>ENA-OROZ01003123-OROZ01003123.1-human-gut-metagenome-genome-assembly--contig:-NODE-3123-length-11191-cov-2.913075_pt1 | contig 11191 bp, 12 predicted proteins | sample MGYA00242138_ERZ509066 | MGnify/ENA primary metagenome ERZ509066 (study PRJEB26280, sample SAMEA2338691) | human gut metagenome | biome: human gut; feature: human-associated habitat; material: faeces... | reverse complement strand
ACTGTTCACAGGTAGGAATTTTCTGAACTGAAAATTCCGTACGATACAGTTCTGGCAGCAGATTTTGTCGATTTGGAATGTGCAGTATCGGCAAAATCCCGTTGATGGGCACACGTGTGCGAACCGTAACCCTGAGCACATTCTTTATTCCGTTTACGACAGCCCGGAATTGACTTTTTACCGCATGACCGATATAATAATAGGGCTGTCCCTATCAAGGCAGATAGCTTTGCGGTTTCTATGAAAGACCGCGTGGAGGAATTATGAAAACAGAATATCTGATAAAAATTGGTTCTGTCGCGAAATGGCTGGTGCCGTTTTTTGCAGCGGTGGCGCTGCTGAACGCGTAGGTTTTAAGTGGGCAGAATAAAATAGAAAGGCTGGGAAGAAGCTGGGAGATGCATCACGGATTCTGACACAGCGGAAAGGAGAAGAGATGCAGTTAGTTCAGTTAGATATGAAGCAGATATCGAGCGAGGCAGAGATTTATGACTGCCTGGTCGGTCAGATGAATTTTACCAATGCCGATGAAAAACCGGAATGGATGAATGTGATTGAGATGAACGAGCGGGATCCGTATGAGATGGATACAGAAGAACAGCCGGAGGATCCGGAGTTTAAGAAAATTCTGGAGACACCGGAGAAGACATTGGATGGTCTGGTACAGATGCTGGCTGCCCGCCTGGCAGATGATTACTGCCTGGAAGTAATCCGGGATGAAGCGGCGGATGATGAGAAGAAAGAACTGGAAAAACGTCTGGAACGCGCACTGGAAGATGCGGCGCGCACAATCGATGAAAGAGACGGGAAATTGTATGCAATACTTGAGGATACAAAACCCATGGCATTCTCCGTTATCTGATGAGCCGGAAGAAGGATTGATTCCATGTGAGGTGGTTCGGTCTTCCCGGAAGACGATCGCCATCCAGATCACGGCGGAAGGACGCCTGGTACTCCGGATTCCGAGGAGGGCTTCGGTGCAGGCTGCGATGCGGTTTGCCGAGGAGCACCGCGACTGGATTGAAGTCCATTATAAAGAAGCGGTGGAACGCCAGAGGAACCGGAAAACATATGGAGCGGAAGAAATCCGAAATTTCACAGAAAAGCTGCGCCCGGTGCTCATGCACCGGGTTGCTTTATATGCGGCGTGCATGGGCGTAACCTATGGAAAAATCACAATCCGGAACCAGAAAACGCGTTGGGGAAGCTGCAGCGCAGCTGGAAACCTAAATTTTAACTGGCGGCTGGCACTTTTGCCGGAGGATCTGATGAATTATGTGATTGTCCATGAGCTGGCACACCGGCTGGAAATGAACCATTCCGCGCGTTTCTGGACGCAGGTGGAGAAGATACTGCCGGACTGGCGGGAACGGCGCAGGCGGCTTAGGGAGTATGTGATATAGAAAAGAAGCACAGACATAGATAATAGGAGGAACAAAATGGCAGAAGAAGTCTGGATGCTTCAGACCAAGAAAGCAGATTTTAAGCAGATCGGGGCGCGGTTTCGGATCGATCCGGTTACGGCGCGTATTATCCGGAACCGTGGGATCGAAGGAGAGGCGGCGATCGACCGCTATTTAAATGGCACGCTGGATGATCTGTATGATCCGATGCTGTTAAAAGATATGGAGCGTGCCGTTTCCATCCTGTGCGAGGCTGTGGATACTGGAAAGAAGATACGGATCGTCGGTGATTATGATATTGACGGCGTCTGTTCGACGTACATATTATTGCAGGCATTTGAACGGCTGGGCAGTGATGTAGATTTTGAGATACCGGATCGCATCAAAGATGGCTACGGAATCAATGAATCGATCATCGAACAGGCGCACGCGGACGGCGTGGAGGTGATTCTGACTTGTGACAATGGTATTTCCGCGTTCCATCAGGTGGAGCTGGCGAAGAAATATGGCATGACGGTTGTCATCACGGATCATCATGAGGTGCCCTTAGATGGGGAAAAAGAGAAGATTCCCCCGGCGGATGCGGTGATCGATCCGAAACAGGCAGACTGTCCGTACCCATTTCCGGAGATCTGCGGCGCAGTGGTGGCGTACAAGCTGGTGCAGGTTTTATATGCCCGCCGGGGCGTGCCGCAGATGGAATGGCTGGATTTGCTTGAATTTGCCGCGATTGCGACGGTCGGTGATGTGATGAAGCTGCAGGATGAGAACCGGATTCTGGTAAAATACGGTCTTAAAAAGATGGCGCAGACCAAAAATCTAGGGCTTCGCAGACTGGCGGAGAAAAATAATCTTGATCTGGGGGCGATCACAGCATACCATATCGGATTTGTCATTGGACCGTGCCTGAATGCGGGCGGACGATTAAAAACGGCAAAGGAAGCGCTGGCGCTTCTGCGGGCGCAGAGTGAGGAAGAGGCGGAACGCCTGGCAGAGGAACTTAAGGAATTAAATGATACCCGCAAGGATATGACCGAGCAGGGGACTGAGGCGGCGAAGCTGCAGGTAGAGAGCTGGTACCAGAAGGACAAGGTGCTGGTGGTCTTTCTGCCGGAATGCCATGAATCGCTGGCGGGCATTATTGCAGGGCGCCTGAGGGAATATTATCAGAAGCCGGCGATCGTGCTGACGCGCGGCGAGGAGGCGGTCAAAGGCTCGGGACGTTCCATCGATGAGTACCATATGTTTAAAAAGCTGACAGAGGTCAGCGATCTGCTGCTCAAATTTGGCGGTCATCCGCTGGCAGCCGGGCTTTCGCTGGAAGAGAAGAACATTGACGAGTTCCGGCGCAGACTGAATGAAAATGCGGGGCTGACGGAGGAAGATTTTAAAGCGAAAGTCTGGATCGATGTGCCGATGCCGGTGGGATATGTGACAGAACGCCTTGTGAGGGAGCTTTCCTGTCTCGAACCGTTTGGACAGGGCAACGAAAAGCCGCTGTTTGCAGAGAAATCACTCCGCATCCGGGCGAGCCGCGTACTGGGGCGCAACCGGAATGTCGTAAAAATGACATTGGAAGAGACAGACGGACACGCGATCGAGGCGCTATATTTCGGTGACGGAACGGCGTTTGAGGAAGAGCGCGCCGGACGGCGGGAGATCGACGTCGTGTATTATCCGGACATCAATGAGTACAATGGAAGAAAAACGCTGCAGGCGGTGATCCGCCGTTATAAATTCCGGGGGTAAATGGCATGATAACGAGAAAAGATGTGATGCCGGTCAATTTCCTGAAAAAAGAAAAATTTACCGGAAGTGATACCGGGATGCGCTACCGGATGGAGATGACAAAGCGCGAAGTACCGAAAGAAGACGGCGCAGATGGCGAGACGGTCGAGGAGACAGTCCTGACCGTGACATCGTGGCCGGAACCATATGGATACGACGCAACGCCGGAAGAGGAGAAGACCCGCGAGGAATTTCCATTTTCGGAAGAAGGAATTGTGAGCGGGGTAGAGTGGCTGAACGGGCAGCATGTGCGGTATGTGAAGCCTGAAAAATAGACGGTTGCGTGAACAGAAAGAGTGAAAAAGTAGAATGAGTTGGAAAAAGACATTTTATGAGGGGCTAAAGAGCGGTATCCCCATTGGACTGGGGTATCTGCCGGTCTCCTTTACGTTTGGCTTCCTGGCGGTGTCGGGCGGTCTGCCGGTCTGGGTAGCAGTTTTTATATCGCTGACGAATTTAACGAGCGCCGGACAGTTCGCAGGGACAAACCTGATTCTGGCGGGGGCTGGGTACTTTGAGGTGGCATTGACGACGTTTGTCATCAACCTGCGCTATATGCTGATGTCACTGTCCCTGTCCCAGAAGCTCGATGAAAAGACGGGAACCGGGGCGCGCCTGGCACTGGCATTCGGCATCACGGATGAGACGTTTGTAGTCAGTTCCCTGCATCCGGGCATTTTGAAAGCGTCGTATATGCTGGGACTTATCACGATGCCGATTCTGGGGTGGAATCTTGGAACCTGGCTGGGAGGCGCGATCTCGGCGGTTCTGCCGCAGGCGCTGCAGAATGCGATGGGAATTGCCCTGTACGCGATGTTTATTGCACTGATTCTGCCGGCGGCACGCAAATCGCGGTCGGTGTGCTGCGTCATCATTCTGGCAGTTGTGATGATGTGCATTTTAAAATATGTTCCGGTTTTTGCCGGTATTTCCTCCGGTTTCCGGGTGATTCTGGTTACGATCGCGGCATCGGCGTTCGGTGCATGGAAATTCCCGCATGATCCGGACGGTAAAGAAGCCGGTCAGGACGAGAGTCAGAAAGAGGGGGCAGAATGATGAATACAGCAGAGGCAGCAGGAGCAGCCGGAACACTCGATATGAAATACGTGCTGACCTGTGTCCTTTTGATGGCACTGGTTACATATATTCCACGTGTTCTTCCGGTTACGATTTTCCGGAAACAGATCCGTTCGAAGTTTATCCGATCTTTCTTAGATTATACGCCGTATGCAGTGCTGGGAGCACTGACATTTCCGGATGTATTTACCTCCACAGGACATCTCTATTCGGCGGTCGGAGGAACGATCGTAGCGGTGATTTTGGGATATAAGGGAAAGAGCCTGGTGGTAGTGGCGATCGCGGCGATTGTGACGGTTTACCTGCTTGAGATGGCAGGCGGAGCCGGTCTTTTGGCGTCGCTTTCATTTTAAGAAAAATTTAAAATGAATATGCGCAAAAGCGCGGGAAATTCATCATAAATAAAAACGAAAGGTGCAGACAAGATGATTACAATGAAGGGAGCCGCTGTTTCGGCAAAGCTGAAAGAGCAGGTGGAAAAAGGGCTGGAAACCCTGACATGGGTGCCGAAACTGACGATTATCCGGGTGGGCGAGAATCCGGATGATATTTCCTATGAGAAAGGCGCAACGAAGAAGCTGACATCGTTCGGGCTTGAGGTGGAATCGAAGGTATTTCCGGGAGATATCTCGGACGAGGCATTTAAGAAGGAGTTTGCGGCGATCAATGCGGATGCGTCGGTGGACGGTATTTTAATGCTGCGCCCGCTTCCAAAACAGATCAACGAGCAGGATATTGAAAAAATGATCGATCCGGCGAAGGATCTGGACGGTATTTCCCCAGTCAATATCGCAAAGGTGTTCAGCGGCGATACGAGCGGTTTTGCGCCGTGTACGGCGGAGGCAGTGGTATGCATGCTGAAAATGAACGATATCGCGCTTTCTGGCAAACGGGTGGCAGTCGTAGGAAGAAGCATGGTTGTGGGACGCCCGCTTTCGATGCTGCTTCTGCATGAAAATGCGACCGTGACCATCTGCCATTCGAGAACCGCCAACCTGCCGGAGGTATGCCGGGAGGCGGATATTCTGACTGCCTGCGTGGGAAAAGCAGCGATGATTAACCACACTTATGTAAAAAAGGATGCGGTTGTCATTGACGTTGGGATCAATGTAGATGAAAATGGAAAACTCTGCGGCGATGTGGATTTTGCCGATCTGGAAGGAACTGCTTCGGCGGCAACCCCGGTTCCGGGCGGTGTCGGCGGCGTGACGACGGCGGTTCTGGCACAGCATCTGGTGCGTGCAGCACGGATGAAACAGGAAAAAAATAGTAATAAATAAGCGAAAGAAAGTTAAGAGAAAAGCAATACATTTCCTCTCGTTTTCAGGTATAACTATAGTAAGAATGACAGTGTACCAGCAGTTGTTCCGGAAGGTCCGAACCCATTGTGGGATGGAACTCACGGATGAAACAGAAAAACGGGAGGAATTTTTTATGAGAAAAATGGGGATGATGCGAAACAGGATGGCATTTCTGCTGGCAGCAGGCACGATGACAATGACGTCGGCGGCAGGTCTGGCAGGTTGTACGTCCGCACCGGCATCGGTGACGGTGCAGTCGGCGGAAAATACGGGGATCACGGTGACGAGCCAGGAGAAAATCAAGGCGGAGCCGGATATTGCGGAAATTACCTACAGTGTCTATTCACAGGCGGCAGATGCGAGCACCTGCCAGTCGGAGAATCAGACGGATTTGGATGCGGTTCTGGCGCTTTTGAAGGAAAAGGGAATTGCAGATACCTCGGTGCAGACGAGCGGTCTGGGGCTGAATCCGATCTATGACTGGGACAATGGCAAGAAGATCACTGGTTATGAGATGACGACGGAGGTTGTTGTATCGGATGTTGCGATTGAGGATGCAGGGGCGATCATCAGCGATTCGGTCAATGCGGGTATCAATTCGATCGATTCGGTCCAGTACCAGTGCAGCAATTTTGATGAAATTTATCAGGAAGCGCTCAAAAAAGCCATTGAGTCGGCGCGCGTGAAAGCCGAAGCGATGGCGGAGGCAGGCGGCTGCAAGCTGGGAACGATGACGAATGTGCAGGAGTACAGCAGCGGGCAGCAGGCGCGTTATTATGACACTTCTTACAGCAGCGGCATGGCGATGAAGGAAACGGCGATGGAAGATGCGGGTGCAGGCAGAAACCTGATGCCGGGGCAGGTGGATGTTGAGGCAGAGGTGTCGGCTACGTTTTCCATTCAATAGGGATCAGCTGCATGAAAGTTTGTCTGGTTTCGGAGGAAAAATCGGATTTTAAACAGGAAAAGGGAATAAACACAAATTGTATAAACCTTCGCATATCTGGGATACTAACAGTGTGAAATGAATGGTCGGAAACGGCTGCTGTTTCATGAGAATGTAGAACAGAATGCGGAGGTTTATTTTTTATGTGGGGAATGATAACCGCGCTGGTTTCCGGCGCACTCATGAGTATACAGGGCGTGTTTAATTCTGCCGTGATGAAGCAGACCAGCATGTGGGTATCGGCTGGCTGGGTGCAGATAAGTGCGTTTGTGGTTTGCCTGCTGATGTGGCTTTTTACGGGGCGCGGCGCGGTATCGGAGCTTTGGCAGATCGAACCGCGGTATATGCTGACCGGCGGCGTGATCGGGGCATTTATCACGTACACGGTCATCAAGAGCTTTGACGCGCTGGGACCGGCAAAATCAGCGCTTCTGATCGTCGTGGCGCAGATCCTGGTGGCGTACCTGATTGAGGTGTTTGGCTGGTTCGGTGTGGAGAAAGCGGGATTTGAGTGGCGCAAGGCGATCGGGGCGGCGGTTGCGATTGCGGGGATTGTGATTTTCAGATGGGAATAAAAATTTTCTGCTTGTGTTTAAAGGGGGTTTTGGTTAGAATAGAATTACGGACAAAACGCGCCTCGGAAAAAGAGGGGTGCAGAAGATGAAACAGACAAATCAAACAGTAAATCGGAAACGATGGATGCAAACAGGGGCAGTCGGCGTGGTATTTTTGGCGGCTGTTTTGTGTTTTGGTGTGCAGAGCCGGCGAGAGAAGCAGACGGTGGTGCTGGAGACGCAGAATAGTTTTTCAAAAGAAGTGGATGATTCGCAGGAAAGCTCCGAACGTCTGGCAAAACGGTCAAACGGCGGGTCAGTGGATGGGGATAATGAAGCAGAGAACGCTGCGCCTGAGGGGCAATCAAAAGAAAATCCCCAAACGCCGGAACCGAGAATCCTATATATCCACGTCTGCGGCGAGGTAGCCGCACCGGGCGTCTATGAGCTTCCGGCGGGCAGCCGTATGTATGAGGCGGTTGAAAAGGCGGGCGGGATGACGTCGGAGGCGGCGCAGGAATATGTAAATCTGGCGCAGGCGATCGAGGATGGACAGCAGCTTCGGATTCCGAGCCGGGAAGAGATTCGGAAATATCAGGAAACAGGGAAGGATGTCTCCGGGCTTCTGGGAGCCGGAGGCGCTGCTGGGAATGGCAGCGAGTCAGCTTCGCAGAAATCTGGAAGCAGTGCAGCATTGATTAATTTAAACACAGCTTCCAAAGAAGAGTTGATGACTTTAAACGGTATCGGCGCGGCGCGGGCGGAAGCGATTCTTTCTTACCGGGAGCAGAAGGGCGGTTTCCGGACGATTGAGGATATTATGAAGGTGCCTGGCATCAAGAACGCGGCATTTCAGAAGATAAAAGATAAGATTACAGTATAGAGAGATAGAAGCATAGTGGTTGAGGTGGAGAATGGCGAAGGTATTAGTGGTAGATGATGAAAAATTAATAGTAAAAGGAATCCGTTTCAGTCTGGAACAGGATGGATTTGAAGTTGCCTGCGCCTATGACGGGGAGGAAGCGCTTCAGATGGCGAAGGAGACGGAGTATGATATGGTTCTTCTGGACGTGATGCTGCCGAAGCTGAACGGATTTGAAGTCTGCCAGGCAATCCGGGAGTTCTCCGAGATGCCGATCATTATGCTGACCGCAAAAGGCGACGATATGGATAAGATTCTGGGGCTGGAATACGGCGCCGATGATTATATCACGAAGCCATTTAACATTTTGGAAGTAAAGGCGCGCATCAAGGCGATCCTGCGCCGCAACTCCAAGAAATCGAGACAGGAGCCGCAGCAGACAAAGAAAGTCATCGAGGCGGGCGATCTGACGCTGGATTCGGACAGCCGCCGGGTCTTTATCGACTCCCGTGAGATCAATCTGACCGCGAAGGAATTTGACCTTCTGGAGCTCCTGGTGTGCAATCCGGGCAAGGTTTACAGCCGCGAGGAGCTGCTGCGCTTTGTCTGGGGCAACCGGGCGGCGGCGGGCGGCGATGTTCGCACCGTAGACGTTCATGTGCGGCGGCTGCGCGAGAAGATCGAGCCGAGTCCGAGTGATCCGAAATATGTACATACGAAATGGGGCGTGGGGTACTACTTCCGGATTCGGTAATGTAGAAAAGAACTCAGAAGAGGATGAAAGGGGCGCTGCAGGGGAGTGTGTATCCCGGCAGCTGCTCTTTTTCTTTAGGTGACAAAGGCAGATGGGGCAGAGAATGAACGAGGAAAACCAAGAACAGGATCAGAAGGATGAAATTGCAGGGCAGCAGGAAGAGCCGGGACAGATAGTTTCAGAAAAAGTGGAGAAGAAACGAGAGAAGAAACGAGAGGGAAAACCAAAGAAAAAGCGTCTCCGCATCCAGGGCGCCGCGTGGAGGCGGCTGGATAACACGGCGAAGCTCTTTGCGGCGGTGTCGGGTGAGGATTTAAGCAGTGTATTCCGGATTTCGGCGGTTCTGAAAGAAAAAGTAGATCCGGAGCTTTTGCAAAGGGCGCTTGTGCGGACACTTCCGGAGTTTGAAAATTTCCGGGTGAAGCTGCGGAAGGGATTTTTCTGGTATTATTTTGAGACGAACAACCGGAATCCGGGCGTGGAAGAAGAACAGAGTGCACCGTGCCGTTTCATTGATCCGCACCGGGGCGCGCGGTTCCCATTCCGTGTGAGCTACTATGGATGCAGGATCAATTTTGAAGTGTTTCACGGGCTGACGGACGGACTGGGGGCGCTGCGGTTTGCTTCACGGCTTACAGAACATTATCTGGAACTGGTGAAAAAATTGCCGGTTATGGTGCAGGAGCGGGAGTTTTCGCCGCTCCGGGAGGACGATTATCTGCGACATTACCGGAAACTGCCGCATCGGCATTATAACAGCAGACCGGCGATTGCGATTCAGGGGGAATTTCTCCCATTTGATCAGATGGCAGTGCTGCAGGGGACGATTGAGGTGTCGGCACTGAAGACGGAATGCAGGAAGGTGGGTGTCAGCATCACCAAATATCTGGCGGCGGTGCTTCTCTGGGCGATCATCCAGACGGAGACGGATGGGAAAACGCTGAAACGTCCGGTGGCGCTCAATCTTCCGGTGAACCTACGGAGTTTTTTTGAGTCGGAGACGCTGGCAAACTTCTTTGCTGTCGTGAATATTTCGTGGGCGGCGGGAAAGGCGCCGGAGGCATTGGAAGAAGTGATTGCGTCTGTGAGCCGCCAGATGGACGAACAGATCGTGAAGGAGCGCCTGGAGAAGACGATCTCCTACAATGTGGGGAACGAGAAAAAATGGTATGTGCGGGCGATCCCGCTATTTGTCAAACATCTGGCGATGCAGTTGATTTTTCTGCACACCAGCCGCGCCCACACGATGACATTTTCCAACATCGGACCGGCGCAGGTTCGGGAGGAACTGAAAGATTCGATCGAGGGCTTTCAGCTTCTTGTCGGTGCATCGCCGAAGCAGCGGATGAAATGCGGGGCGGTGGCGTATGACGGGAAATTATGCCTGTCGTTTACAAGCGCGATGGCAGAGAACCGGCTTCCGGAGTTTTTCTTTCACTTTTTGGAGGAAAAGGGCATCCGGGTAGAGCGAGAGAGCAATGGAATCACGGATACAAAGCATGATAAAGGACGTTATCCAGTGATTGCCCAGGATCGAGAGCGCGTGCGCCGTGCGGTGCGGGGATTTTATGTGTCATTGGTGCTCGTATCACTTCTGGCGGGGCTTACGAATCTGGCGACTTATCATCGGATTCCGTTTAAATGGTCGCTTCTGACGGCGGGCGCGGCGGCATATGTGGCGATGACGCTGCGGTTTTCGGTCATGCGGCATGCGAGCCTGGCAGGAACACTGGTGCGGCAGTCCCTGGGAATTCAGGCAATTTTGCTTCTGATTGACGCGCTCACAGGGCTTCGGGGGTGGTCGGTGGACTACGCGATCCCATGCGTCGCACTGTTTGAGGTGGCGGCGGTTCTTCTGATGATGTTAGTCAACCGGATGAACTGGCAGAGCTATTTTATGTATCAGATCACAATTACATTTCTGAGCTTTGTGCCGTTGATTTTCTGGAAAATCGGGTGGACGCATCATCCGCGTCTGACGGTGCTGGCAGCAGGTGTGTCGGTGGCAGCGCTGGCGGCGACGGTGATTCTGGGCGACCGGAGTGTGAAGCGGGAATTGAAGAGGCGGTTTCATGTGTAAATGGCAGGAAAATCGGTCACAGTAAAGGAACGATCTATAAAAATACGAAGATTGAAAATTTGGATGAAAGAAAGGGAAGAAGCATGAGTCGGAAAACAGTCAGCATGATAGGCAATCTGACGCGTGATATGATGAGTGACGTGATGGAGACATCGTTAAAGAAGCCGATCCAGACCGGCGAATTCCGGAAAAATCCGGTCGAACCGGCGTGGAGATGTCCGGCGGAATATATTTATGAGCTGGTAAAAACAGAACAGTTTGTGATGGAATATTTGAAGCCGAAGCAGGCGGTGACGGGGCGCGTCATTTTGCAGCTGCACGGCGGCGGGTATATCGGTCCGATGAAAAATATTTACCGGCGGTTTGCGGTTAAGTATTCGCAGATCAGCTTCGGCGCGGATGTTCTGACGCCGGACTACCGGGTGG
>ENA-OROZ01003118-OROZ01003118.1-human-gut-metagenome-genome-assembly--contig:-NODE-3118-length-11211-cov-3.809520_pt1 | contig 11211 bp, 9 predicted proteins | sample MGYA00242138_ERZ509066 | MGnify/ENA primary metagenome ERZ509066 (study PRJEB26280, sample SAMEA2338691) | human gut metagenome | biome: human gut; feature: human-associated habitat; material: faeces... | reverse complement strand
CAATCGATTTTGCCGTTGCGGCTTCCTGCCTCAAGCACGCCGTGGAGCACGACTTCAACCAGATGAGCGTCGCCGAAGTCGAGGCGCTCGCCGCGGGCAACGCTTCCGGTAGAGTACAGAGATAAGGAAGATGCGATGGACGAGATTAAAAAGTACGGTTTTAAATTAGAACATATAGGAATCAATGCAGCTAACAATGAAGAAGCCAAGAGAGTGGCAGAGCTACTTGAAGCAGCATTCTCCTTTAATTGGAGGGAAGGTCGTTCATCGATATTTGCAGGGGACAATCGAATTGAAATAATGAAAAAGCCGGGATATGGGCATCATGGACACCTTGCTATTGGTGTAGACGACATCGACGAGGCTCAAAATTTGCTCGAAAGAAAAGGCTGGAAATTTAGAGAGGATACCCGTGTAGTAAAGGATGGACAGACGGTTGCGATTTATCTTGAAAGAGAGATTGCGGGGTTTGCTATACATCTTCTACAAAGAAAATAAGCTGAGAAGGTGAAACCAATATGAAAATCGAATCAAAAAAATTACAAGAATACGCAAAAGATATGTTTCGCAAAGCGGGGACAACTGAGGAGGAGGCAGCAACTGTTGCGGAAGAGCTTGTAACATCGAACTTAATGGGGCTTGATTCTCATGGCGTTTTACGCATTCCACAGTACTTGGATCAAATAAAAGAGGGACTGATTATTCCTGGCTCTGAGGTGCGAATTGTAAAAGAGACATCTACTACAGCCATTGTGGATGGCAATCACGCATTCGGACAGATGGTAGGACATAAAATGGCAACTCTGTTGATAACCAAGGCAAAAACGAGTGGCGTGGCCTGCGCAATTAGCATTAATACACCGCATGTTGGAAGAGTGGGTTCTTACACAGAGCAAATTGCTAATGCAGGATTACTCGCGTTTAGTACCGTCGGCTTATACTACAATAAGCCGTTGGCACCGTGGGGGGCAATGGAATCACGGATGGGGACCAATCCGATTTCGTGGGCAGTTCCCCGCAAGGGGGAATATCCCGTGTTTATGGACGGTGCAATGACGGTGGTTGCTGAAGGTAAGATTCGGACTTATGTACAAAGAGGCGAGCCGGTTCCGCATGGTTGGATTCGTGATGGCTATGGTAAAGACACGACCGACCCAATGGCATTATATCGTGAACCTGCTGGAACGATTTATCCTGTTGGTGGTCCAAATGCGGGTGGTGTAAAAGGCTCAGGGCTTGCGGTTATGGCAAATATGTTCTCCATTGCACTAGCGGATGATGACTATTGGACTGGCTTGGCAAAGGGTGAAAAGCAACACGCCGAAAATGGTGTGTTTATGATGGCTATCGATCCAGACGCTTTCTGTGGAAGAGATGCCTATGCGGCGCAGGTAAAAAATCATAGTGACTATATCAAATCGGCAAGACCAGCGGAAGGATTTAAGGAAGTGCTCATGCCTGGCGAATTTGAACATCGTAATGCAGATAGGCTTTTGCAAGAGGGCATTGAACTTCCGGATGACACATGGAACGGCATTGTCTCCATCGCGAAGAACTTGGGCTGTGATTGGGCAGAAGCCTACGAGGTCGGCGAGATCAAAAGTAGATTTGTGCGTTACTAAAGGGCGAGAGACAATAATTTCTTAGGTTATATATTAATCCTCTAAAACAAATCGTAATCGGCTACCTCCGCTGAATGACTTTTATTGAATACAGCAGTGCAAAATATGACGGTATGAGTGCGTGCAAGACGGCTTTTGCAGTCTACAGATTTGTGATATTTTTGCTGTATGGAGAGGACAGAGCGGTGGGCGTACTTTTTGATTACAGCGGTGCGTTTTTGGAATAAAATGAGGATGCGATGGCTTTAATTTGCCACTTCATTTTTTGCGAAAGTTGTGGTATACTGTATCACAAAAAAGGAGGTGCGAAGCCGATGTCTGACCATATCTACGCACAGAGTGAGATTTTTGCTGCAGTACGGCAGCTGCTAAAAAAGTATCATGCGGAAAGCGCGATCCTGTTCGGCTCTTATGCAAGGCAGGAAGCGGATGCAGCCTCTGATATTGATTTAATCGTGGTCGGTGGCAGCAAATTTGATCCGACGGATATTTTCTGCATTGCGGAGGAGCTGCATCGCACCTTGGGAAAAGCTGTGGATGTTTACGAACTGCGGGAGGTCAATGTAGGTTCTGCTTTCTATCGTACGATTATGGAGGAAGGGGTCCGGATCGCATGAAATACAGTGACCAGCAAAGAATTGAAAAGATGCGGGAGACAACAGAGAAGCTCCTGCGTTATGTGGAGAAAGAGAACATCACTCCGGAGAGAATTTTTGCAGAAGAAGCACTTCAATGGACTGTTACAACACCGCTCTATAATATTGGAGAGCATGCCGCTAATTTATCAGAAGACTTCAAGAAGCAATATCCGGATATCCCTTGGGTGAAGATTGCAGGACTGAGACACAGACTGGTGCATCATTATGAGGATACGAACTGGACAGTCATCTGCGCGATCATATTTGATGTTTTGCCTTCGTTCCTCGATGAGTTGAAAAAGCTCTGACCCACACCGTGACCCACACGGGGAAACGCGCGGATGGAAACAATGGAACAAACAGGCTGTGACCTCATCCTTTTTGGACAAAAAACCGCCGGAAAGCCTTGTGTAGCAGGGGCTGGAAGGCTCTACGGCAGTTGGTAAGGATGAGGTCGGCAGTTCGAATCTGCCCAGCAGCTCCAAAAAAACCTTGAAACCGCAATGGTTTTGAGGTTTTTCTTTTTTTGAGATAGCCCTCAAATACCTCAATTTATGGGTTCTGCTAAACATCCTGCTAAAGATCGTGCTAAACGAAAAAATGTTTGCAAGGAGTGTCATCTTACGCAGAGACCTTCAATAGCTGCATAAGTTTCGCTGCGAGGTCTGGATTCTCCTGAATTAGTTTCAAAATTTCGGCTGGGTCAAGAGTTGATAGTGTCTCACTCTTTTTTTCAAGTGATGGATAAAAACTTGATTCAACCATCGAGGCAAGCTGCTGTTTTTCGGCTTCAAGCGCTTCGTTGTAATGATGCATAAGCACTTCGGGGGATTGCCCAGCATTAGCAGCGACAAGTTGATAATTGTTTTTCGTCAATCTGATTTTGTGCATCTGCCCTGACTTGCGTAGGCCCTGAAGATCAATTTGATCTGTGATATTCATTGTACTCTGCCATTCCTTAAAGGACTTGCAGAGATTATTTGGATCAACAGGGCGTCCATCAGACTGACAGATCAGAAAACCGTTGTCCTGATATCCTGGACCAAGGAGCTCTTTCGCTTTGTTGATTTCCGCAATGCGCTCTTTGATTTCTTGAACCAATGGACGAGTTAGGTACTGTTTTCTCAAACTGCCCTCCGTCTTCGGCGTTTTTAAGACAAGGCGGCTTTTAGCGTTAGAAAACTGCTTTGGAAAAACTTTAGCTATTTTTTCTTTGGAAAGAGTTTTGAGAGACTCGTCAGAGCCGCGCTCGAGAATCTGGGAGATCCACATGCTGCCTTCATTAAGGTTGATTGAGTTAATATCGATTGCAACAATTTCCCCCGCTCTGAGTGAACAAATAAAAGCGAGATGTACCGAGAGATGGAGAATGGGATCATCCTGAATTTGGTCGAGAATTTTTGAGATGTGCTCAGAAGACCAGGCTTTGCGCTTCTTGTAGTGCTCAGACGGACCTTTGGTGTTGGGAATTTCCGAGATATAGTTCCATCGTTTTGCTGTTTCAAAGCCAAGAGTAAGAATGTTATAGCACTTTTTTACGGTTCCAGAGCTCAGAGTCGGAATCTCCGAAACGCGTTTGCCATAACTTTTGCTTCCACGGCATGGCTTTTGAAAAAGATAGTCAATGAATCCGTCAATAGCGCTGCTCGTAATAGAGCTCATGATCCAATCACCGAAATAAGGGTATATGTGAGTTTCCAGATTTTGACGGTAGCTGTCGTAGGTCTTGGGCGAGAGGTTCCGTTTCCTCGCATAGATCGGCAAAAAGCGCTCCATGAATTCTCGGTAGGTCTTGCTCATATTGTCTTCAGTTTCGATGGACGGAGGCTCGACAACAACTGCTGCATTTTCTGCGGCGATTTTTTGAGCTGTTTTCTCAATGGCCTTTTTGCGGCGATACTCAGCAGCCTCATGAGTAATATCAGATGCCCTATTTTGAGCTTGGAGATAGTCGATGTAGGCTTTGCGCTGTATCGCCTCCAACTCCGAGGAATAGGATTCCCATTGCTGTTTACGTTTTCCGTCAATCGTCTTATAGGTGTAGACGATGTTGTGAGATGTTCCGCGAATAGTATATGTTGCCATAACGGTTCCTTTCTTGTTCGATGCTCTATGGCTGATCCAACGCATTGAACCAAGAATCAAAAGACTCTTTATGAATGCGCAGGCACCGCTTCCCAAGCCGAATGACCTTAAAATCAGTTGTGTGCTCGCAGAGGTAATAGGTCTTGCGGAGACTGATCCCAAGGATTCGAGAGACCTGTTCGACGGTGTAGGTACGTTGAACATTGTTGCTGCAAATTTGGTCAGACAAGGTAATACCTCCTATTGCAGCTTGGAAACCGTTATAGAATGCAGTAGCGCCTCCTTTCCTAATGGTTTAGCAGGGTAGGCACATTATACACTCCGCAATAGCGGTTGCCAAGCATAAAATTCTGTAGGGAATGCGATTTTGCGTCCGGGCCATTTCCTGCGCCCTCGCTTCAGGCCGCGTATTTGCAGGCTGCCGCTGTGCGGCACTTCCCCGGCAGGTACGCAAACGCATACTGTCAGCCGATCCTGTATAACTCCCGGACAAATCGATGCAGCCGCATTTGGGGGCGGCGTTTTCAAGGTTCAACAGGTGGTTTTTACCGTTCACAAAATAAATACGGGGCCATGTCCGTATTTTTTGCACGCACGCCAGAAAAACCAAATATAGTATTTTTGTATTGACTTATACAATATATTGTGTTACACTTTGCCCGTAAATGAGTTTTGCGCAATTTCCCTTTGGGCATAGGTCAATGATCTGTGTGTGGAGCGATCCACCTGCGCACGTTGTCAGGTTTGTACGTTTTTGTCAGTAGTATTGCTGTGCCATGAAAGCCGGCTGCTGCTGGCTTTTTTGTTTTACGGGGCACCGTCCCATACTGCGGGAATGACGAGAGTTTGCTGTCAGGCAAACATACTGGATTTTACCAGAATCGTTGTTCCCGCTTTTTTGCGCCCAAATGCCGAAAGGCTTTGAGGATATATCATCAAGAAAGGTGGAAACAAGAAATGAAATTCAGACGAAAATGGAAACCCGGAGGACATCATAGACGTTCCTTCCGACCGTACCACAGGTACAGAGAGAAGCGGCTTTTGAATAAGCCGCGCATCAAATATGAAACCGAGGAGGAATGCATCCATGGAAAACTCAAAGTGTTACGCTCCGCAAATTCTCGTCGGTACAGAAGGTCTGCCGCGTGAACAATGGCTGGAATACCGGCGCAAGGGCATCGGCGGAAGTGACGCCGCTGCCGTTCTCGGAATTTCACCATTCCGTACCGGACGGGATCTCTACTATGACAAGCTGAATATCGTCACAGCAGATGATGCCGAAAACTGGGTCCAGTTGGAGGTTGGAACCCTGCTGGAGCCGTTGGTTGCCAAGATCTTCGCCCATAAGACGGGCTATAAGATCTACCGACGGCCATTCATGTTCCGGCATCCCCAATATCCTTGGATGCTGGCGGATCTGGATTACATGGTGGAGCTGCCGGACGGTACATCAGCCATCCTTGAGATCAAAACCACGAATTATAACGCCAAGGATAACTGGTGGTACAACGGCGAGGAAATCGTTCCTATCTACTACGAATCGCAGGGGCGGCACTACATGGCGGTCATGAACATTGACCGGGTCTACTTCTGCTGCCTTTACGGAAATTCGGAAGACGAGGCGATGATCCGCCGTATCGACCGTGACATGGCCTATGAAGAAGAACTGATTGCTTTGGAACGGGACTTCTGGGAGAATCATGTCCTCACAAAAACGCCGCCTCCCTATGTGGAAGCGGACGGTGACCTGATCCTCGAAAGCCTGCGGCGAAAGATAGGACCGGCGGACAAGGACGCGCCGCCTGTGCTGTTGGGACAGACACAGTTTGGGCAGCTGTCCATGCTTCTTTCCCTGCAAGAGAAGAAAAAGACGTTGGCGGCTGATGTGAACAAGCTGGAAAAGGACATTAAACGGCTGAAGGGTATGCTCATCGAGAAAATGGGCACAAGCTGCACCGCCGTGTATAACGGTTCTGCGGAGAGCTACACCATAACCTACAATCCGGTACGCTCCGCAGGCATATCAAAGGATGCCCTGGAACGGCTGAAGGACGAGCACCCTGACATTTACGATCAGTATGTCACGGTGTCCGAATGGCGAAGATTCCATGTGAAAAAAGTTGCTTTGCAGGCAGCGTGAAAAGAAACGGAGGTGATGTGCTGTGAGCATTGTTGCAGCACTGGACAAGGTACTGTTTTTCAATGCGTCCAGCAAATATTCTGTTCTTCGGATGAAAACGGAGGACAGCAGCGTACCGGCAGAAGCCCGGAGTCCCTATCGCTATCACGACCACCTGATCCGCTTTACCGCCGTCGGCATCGAATTGCCGCAGACGGATACGGTGAAGATCGAGATGGATGGAGAGTGGAAGGACGGAAAATACGGGCTTCAGCTTCAGGTCGATCATTGGCAGGAAATCGTGCCGCCCACATTGGAGGGCGTCCGCAATTATCTTGCCTCCGGTCTGCTGAAGGGCATCGGAGAAAAGACCGCCGACGCGATCATTGAAAAGTTTGGCGTCAATGCTCTGGAGATTCTGGAACATCAGCCAGACCGGCTTCTTGAGATTCGCGGCATTACGAAGGAACGGCTTGCGGAGATCAAGGACGCCTATGCGGAAACCAGCCGGATGCGTGTCCTGATGACCCTGCTGGCCCCGTTCAAGGTCACGCCGACGACCGCGCAGAAGATCTATCAGCATTTCGGCCCTGCCTGTGCGGACATCGTGAGACAGAGTCCCTTCAATCTCTGTCAGGTGCCGGGATTCGGTTTTAAGCGTATTGACGCCATCGTGCAAAAATCCGGTGGAGATCTGCGTGATCCGAAGCGTGTTCACGGTGCGCTCTTTTATGCGCTGGAGGACGCACGGACAAAGGACGGACATCTCTATCTGGAGGCAGAGGCTCTGCTCAAAGCGGCTATGCAGCTGCTCAATGAACGGATACCCCTCCCGCAGATGCGCGTCCCCATGAGCCAGGTCGAACAGGAGCTGTCTGCCATGATCCGGCAGGATGAGGTGGTATCGAATCACGGCAACGTGTATCTGCCCAAGCAATTCCTGCAGGAGAGCGAAACCGCACAGAAAGCGGTAGAGCTGTTTCTGACAAAGCCGACGGTGGTAGACATTGCGCAGCCGTTGGAGCGAGTGAAGCATAGCTTAGGGCTCAACCTGTCCAAACGCCAGTCAGAAGGCGTGGAAATGGTGTTCCGGCATAACCTGTCCATCATCACAGGCGGCCCCGGCACCGGCAAGACCACGGTTCTGAAAACGGTGATCGAAGTGTACCGTCAGCTCTATCCTCAGCAGAAGATCGTACTCGGAGCGCCCACAGGTAAGGCGAGCCGGCGTATGGCGGAGGCAACGGGGATCGATGAAGCACAGACGCTCCACAGCATTCTGGGACTTCACGGTGATTCGGAATCGAAGAAAGACCGGGAACGGAAGCCGCTGGAAGCAGGGCTCCTGATCGTGGACGAGACTTCCATGGTCGATATGTGGCTGATCCATCAGCTCTTTTCACGCTTGCGCCCCGGCACCAAAGTCCTTTTGGTCGGTGATGCAGACCAGTTAGAGAGTGTGGGCGCCGGTGATGTATTTCACGAGCTGATCGGCTCCGGCGTCGTGCCAGTCACGGTGCTGGACGAGATCTTCCGTCAGGCACAGGACAGCCTGATCGCCCACAATGCCCGTTTTATCAACGAGGGCAAAACGACGCTCTACTATGGTGAGGACTTTGCCTTTCATAAGGCAGAGAGCCAGGAGGAGACTGCCGGCATCATCCGTGAGCTTTACCGGGAGCAGATCGCTGCAAAAGGAATTGAGCAGGTGGAGATTTTATCGCCGTTCCGCTCCGAGGGCGAGGCATCGGTCAACAGCCTGAATGAAGCTATCCGCGAGGAGATCAACCCCGCATCGCCGGAGACGCCGGAGATCGTGTACGCCGGAAAGATATTCCGCCTCAATGACCGCGTGATGCAGATGCGGAATAATTACGACATCAAGCTGTATGACCGCTCCGGCAAGCAGGTCGGCGAGGGTGTTTTCAACGGTGACATCGGCACGATCCGCAAGATCAGCGGTACCAATGTCGTGATCGAGTTTGACGGCCGCTATATGGATTGTCCGCAGGTGCTTCTGGATGATTTGGAGCTGTCCTATGCCATTACGATCCACAAATCCATGGGCTCAGAGTATGATACGGTCATCATTCCACTGCTGGCTGCCCATAATGTGCTCCTGACGCGGAATCTTCTCTACACGGCAATCACGCGTGCCAAGCGCCGCGTGCTGCTGGTGGGTGAAAAAAGGGCGCTGTATATGGCGATCCATCGGAGCCGAAAAGGAAAACGCAATACCATGCTGGGCGAACGCATCGCCCTCTACTATAAGGCAGTCACGCTCAAGGCTCTCCGTAACGAAGAGGGCGAAGAATGGCAGCGTGCCAGTTAATGTGAGATGAATGTGCAAAAAAACGCACAGTCATCTCTTATTTATTTTATGAAGGGAGTATCAAACCATGTTCAGAGAAAGAATTATGCTGACCCAAGCGATTCCTGCCGTGCAGCAGCTTCGCAGGGTGCAGGGCTTTGACCCGCTGCGCTTTCTGAAAAGAAACGCCAGCGGCGGAATCGAGCTGGAGCCACGCTATCAGCGGCTCTGGTTCCGATTGGCCTGCCCCGATGGAAAAATGCTGCTGAACCGGCTGCAGATCACAGACCAAATCGCCGTTTATGAGGCGCAGGTATTTCTGTCCAGAGAGGACAACCAGCCCATTACCAATTTTACCGCGGCGGTGGAAAAGGCTCAGGCTCCTGCCGGACGCTATGTGCAGGCCGCGCAGGACGAGGCGCAGAAGAAATTCAACAGCGCCAACCGGCTGGGCATCAGCGAGAACGTCATCAATTACATCACCCAGAGCCGCCAGCTCAACGAAAAGCTGTCCACGACGCAGGAGAAGATCACCTGAAAGATCTGGATGAATCCCTTGATCGGACGGTTTTTCAACTGTCCGTCGTTTTTCAGCGTGTCGCCCACGGTGTTCAGGATCGCGTTGACGGAGATCATCAGCACGATGAAAAAGTAGATCCACGTGACCCGTTCGCTTACGGTGAACCATGCGGAGTCGGTGGCGAAGGCGAAGGGCAGCAGCGCGGAGACGATCAGGGGCGGAATGAGCGCCGTCGATTTGCGGAAGACGCTGTACCGGAACAGCGAATCGAAGAAATCGAGGTGTTTGCGTTTGAGGATCTTCCTGGCCGCGCGGACGAGCAGAAGGTGGACGACGGCTGCCACGACGAACGCGATCGTGACGATGCACACGAGAAACAGGATCTCGTCCAGTTTGTCGAGCAGGTGGCGCGGAATGCCTATCCATGAAAGGAGGTTTTTGATGCCGAGCAACAGGGTTCGGGCGAATTCGTTCGTATTCATATCGGTTCGGTAAGCGGCACGCCTTTCGGCGGGCGGCGGGGCGTTTTCCCTGCCGCGTCTGACGGCGGTATTCGTTGGGGGTCATGCCCTCCGCCTTGCGGAAGCACTGGGAGAAATAGCTGGGGGAGGAAAAGCCCATCAGCTCGCTGATCTGCGCCAGACTGTAGCTGGTGTTGCCCAGCATATGCTTGCTCTCCTCAATGCGGCGGCGGTTCAGGTAGGTGATGGGGGAAATGCCGTACTCCCGCTGGAAGGTGTGGGCCAGATAGTATTTGTTCAGGTGGGCAAGCTCTGCCAGCAGGTCCAGCGAGATATCCTCGCGGTAGTTGGTGTCCAGATACCGCTTGATCTCGGTACACTCCCGGTTCTCGGTCGGGGCAGCCTCCTCCAGCTGCAGCGAAATGGTGGTGCAGCGCACCAGCCAGATCAGCAGTACCTCCAGCAGGTCCTGACAAACGGTCTCGCAGCCGTCTAAGCTGCGGTCGGCCTCGGCCAGCAGCATGTGCAGCAACGTGACCATCCGCTCCCGGTTCTCCCGGCAATTGAAGATGGCGTAGTTCGTATCCGCCTTGCTGAACAAAAACTCCATGCTGGCAACGCCCAGCACGATATACTCCAAGGGCGAGGCGTTCAGGCTAAGCTCGGTATGCTCCACCTGCGGGTTCACAATGACCATATCGTCCGGCTTTACCGGGAACAGCTGCCCGGCAAGGTAGAACTGTCCCTCGCCGCTGAGGCAGTAGAACAGCTCCGTGCAGGAGTGGGTGTGGGTGGTACTGTTCCAATCGCCGCCAAACCGGCTCTTGCTGATGTACAGCAGACGGAAGGATTCCCGCGGGGCGGGCGCGTGGCGGATATCAAAGCGCTGGGTACTCATAGATGATCGGCTCCTCCGGGAAACGCAAATTTTCTAAAAACAAACGCAACATTCTGAAAACATTACCCCAAAATGGTGCGTTGTTTCGCGCACTTTACCCTCATTATAGAGGGAATACACAAAAAAAGCAAGCCCTGATTTTAGGCTGATTTTTATATTTTTGTTTCTCGAGTCCCTTCGAAATATGTCAAAACAGTTACAGGTTGGGGATTGTGCTGAAACTTTTAAAATATTTTTAGCACTTTTGCTGAAAGAATTTTTCAGAAAACAATATCTATAAAAAATGAAACAACAAACCTCTTGAGCAAGGAAGCGAAAGAATTTATATTGGAAGCAGAAAAACACACAGTCCTTCGGGCAAAGCCTGTTTGCCCGGCTGTGTTTGAACGGAACAAAATGATGGAGGCAACACAGTATGAATCGTATTTCTCGTCGTAATTTCCTGAAGGCGGCCGGCGTTGGCGCCGCTGCACTGGGTCTGGCTGCCTGCGGTGGCTCTTCCAGCTCCACCGCATCCAGCGTGGCATCCTCCACCGCCGCTTCTTCCGCAGCGGCGG
>ENA-OROZ01003102-OROZ01003102.1-human-gut-metagenome-genome-assembly--contig:-NODE-3102-length-11255-cov-6.860357_pt1 | contig 11255 bp, 8 predicted proteins | sample MGYA00242138_ERZ509066 | MGnify/ENA primary metagenome ERZ509066 (study PRJEB26280, sample SAMEA2338691) | human gut metagenome | biome: human gut; feature: human-associated habitat; material: faeces... | reverse complement strand
GAAGACGACCGATAATTTCGGGAATCAGTCCGAATGACTTCAAATCCTGCGGAGCGATATACTGCATCATGTTATTCTTGTCCACCGTCGCTGTTTTCTGCGACGCCGTATATCCTACGACATGTGTATTCAACCGTTGGGCGATCTTCTTTTCGATACCATCGAAAGCGCCGCCACAGATAAAGAGAATATTTTTGGTATTTACCGGAATCATCTTCTGGTCCGGATGCTTACGACCACCCTGGGGAGGTACGTTCACAACAGAACCTTCGAGTAATTTCAGCAATCCCTGCTGTACACCTTCACCGCTCACATCGCGAGTGATGGAAGGGTTATCTCCTTTGCGGGCAATCTTGTCGATCTCGTCGATAAACACAATACCCTGTTCCGCTTCAGGTACATTATAATCTGCCACCTGAAGCAAACGGGTTAAAATACTTTCGATATCTTCGCCTACATAACCGGCCTCTGTCAGCACCGTAGCGTCTACAATGGTAAACGGCACGTGCAGCAACTTGGCAATCGTACGTGCAAGCAACGTTTTTCCGGTTCCGGTACTACCTACCATAATAATGTTCGACTTTTCAATCTCCACATCATCCCCGCTGTCTTTTTGCAACAGACGTTTATAATGGTTATAGACCGATACGGAAAGGAAGCGTTTTGCGTCATCCTGTCCGATCACATACTGGTCGAGGAATTTCTTGATTTCTACCGGTTTGGGCAGTTCTTTTAAATTAAGTTTGGTAGCTCCCGCGCTTTTCTTGCCTTCGCCCAATGCTTCCTGAGTAATCTCATAAGCCTGGGTAGCACAACTGTCGCAGATATAGCCGTTCATTCCCGTAATCAGGAATCCGACTTCATTCTCCGACCGTCCACAGAAGCTACACCTTTTCTTTGTCTTTGAATCAGCCATTTTTATTTCTTAATCAATACCTCATCAATCATACCGTATTCTTTCGCTTCCTGAGCTGTCATCCAGTAGTCGCGGTCAGAGTCCGCCCATACCTTATCGAAATCAGTATGCGAATGATCGGCGATGATCGTATAAAGTTCTTTCTTCAATTTCTGAATCTCACGAGCTGTGATTTCAATGTCCGACGCTTGTCCTTGTGCACCACCCATCGGCTGGTGAATCATCACACGTGAATGAGGCAACGCAGAACGTTTGCCTTCAGCACCGGCAACAAGCAATACAGCCGCCATTGAAGCTGCCATACCTGTACAGATGGTAGCAACGTCACTTGAAATAAACTGCATCGTATCATAAATGCCCAGTCCGGCGTATACACTTCCGCCCGGAGAGTTGATATAGATAGAGATATCCTTACCCGGATCAACAGAATCCAGATACAGCAACTGTGCCTGAAGCGTATTCGCTGTATAGTCATCTACTTGTGTACCGAGGAAAATGATGCGGTCCATCATCAAACGGGAGAAAACGTCGAGTTGAGTAACGTTCAACTGTCTTTCTTCCAGAATATAGGGATTCAAATACCCGGCCTGCGATTTAATCACATCATCCAATACCATGCCATTCATTCCTAAATGCTTGGTTGCGTATTTTCTAAAATCATCCATGTTAATTGTTCCTTTCTTATAAATTAAAAATAAACGTAAGTACAAAGAAACGAAAAAGAATACAGAGACACAAAAAAACACAGAGTTATAATTTTATAAAAACTCTGTGTTTCTGTGACTTTATATTCTATTCAACCGAATGATTATTCAAACATCTTATTGAATTCTTCGATTGAAACGTTCTTGTTTTCCAAAGTAACCTGCGCTTTCAGAGCAGCAGCCAGCTTCACTTCTACCACACGACTTACCAAATTATTGATAGTTTCTTTCTTCTTCAACATCTCCTGTGCATAGTTGTCAAGCACATCATCAGGGATAGACAACATACCGTATTGAGCAAACTGTGCCTTCGTTGTTTCTCTAGCCATCTTCAGAACATCTTCCTGTTCTACTTTGATATCGTTTGCTTCAACCAACTGTTCCTTAATCAGGTGCCAAGTCAGTTCCTCGATGCTCTTATCATAGTTTTCAGCAACATATTCTTCGCCCTTTTCTTCGTTGTTCAGCAACATGATACGTTTCAGCAGAGCGTCAGAGAATTCCAACTTACCTACTTTTTCCATCATCACTTTGCGAATATCGATCAGGAACTTATAATCGCTGTCAGCAACAAATCTTGCTGCAATTTCTTCTTTAATCTTAGCGCGGAATTCCTCTTCAGTCTTCACAACACCTTCGCCGAATGCCTGATCGAACACTTCCTGTGTCAATTCACCCGGAACAAAACGAGTGATTTCTTCTACCTGGAAGCTGAAGTCAGACTTAACGTCTTTCGCGATTTCCTTGTCGATCTTCAACAAAGAACCCAGTTCAGCAGCATGTCCGTCATAAGCAACATTCGGATTGAACACCAATACATCATTTACTTTTGCGTTAGCAAAAATAGCTTTCTGATCGTCATTCTTCATATAAGCAGGCATCAACACAGCAGCTTCTACCTGAATACCACCTTCTTTTGTATTGCCTTCTTCGTCCAACTGTGCCAGCAGACCTTTCAACATATCATTATCTTCGTAAGCATCTACCTTATCATACTTACCAGTGCGTTGAGTGTACATCTTCACCTGGTTGTCGATCATTTCTTCAGAAACTTCGATAGAATAATAATCTACTTTATCTTTAGCGCTTACTTCTGCTTTAAATTCAGGTGCCAAAGCGATATCGAACACGAAATCGAACTCTTCCATTGTATCGAAATCAATATTCTGCTGCTTTTCTTCATTAGGCAACGGCTCGCCCAACATATTCACCTTATTATCTTTAATATAATTGTCTGAATTTACATCAACGTAATGTACACGTAATTCAGCATCTTTTTTCTCTACTGCAGCTTCTTTTTCTTTGAATGTCGCCTCGAATGTCACATATCCATCATTCTTGTCTTTTTCATAGAATGCTAATCCTGAAACATAAAATGTTTCTGACTCTGGTAACCAATCTGCTTCATTAGCTCCACTAACATGCCATCCAGTAAATTCATATCCTTCTTTTGCTTCCACTTTCGGAATAGGATGCGCGTCTCCGTCAGTTTCATCTAAATCATAAGTTACTACTTTAGCTCCAGCCGGGTCTGTAAATTTTCCTTTTTCAGGATCAACATTGAAAGCAACATGAGCAGTTTTCTTTATCTCTACTGGTTTAATAACTGCTTGAATAGCTACAAACTCTGAAGTACCAGCAGCTCTTACAATATCCTCATAACTCATTTGGGCAGTAGCATCAAAAAACTTATCATTAATTGTCCATCCCTTGAGCTCATATCCCTCTTCAACAGTAAGTGTTGGTGGCGTGATAGTATCACCGCTCGTCATCTCTTTAGTTAAAAAGTGTTGTCCGTCTGCACCCACTGCATAATCCCAGTAATTGAAAGTTACTGTAATGTTAAATGCTTTTTCATCTGTAGCAACAGTTGTAGCAGAACTATTGTTATCAGCCGCAACAACCGGTACAGCATTTACTCCAACGAGCATTACTGCGACAGAGAACGCACATGCCTGATGAAGTACTCTTCTCTTTTTCATCTCTAATTTCCTCTCTTTCTCATCTTAAAAAATTATATGCTTTTGTGCATACGTATCCTATCTTGGTTATTATAAGTCTTAATTTTTAAGAAGTCAACAGTATTATCTCTTTTTCTAGGACTTCCTGGTCTTTTTAACATACTTTTTTCAAAACATTTTATTTTTTCTTTTCTTTTTCAAAACAATTAAATGTTTTATTAACACTTTCACTATAATAGTGGGTTTTTAATGTTATTTCCCCTATTTTTCAGTATTTTAATAGGTAAATTCTTTATAAATAATTCGATAAAAAACCATAGTTTTCAAAATTGCATCTTCTTATCTTTGTGCTTTATAATAAGAAAGTAGTAAATTTGAAAGGAAACCGTTTTCATGAAAGACATTGGCAAGATTCTGAAATATGCCCGTGAGAATAAAAATATACACAAAACAAGTAATGGAATTAACCGGCATCCACAGGAAATCGCTTTCTGGTTAAGAGAACAACGTTGCCGAGCCAAATCTATCAACCTTTGCGACTCTTGCCAATCTCTATGGTATTTCTGCCGATGAAGTATTAGATATTGGTGGAAAAGCTTCTTCCGACTCTCTGCCTCAATGTGAATTCCAGGTTCTTTCTTTATTTAAAGAACTTGACCCCAAACATCAGGAAGAACTCCTGATTCAAATCACCGCACTTGTCAGATTTTTGCATACAAAAAATATGGCGCCGCAAGTCTCACAATTCCTATTTCGTTAGAGATCATAGGCGGAAAAATTAAAGTTTAGAGATTAAAGTTTGAATATGATAGCACATGTGTATCTTTAATTTTAAGACTTTTTGATTTATTAGTACTTTTTCTAAGAATTCTACTCTTTTTAACGTCTATTTCTTATATAATAGCAATAGTACATACCACTTCACTTATATTATATATGAAATCTTCGAAAGGACGATCGCCCATGGAACATATAGGAGAAATTCTCCGGACAGCACGTGAAGATAATTTTTATACTCAGAAGAAAGTAATGGAACTGACCGGTATCAACCGCAAGACTCTGTCCGGCTATGAGAACAGTGTAGCTGAACCAGATCTTGACACATTTGCCAGATTACTCCGCTTATATCAACTTTCTGCGGATGAAGTATTAGGAATTAAGACTTCTACCCCTCCCTTTCGCGCTGCGAATGAAAAATGCTTACTCTTTTCCAAAAATTTGACACCAGCCACCAGGAAGAGCTTTTGATTCAGTTTCAATCTCTCGCAGACTATCTCGATAAAAAATCAAAATAAATTGTCATTGCTTTTTCCTGCTCTGACCATTTATAATGAACTTATACTATGTTTGAAGGGGGAACATTTTCATGAAAGATATTGGTAAAATTCTGAAAAACGCCCGTGAGAATAAAGAATATACCCAGAAACAAGTGATGGAATTGACCGGTATCCACAGAAAATCTCTGTCCGGTTATGAGAATAACGTTGCCGAGCCGGATCTCTCCACTTTCGCAACCCTTGCCAATCTGTATGGCATCTCTGCAGATGAAGCTTTGGAAATTGGTGAACCGGATCCTTCTGTTTCTTTGCTTCGTTTTGAATTCCAAGTTCTTTCTTTATTTAAAGAACTCGATGCAAAGCATCAGGAAGAACTTCTGATCCAGATCACCGCACTCGTCAGATATTTAAATGCAAAAAATATGGTGCCGCAAAATCATCAATCCAGATAATTTTGCGGCACCACCGATTTATACATGTAAATTCTTTTCCATTTCCTGACGCATTTCTTTTCCCTTGAAAAGCACCAGTCCGATCAGCATCAGCACGCCCATCCCAATTGAAATCACAGACGGAAATACAATTCGTACCTTACCAGTCAGCAAAAAGATAAATGGTAAGATCATTCCGTAAAGCGCCGCCATCACAAAGTACACCAGATAGTCCTTCGCCTGACGGTAATACACCCTCGATATGATCAGCATCGAAATCATAATCAAGCCACTGACTCCCGGAAGCACAAAGTCAATCGACCAACCATGCCAGCCGGTCAGCCAGTCCCAGATAATACAGCCGACTGTCACAATGATCAGCTGCCACATGGCATTCTTCAGCAGATTGTACCGCTTGAAGAAACCGACTGCGAGCGCCAACCACATACTGAACGCACCGCCGCACACAAACAGTGACAGATGGAAATTCGTATCAATGCTATAATCCACTCCCAGTGCCGCCACAATCGCGATCATGCAAAGAAATGTAAATATTTTGAAAATCTGCATTCCTTTCGCTTCTGTCATCACACTTTCCGGATACTCCACTTCAAGGATCTCAGGCTTTACTTCCTGCTCTTTCAGAATCTGGAAAAAATTCTCTTTGATTGCATCACAGTCATATCTGGACGTAAATCCCAGATAAATCTTATCCCGGAAAGAACACATACAAAGCTCTACTTTCGGCGTACTTGTGTAAACGCCAAAATGCGCGATATACGGCTCGTAGCTCTCCGGCATCCGGATGATTCCCATGTTGGAAAAAATAGCGGTCACATCACTTTCGGCCGTCCTCGCCCCGATATTGATACAGACATTTTTCAGTTCCAGCGGCGCAAATTTCAGGATTGGGTGTACCTGCAGGGCGAAGTAATCATTCATCCGCTTCTCCATCCTTTCCGCTGTCAGTTCTTCTTTAAAGCATGCATTTACTTTTTGCACAACATCTGCGAACTCTTCTTTTCCACCTTGAAAATGATATCCCGGTTCGATCCAGTTGAAAAAATTGAGCATTGTATTGGTCGGAAAGAAATTGCGCAGATTAACCGGAACCATCAGTACAACCGGCTTGCTTTCCTGCCGTCTTGTCATTGTCCGATGAATCGCACACAGATATACCGCAGTCAGAAATACCGTCATCGACACACCATAAGTCTTTGCCTGACGTTTCAGTTCTTCGACCGGAATTTCTGCCTCTGTCGTCTGCAGACTTCCAAGCTCACGCCGGTTTCCGCGAAGCTGATGCGCTGCCGGTTTTTTCTCCTTTTTGCGGTCTGCCTGGCGGGAATAATATCTTTCAAATCCATCCGCTTCCTGATCGGAAAGGCTCTCCGAATACTCTGACAGAACCACATCCTCCAGTCCATCCTCATGATGTGCCAGATACAGATAATTTTTCACCAGCTCCCGTACAAATTCACTGGCACCGGTTCCGTCCGTCAGCACATGAAAGACCTCAAAATTGATTCTCTTTTTGTAATAAGTCACTTCAAAAAGCAGATCTCTCTTATCACGGATATAAAGGCTGCTGCACGGCTCCTTATACTCTTCTCTTACAACCGGTCTTTTATTACTCTGTTCCAGATAATGCCAGAACAGTCCCTTTCGCAGCACGGACAGAAAGATCGGATATTTTTCCAGTGTCCTGTCTACCGCCTTCTGCAGGATCTCCTGCTGTATATCCTCTTTCAATTCACAGTAGAACCGGAATACACGGGTATCCCTTTTACTGCTCGCCGCCGGAAAAAGCTTCGCTGCATTGTCCAGCCTTCTCCAGTGCTTTACATTTGCTTGCGGCATTTTCTATTCCCCCTCCAGAAAATGATTGATATATTCAAAACTTTCCTGTACATGCAGACTCCGGATTCCCAGTGCAAAATATCCGTGAAGTGCATCCTTGATCCGGTGTACTTCCACCCGGTTACCTGCCTCTGCAAGACGTCTTCCATACGCTTCTCCCTCATCCCGGAGCGGATCAAATTCTGATGTCAGGATCAGTGTATCCGGCTGTCCTGACAGATCTTTCTCCAGAATCGGTGCAAAATATGGATTTAACTTGTCCTCTTCCGAACCTGCATAAAGATTGATATAATCTTTTAATTTGCCTGCCGTCAGAAGATAATCCTGCCCGTTCTCCCTTACAGAAGAGAACAGACTCTTCTCTGAATAATCATTGTTGACTGCCGGATAGATCAGAATCTGTCTCTTTGGCATAAATTCGCCACGGTCCCGTGCCATAATGGACAATGCAGCTGCCAGATTGCCACCTGCACTGTCTCCAATCAGAGTAATATCCTCCGGCTTTGTATCCGGATGCATATACAATGCTCTTGCCACGGCATAGCAGTCCATAAGCCCGGTCGGGAACTTGTGCTCAGGCGCCAGGCGGTATTCTACTGCTGCTACAGTCTGCCCCGTCGCCTGTGCCATCCGGGAACATACTCTCTCATAATTTTCCACATGCTCAGTCGCCCATCCTCCTCCGTGAAGGAAAAGCATGATCTTTCGTCCCTTGATCTGATCTTTTTTCATACACGATGCTTCATCCGGGAAAAATACCCGGATCGGAACTTCATAATCGCCGTTATATACCTGCAGATCCATTTTTTTATAAAAAATTTTCATCGGATCCAGTCTTTTCAGATCCGCAAGCTGCCTTGATACTTCTACATCAATCCCTCCAAAAGACAGGATTTTCAGGATTGCTTTTGTTGCTATATTGATCGCCATATTTTTCTGTCCTCATTTATTTTTTCATACAGATTTATTCTACCATAGAATGATGTCCCCTACCACTCTTTCTCTTTCCATCTTTGCTACATTAACCCATTTTCAATTTCTCAGATTTCACAATTATCTCACTATTTATTTGACACAGACTGTCAAAACAGTTACCATACACTTATGCACAAGGAGGGTGTATTTGTTTTATGAATAATAAAAAAAATATAGACGACTATTTTGATGACAACTTTGAAGTAACTTATACAGGCGATCTCCCGTCGATCCCTGTGGGGCAGGATGATTATGACGACCGGTATGACGACACAGACTACCTTAACGATTATGAAACTGACGACTACTACGATGAAACAGACAGGCTTGCTCCTGATTATGACGATGATTATGAAGAAGAGGATTCTTATTATGACCGCCAAAGACCAGCCAGACGGACAGAACGGAGAAATTCCCGCAGACGTCCCGATTCCTCTTCCGAAGAACTGGCAGCTCCAATTCGGAATATTGCCCGCACCGGAAGTACTGTCGCTGAGAAACTGACCACTTTCATCCTTCGCCCGGCACCGGTTCTGATGTCCGCCATCATCCTGGCGATTACCTTTTTTTCATTCTGGAATCAGCTGTCTGATTATGGAGATATCAATACACTGACATCCAATCCAGATCTTACTCTGATTGCTTATCTGGCTGTCGGAGCGGTTATGCTGATCTGGATGCTGTCTACGTTCTTTTTCACATTAAGTGGCATCCGACACGGAACCGGACGCGGACTTACTTATTTTGTCCTGGTATATGTTCTGTCCTACCTCTTCAGTCTAGCCGCAGCTGCAATTCCTGCTGATGTTCAGTTACTGACCGGTATCAGAGGCGGTATCCTGGTATTTGGTTCCCTTTATCCGACATACTTTCCATTCTGTGTCGTTGGAATCATTACCTGTATCCTGCGAAAGATTTTGAAGTAAAACATTCCTCATACTAAGGCATATGCCTTAGGGCATCCTCATATGGTGTTTTGCTTTATAAGTGAACAACAACTAATTACATGCGAAAAAAGAGTAAGTCAAATCACTCATCTATCTGATTTGACTTACTCTTTTCTTACTTTTGTTTCATTCCTGATGTGTTTTCCAACTTTTGTACTATTTTTTCTATATCATATTCCGGTGCATAGGTATTGGCAATATCATAGATTCTCTGTATCGTCAAGACATCCTCTTCCAGAAAATCTGCAATTTCCTCTGCTGACATCCCTTTTTGCAATTTTTTTATAACAATTGAAACTAATGCTTCCCTGTACCCTTCTTTACGTCCTTCTTCACGACCTTCTCGTATCCCAATTATTTTTGCACTTTTCATAAACGAATTATGATCCCACAAAATTTTTTGTCTTTCTTCGTATTCTCTTCTTTTTCTTTCATCTGCACTCATCTTCTCCAGACATTCATAAGCTTCTTTAATATATTCATTTTGCTCTGCCATCTTTGCAAAATCCTTTCTGTTCTTTCCGCTCATAAATCGCATCCACTGGATGATCCCAGTTTCATTCTGACTTTTCTACTATAAATATTTTAACATACTGTCATCCTTTGTAAAGGCAAACTCCCATACTTCTATATTTTCTTTTGCTTTGTTCATTGTCGGGAGTTTACTCGAAAATTGAGCGCCGAAAATGAGATACCTTCTGATTATGGTTAATTAGATACTTTTTCGATTTTAGAACTAAATCGAAGTAAAATAACTCTATCACATTTTCCTGAAATCTTATACCCTGCATAACATTTTCGAGCACTTTCGTTGCATTTCAATCATCAGACCATTTTATATGCATATCCAAAAAAATCCCGTACTCCATGTACAAATCACATGAAATACAGGATCTTTTTATTTATCTAACTAGAATTTGATAACTCCAAGAATTATACCTGAGATCAGACAGATAATACTTACACCCCAGATCCAGAAGAAACTGTTCTTGATGTGGTCTTTGATCTCCACACCGGCAAGTCCGGTTCCAAGGAAAGTAGCCGGAACAACCGGGCTGATGAATGTTGCACAGTTACGGCAAACAACCATTGAAATGGCGATATGTGCCGGATTCACACCGAATTCGTTTCCGATTCCGATCAGTACCGGAAGCATTCCGAAGAAGAAAGAATCGGTATCAAACATCAGTGTAAGCGGTACTGATACCAGACCTACAATAAGCGGTAAAAATCTTCCCATAGACTGTGGAACCACGTTTGCAAGTACGTTAGCCATATGAGTCATGATCTCTGTTTGCTGCATAACTCCAAGGAATACACCTGCACAAAGAATCGTAGATGCCATGGTAAGTGCCGGACCTGCATGGGATTTAATGATCTTACCCTGCATTTTTGCACCCGGGTAGTTTACAAAAAGTGCTACTGCACATCCTACCATAAAGATGTAGTAAGACGGTACCTTTGCAAGAACCAGGTTTACGATTACTGCCAGTGTTACGATCACGTTGAATACAAAGAGTTTCGGTCTTGCAAGCTCATTCTTTTCATCATCTGTTACAGCTTCATCTTCAATTCCGCCATACTCGATCTTTTCTGCTGAAGAAGTGCCTGCACCTCTCTTCTTTTCGATATTTCCCCAGATAAATGCTGTTCCAAGTGCAATAAAAATACCTACAACCTGCATTGGAATGATCTGTTTCCACAGTGCATTTGGTTCAATTCCAAGGACAGTAGCCGCACGCATTGTCGGTCCGCCCCATGGCAGAAGGTTCATAACACCCATTGCAGATACACAGATGAGCATCAGAGTTGTCGGTCTCATATTCAGACGTTTGTAAACCGGGAGCATTGCCGGAATTGTAATCAGGAATGTAGAGGCACCGCCTCCATCCAGATGTCCGATCATAGCAATGATACAGGTCATCATGGCAACACCGACTACATTACTTCCGACTTTCTTCATCAATGCATTGATGATCTTGTCGAACATTCCTACATCTGTCATAATTCCAAAGAAAAGTACAGAGAAGATAAACAGTGCTGCAGTACCATGTACTCCTGCTACACCGGCTGTTACAAATTCCCCCATTTCTTCAATCGTAAATGTTCCGGTTGCTACAAGGATCGCACCTGTTACAGTTGATACACTGACAAATGCAAGAGCCGGTACCGTTACATTTCTTA
>ENA-OROZ01003094-OROZ01003094.1-human-gut-metagenome-genome-assembly--contig:-NODE-3094-length-11275-cov-4.134670_pt1 | contig 11275 bp, 21 predicted proteins | sample MGYA00242138_ERZ509066 | MGnify/ENA primary metagenome ERZ509066 (study PRJEB26280, sample SAMEA2338691) | human gut metagenome | biome: human gut; feature: human-associated habitat; material: faeces... | reverse complement strand
AGCCGTGACAGTGAGCAAGATCCGCGGTGCTGCGGCAACGATTCATAATTTGCGGCTGATTGTGGTGGATTACCTCGGCTTGATGCAGGCCGACCGCCGTGCAGACAGTCGAAATCTTGAGCTCGGACAGATCAGCCGCGACTTAAAAAACCTTGCTTCCGAGCTGCAAATCCCCATCGTTGCGGCGGCACAACTTAACCGTGGTGTCAACGATACCGAGCGCCCGACCCTGCTTTCTTTGCGCGATAGCGGAGAGTTGGAGCAGAACGGCTCGAAGGTGCTGTTTCTCTGGCGCGTCGATGAATTCGGCACGGTTGGGGTTTCTGTTGCGAAAAACCGCCGCGGGCGGCAGGGTGTTGTGCAGATGAGCTTTGACGGTGCGCATCAAAAATTCACCGAGCTTTCGGAGCCGTACCGCGAGCCAGAGAAAAAACGCCGGGGCGGATTTTTGGAGGGTGGCACATGAATATCGGAGGAGAGAAGAAAGAAAAGATGGTCAAAATTCAAATTTTATGGCGGAGGATTTATGACTATCTTGGAAGCGTACAGCATTCTAAAATCAACCAAGCCCGCGCGCTGTGAGCGTGACCGCTACCATCAGCGTGACGAACTGCAGCACCTGCTTATCCCGCACCTGCCCGTCGATGACCGTGATAAATTCGAACGGGCGCTAAACAATCATTTCAGACTTTAATACTGAGAAAGGACAAGAACCATGAACGAAAACAAGATCATCCAGATTATCCCTGCCCCTGCAAATATGCTTTACGCATTCGAGGACGGCAAGACGTACCCTGTCACCTGCCTCGCGCTCGTCGAGCTGAGTAATGGCGACCGCGAAGTCCATGCGATGGCCGCAATCAATGGCGGCCCCATCGAGGACGTGAGCGATAGCGGCGCGGTTCTCGTGCACGTATGAAAAAAGCCCTCCCCAAACGGGGAGAGCGGCTCTTGTGGTGGATCCGATTTGTCAATTCTGATTTTACCACAGGAGGAGCGGATATGCAAGCGAAACCACTTGCCACACAGAATAAGCGAACAAGCGAAATTGCAGAAGCGGTACAGGCTGGCAAGGCGGACATTCTAAGCCTTTGTGCGGCGGTTGAACGCTTTGCATGGCAGCAGACCTTGAGGTGGGTACGGGCAATGGAAGGTCGCGCAGGTGTCGAGGAAAGCGACCTTCTGCAAGTGGCCTTTATCTCCCTCATGGACACGCTGCCGACATGGGATGTGAACAAGGGTGAATTTCTTACGCTGTACGGCATTAAGCTCAAGGCAGAGTTCACAGAAGCCTGCGGGCAGCGAACACAGCGGACGCGATGTGACCCCATCAACACTGTTTGCCGGTCGATGGACGAGCCGATAGGCGACGAGGACAGCGACCTGACGCTTGGTGACACAATCTCAGATGAAGCAGCAGAAGAGGCCTTTGAGGACGTCGAACAGCGGGACTTTCAACAGGCCGTGCAAGCGGCGCTTGCACAACTGCCGGATGCGCAGCGCGATGCGATCATCAGTGAGTTTTGGCTTGGTCAAAAGCCTGATGCAAGGGCGCGGCGGGAAGCAATACGAGCCCTGCGGCATCCGCGTATCCGCAAACCGCTGATGGAGTATTACTAATAAAAAACACTGAAACGTCAGATAAAGCAGAGCCGGAAAGGGGGCTTTTCAAACTTTGGCAAAGAAAATTCGAGACGAGACCATTATTGACGCGCTTTTGATCTCCGCGACGGTGCGGAGCGCGGCGGCAAAGCTCGAGATCAACGAGCAGACGATCTATCGCCGAAAACGTGACGCGGAGTTTATGCAGAAGTATAACGAGGCACGGCGCGAGCGAACCGAAGCAGCGCGGAATGTGCTGCAAGAGCGGGCGCACGCCGCGGCGGATACGCTGGCAACGATCATGCAGGATGCAGACGCGCCCGCACAGACCCGCGTGAGTGCCGCGGCAGAGATTTTACGTCAGACGGTGAAATACACGGAGATCACAGACATCATGCAGCAGCTTGACGAGCTTGAAGCATGGCGAAGGGAGCAGGAACAGCGATGAATAACTCACTCAAAGCAAGGCTATCCGCTTTACAGCAATATGCGGGGCGGATGCAAAGCAACATCGGCTTTGTGATGCTGCTGGAAGACGGTGAATGGTCTGCCTGTCGCGGCGGAGGACGAACTGAGGTATTTCCGACCGAAGCAGCCGCGGAAAAATTTTTGACCGGCTGCGACCCCATCATCGTTATTGACGTTTGAAAATCAATGACCGCCCGGCGGTTTCGGCGCGAGACCTGCACGACTTTCTCGAAGTGAAGACAGCCTACAAAGACTGGTTCCCGAGAATGTGCGAGTACGGATTCACCAATGGCGAGGACTTTTTAGTTACGGACAATTTTGACCGCAACTTTCGCTCAAACTTGAGCAAAAGTTGAAGATAGACGGCGGGAAAGACCGCAGAAAGGAAACTTCACTATGGAATTGAATGCAAGAATTGAGACCGCTGAGAGCGTAAAGGAAAAGGCAAAGACTGCCCTCGGCCTTGATTTGAGCAGCGCTCTTGACCTTGTAAAGCGTAGCGACTATGACAGCGACGAGGCGTATTTGGACGCTTGCACCCGCGCCGAGTTGGAGCGTAGCAGCCCTGAATACAGAGCCGCCAGAAGCCGCCTAAAAGTCGAATACCAGGCACGGCGAGAGGAACAGGAGCGCAAGGCACAGAGCGAAAACTATAAAGCAATCCGCAGCAGCGTGAGCCTTGACAGCGTAGACAAGCACAATATCGACGAAGAAGCCGCCGCACTTGCCCGCCGCGATCTTTCCGCAAATCGTATTGCCGCGTCCAATCTGGGCGCGACCATTGAGAAGTACGCGGCAGAGCTGACGGAAAAAGCAAAGGACAGTAAGGCCAGCAGCGCTCTTTTCAATGCTATGCTGCGCGGGCAGCTGTGAGCAAAAAAGGAGGATATAAAATGAATTACAAAAATCGCATTTATGACACCGTGACCGCTTACATGGCGAAATTATCCGAGTTTGACACCCTCGAAAGAGAACTTGAAGCGCAGGAACGCGCCGAAACCATCTCCCGCGTACACGCCGCCGAACGCCGCGAGGAATGGGAACAGCAGCGCAAGGCTGCATACGAAAACACCATCAATGAGATCGAGCATATCCGCCGTTCCCATACCGAGGCTGTGGACAAGTGGAATGAGCTTTCCGGCGATAAGCTGAGTGCGGACGCGGAGCTTCTGAAAATGGACATCTCTATGGATCAGCGGCAGTTCCAGGCACTTTGCAGCAAGCATAAGGACAACTCCCTCATGCTCCAGCTCCTTTGTGACTACGCAGACCGCCATCCTGACGAGCCGCTTTATGCTGACCGTACCTGTGACGCGAAGACGCGCAAAGCCGACTTTGACAATTATGCCAGTCGTGCGGTAAATGTGTGCCGTGAGCCGCAGAGCATCCGCGCCGGTCTGTTCCTTGAAAACAACAGCGTTCCGGTATCCGTCAGCTACGAGTATTAAGGAGGGAAAAATATGGCAGAACTGAAATTCGAAACCGGCGTGCAGGAGTACACCGTCCACGGCGTCAAGGGCGATGTCGCCATCCGCTTCAATCCGACGGACGGCGCGTTTATTCAGCGCCTTTACAATGCTTTCGATACGCTGGACAAGAAGCAGGAAAAGTACGCCGATGAGGTAAAGAAGTGCGGCGCCCGCGTTGAGATTTTCAACATTGCCGACCGCCGCGACAAGGAGATGCGCGAGATCATTGACGGTCTTTTTGAAGAGCCGGTATGTGACAGCATCTTTGGCAGCATGAACCTTTATGCGATGGCGGACGGCCTGCATGTGTGGACAAATTTCCTGCTTGCGCTGATGGATGAGACAGACAGCGCCTTTGCTCGTGAGCAGAAAGCCACGAATCCGCGCATTCAGAAGTACACGGCAAAGTATCGCCGATGAATTGGGGCTTGCCTACCTCCGTCGAGATCGGCGGAGAGAGCTATGAGATCCGCACGGACTTTCGCGTTATCCTCGATATCTTCGTAATGCTGAGTGATCCTGATTTGAGCGGCACTGACCGCGCGGAGGGCATCTTGCAGATGTTCTATGTCTCGCCTGAGGATATCCCGCCGCAGCACTTGCAGGAAGCTGTAGACCGTTTTACATGGTTCCAGAACGGCGGCAAAGAGCCGGATAAGAAGAAATCGCCGAAGCTGGTCGATTGGGAGCAGGACTATCCTTTAATTCTCCCTCCCATCAACCGAGTATTCGGACAAGATATCCGCGGAATCCCTTATGATGCGGAGACCAACACCGGGGGCGTCCATTGGTGGACGTTCCTCGGTGCGTATAACGATCTCGGGGACTGCACCTTTGCTCAGGTCGTGCGCATCAGAGACAAAAAAGCACGAGGAAAGACGCTCGAAAAGGACGAACGCGAATGGTACCGCCGCAACAGCGACCTCGTGAACATAAAAAATAAGCTCAGCCAGGAAGAAGAGACCACCATTTCGACTTGGTTGAAATTGGGGAAGGAGTAATTAAATGGCGAATGCTGACGGCAGCGTGATTTTCTCTTGTGATTTGGATTCGACCAAAGCACAAAAGAAAATGAGCAAGCTGCGTGACGAGATATCCGAACTGAACAGCAAGCTTGAAAAGGAAACGGGCAATAAGATGAACCTTGAAAAGCAGCTTGACGCCGCATCTCAGGCAGCGAAAGCTACGGAGGAACGCGTGAAGATGCTGCGAAAGGAAGTCGAACGGCTGAACGACCGCGAATGGATCCAAAAACAGGGCTTTACACAGAGCGAGTATCAGGCACAAGTGTTAGACCGCCGTGCTGCTGCGGAGGCGGAGCTCAAACAGCAGGAAGCGCTTTTGCACACGCAGACGAAGGAGGTCAAAACGCTTTCGGCTGCTTACGAAGAGACGACCGCCAACATCGACAGCATGACGGTAAAGCTCGACAAAGCAAAGGTCGCTGCCGGTGAGATGATTGCCAACGTGGAGCAAGAGCGCAAGGAGCGCGAGGCGGAGAATTCCGCGCTTGCCAAAGCGGGCCAGTATGCCGCGCGTTTCAGAGATCAGGTCAAGAGTTTAGCGCGCTCTATGCTTGTATTCTCAGTCATCACGGCGGCGCTCATGGCGCTACGCAAGCAAATCAAGGCGGCTATTGCGACCAGCACAGAGGCATCCGACGCTTTTGCCCGCCTCAAAGGTGCGCTGCTGACGCTGGCCGCGCCTTTGATGGACGTACTCATTCCGGCGCTGACGTGGATAATGAATCTGCTTGCGGCCATTGTGTCGGAGATCGTGACGATCATCTCGATTCTGAGCGGTAAGTCAAAGAAGAGCATGGAGGCATCGGGCAAAAACCTCTACAAAGAGGCCGCCGCCATTGACGCGACCGGCAAGGCGGCAAAGGAAGCGACAGACGCGCTCGCGGCGTTCGATGAGATCAACAAACTCAGCACGACAACGTCCGTTGGCGGCGTTGGCGGCGGAGCATCCGCCATTGCGCCGGACTTTGATTTTGACGAAGGGCTCATGATGGAAAAGCTCGACAAGGTGTTCCAGAAGATCAACGATATCTTTAAGACCATCCGCGCGGGGCTTGAGATCGTCGTGGATGACCTAAAATGGAGCTTTGACAAGAAAGTTATCCCCAAGAGCAAGGCAACATGGCTGACCGTTTTAACGGCGCTGCTCGGTGCAACACTCGGTGCGGCGTTCGGCGGCATCACGGGCGGCGTCATCGGTTTATCCCTCGGCGTGCTGCTGGGGCTGTACCTTGTGGGCCTTGACCCCGAAACATGGAAAACCGAGATGGACGCAGAGGATGCGTGGATCGTGGTCATCACGGCTTTGCTCGGTGCGCTGCTTGGCAGCGTGTTTCTTGGCATCACCGGCGGCGTGGCCGGTTTCAGCCTGGGCGCGATCCTCGGCCTCTATCTCACCGGCTTTGCAGAGGGGGACGAGGAACACGGCGGCAAATCGCAGCTTCTTTCCGAGTTGATCGTCGTGCTGTGCGCGCTGCTTGGCGCTGTTATCGGCTCTATCGTGACGCCGGGCGTCGGTACAGTCGTCGGCATGGGATTAGGCCTGATTCTCGGACTGAGCATTTACAGCGTCCGCAAAGACCCGAAGAAGGGCACGCAGCGGCTTGTCAGCATCGGGCGCAGCGTACTTCTTGGACTGCTGGCCGGTGTTCTTGGCGTTGGCCTTGCAGCGCTGGGAATCGTCAGCGCCGGTACGGCGTTCATTATCTCGGCGGCGATCGGCCTTGCGCTGAAATTTTTCGTCGATAGTGTGGACGATTCCAAAGTCAGAAAAGCAACGTCCGGTTTTACCGGTACGCGCGTATCAACAAAGGCCCCAACGCGCAGCCGTCGGGTGGCGGCGCAGAACTTAGACGGCAATGCGCCTGTGTATAACGAGATCCCAGCGCTTGCGAGCGGTGCGGTCATCCCGCCGAACCGAAAGTTTCTTGCCGTGCTGGGCGACCAGAAGAGCGGAACGAACGTCGAAGCGCCGCTTTTGACCATCAAGCAGGCTGTTATGGAGGCGATGGCACAGGGTAGCCGCGAGCCCATCAATGTGAACCTCGTTGTGGATGGTAAGACGCTTGCCCGCGTGGTCGTCCCCAACATCAACAACATGACGCGCGCAGCCGGTAAGCCCGTGCTGCTGTACTAACGGGAAAGGAGACTGCAAATGTTTATCTTCGGCTATGATATCGTGCTCGAGCGACTGGAACGAGTGATCCATCAGATCGTGGAGCTGCAGACGGCGGAGTAAAGGGCGGCTTCAAAGCAAGAAGGTGTTGCAGCCCCCCTGCTGGCTTGTAAGACGCACGGTAACACTGCGAGAATACAATAAGCACCGGCAAAGCAAAAGCCCACAGGAGTGTTCCTGTGGGCTTTCTGCGTTACATGAGAGGATCTATCGGCAAACGGTTGACCGTTAAGCATTTGACAACAGTCTGTTTGCAGTCCGATAAAGGACAGGTGAAACAGCTTTCGCTGTACTCACACACTGTATTCTTTGCTACTCTTCGGCGGACTCTACGGGCTACTGTACGCTTTGGCGCGCATACATGGGAAAGCGGCGTGTTGATCAGATCATGCGCTCGAATGCACTCATCTGTGCTCATTCGGGAGCACCTTCTTTCCGAAAAGCTCGCGTTCGCGCTCAACGGTCATAGTTGCGCCGATGAGCAGCACCTTTCCGACCGGCGTTTGCACGACGGGATAGAATCTATCGTTATCGTTCATAGCGTGACCTCCATGCTTTGCATCAGCTCCTTGACGGATACGCCGGACAGATCAGCGACAAAGGAAAAGCGCGTGCCGCGCTGACGGTATGCAGCCCCGCAGCACGGGCAAATAAACACCGTGGCCGCACTCATCAGCGGGGTTGTGCAGCGAGCGCAGTATAGGAGTTTCATGCAGACACCTCGCTTTCTGCGTCCTTAGAGAGCTGTCCAAAGGCTGCCCAGAGGTCTTCTTTGTTTTGAAGAAACTCTGCGTCCAACTGAGACAGGCGGTGATAAGTGCCCCATAGCGCGTCATAATCGGCTTCGGTAGGCATATCATCGCCCTGCGTCAATGCGACCCAGCTTTGCCGCACGGATTCGATGGCGCAGTGCATCTGGAATTGAATCTTATCCGTGCCGGAAAGCAGTGCAAGCATACTGTTATCCATTGCGAGCCTCCTTGAGCAGCGATTCGAGGATTGGAAGGGCATCTTCATCTTTCATGTCGTCAACTTTTTTTCTAATCTCAAGAACTCTCCTGCGGCGATCTTCCGGCAAACTCTGTTCTACATCGCGAATGCGGTTGAGCGTCTCTTCACACTTTAGAACCGTTTCCGCATACTGCGCGTTTTTGAGATAATACTTTGCGTCATTATTGGAATCATCACCTATCGTGAGGTAGAAAGTGGCGATAGTATCACACAAAATGTCGTGCACAATGCAGACCATGTCGTACACCCATTTTGCATTCGCAGAGAGATACGTGCCCCCTCCTTTGAACTCGAAACATTCATCTTGAATTGTGTCGAGCAGATTTTCAGCCCGCTCAAGGTCAACGAAAATGGGTGTTATGGCGTTGCTGATGGCGATACGCTCTTTGATGGTGGTTTCTTCGATGTACATAGATTTCCTCCTTGTTTTCTCAGTGGGAGGTCGGTATAATACCGATACCGGCCTCCCTGTGGTGGTTGGTGGCTCTCTGCATCTGGCTTTGGTCGGCGAGGATGCAGAGGGCTTTTTCTTATGCTCGAATCAATTTCCTGTCTTGCATAGCCGTATCATATAATATCTAACGGTAGATATCAATAGGCGGAAGAAATAAATCTAACGGTAGATATTTGTGGAATTTGTATCTACCGTTAGATTTTAAGGTGTGATATAATTATTTCAAAAACTGAAAGGAGCGTCTGATGGGAGAGAAAACCGAAGCGCAAAAAAAGGCTCAGCAGAAATATATGGAAAAGTTTGTCCGCGTGGAGATCAGAATGGATGCTGAAAAGAGAGAAATCATTCAAGCCTACGCAGAAGCCCGCAGCGAGAGCGTAAACGGCTTTATCAACCGAGCCATAGACGAAGCCATAGAGCGCGACGAAAGCGCTCCTGCGGCCTCTGAGGGGCATTTATAGGACGTTTGCAAGATGGCATAGCGTATAACACTATAAAACAACAAACTACAACATAAGCACACTGCTCAAACCATAAATTTCAGGAGGTTTGCTTATGCAGTATTCACTTTCCACATTGAGAAAAAAGGCCAACGAGGCCGGTTATTCATTCCAAAAAGGTTATCAGCGGTATAATCACGATGGTTGGGGCTATGTTCACACTTTGGATGGTGAACGAATCGTTGGATACTAGGTTTTAGACTATCGCTCTAATTGCCTGGTCTATCCGTCAAACAACGATATCCATGATCATGCTATGGGGCTTGACAAAGCGGTAGCACTTTTGAAAGACCTCTGTGCAGAACGCGGAGTTACATTCTGATTTTTGCCGCTAAAGAATACTGAAAGCTATGCCATTGCAAAATAGAAGATTGGCGTTTTGAGCGGTGGCGTCGATCTGACTAAAAGCGAAGAGCGGAGGGCGATTCCTCCGCTCTTGCTGCATATATTGTGGGGATGTCTTAAAGGTCGGATTTGAAATCCGAGCCTTTCGGTGCATTGAGGGCTTCATTTGAAATGAGACCCTTGCGACTGTCCAGATTAGGCGGTCACTGCGCCGATTTGAAATCCGAGCAGTGAAGCTCGCTTCGATTTGAAATCGAGGCGAGTGGACGAAACGAGGTTGTTATAGAAGAAGAGAATCTTCAAAAGATTCGATGTATTTGACAATAGAGTTTTGGCCTAATTGGGATACGATTGTACAACTACATAAAGTGTGCATAGCAGATATGAAAGATGGTAAAAAGAGTTGTCAATACCAGAAAATTAACATATAGTACTTGAATTCCAACGGAAAGGTGTGTATAATTCACTAAACTCAAATAGAAATGGGAGGAATTTGGCTATGGAAAATCCACAGTATGCAAATGGCTTTTCTGTTGCATACAATGATGTCTTAGGAGAGGTTGTTATTAACTTTGGCCAGGAGTATCCTGTGCTTGATAGTGCCGTATCTCAAGCGGATGGTAACGCGCCGAAGGCGACACGTAAAGATGTTGCGGGCGTTGTGTTACCTGTAAACGTGGCTCGCCAGTTGTACCAGATTATTGGGGAAACTTGCATGAAGAACGATAATAAGCCGAATGAGTGATTTTATTGAGGTTAAAGATCCAAGAGGCGTTAAGATTTACTGTACAAAATCGCAATGGAATCAGCATATAGTGTCCGAAGAAACAGGGCATCCTATGATGGCTGATAACGTTGATGCAGTAGTTGCTACTATATCGAAACCCGATTATATTTACGAAAGTCACGATAGTGATCCACCTCTTGACTACAGAGAGGTCTTTAGCAAGAGAGTGGAAAGTGCCACATACTATAGCAGTAGCATCCCATTTACAAAGGTTGTTGTATCTGTTGTTGGCGGAAGCGGCGAGATTATTACGGCGTATCCTGCAAGAAATGCAACTGGCGGAACGATAGGGGAGGCTATTTATTGTGCAGACAATGAAATTTGATTATGATAAAAAGTTTGACACTCTTTATGTTGCGTTAGGAGATAGAAAAAATTCTTATGGTGACGATAGCTTAAACGGAGTTGTGCTGATGCGCGATATTGATACAGATGATATTAGAGGAATAACAATCCTTAAATTTTTAAAGAAATTTGAAACACAGTCTATCCCGGTGTTGCCTAATGGCTTAAATCGGCTCATCGAGAAAGATATTGCGCCATTGGTACAAGCGGAAGGATAACGCTACAACATTTGACCCCTAAGTTTACCCCAAACAGCTTTTACAAGGCTTTACAACATTTTACGCCAAAATCCGAAAAGCCTTGAAAATACAAGGATTTCTTTACGCGCAATTACAGCATTTTACACCTGCTTGCGAATTCGAATCCTTCTCCCGCTGCCAGCGAAAGTCCTGAAGCTGCAAGGCTTCGGGACTTTTCTTTTGCTTTCTACCCTTTGCTTTACCCTTTAACCGTTTTGAGCTTTTCCATAGACAGTGCGCTGCATGTATGCTTCCATGCGGGTTGCACTGTCCTGTTACATTTTTTCTGAAACGTGACCGTACACATCTAAGGTGAATGCCGCAGTTGCGTGTCCGAGATTTGATTGTACGGTTTTCACGTCATCACCATTTTGAAGATATACCACTTCATATGTGCGGTGAGCTATCAACGACGGTGTTTCCGCGCCAACTTGCCTTGCGTTTTTATGCTGTAAAATAAAAATGCAAGCTGAAGAGTAACATTTTGCACAACAAAAGAGTGGATGATTGACGGCAAAACTGAAAAAAGTGCCAAAACAGGAAAAAATGAAGAATTGTGCTTGACAATTCGGGCAAGTGCGAGTATAGTAACATAATGTTCCGCGAATGGAGCGTGCACCTTGTAAATTAAACAACGAAACTTTGACAAGCACCAGATGAAAAACTGTGCGAAATGCACAGGGCTTGCGAGGAAGACGGTTGAGTCAATTACGTCTGAATCGTAAGGATAAAAAGTTTTAAGCTATGACAAATAGCTCGATAAAGATTTAAGAAGCTTCGGCTTTTTAGATACCATTTTATTGAGAGTTTGATCCTGGCTCAGGACGAACGCTGGCGGCGTGCTTAACACATGCAAG
>ENA-OROZ01003084-OROZ01003084.1-human-gut-metagenome-genome-assembly--contig:-NODE-3084-length-11305-cov-7.448178_pt1 | contig 11305 bp, 8 predicted proteins | sample MGYA00242138_ERZ509066 | MGnify/ENA primary metagenome ERZ509066 (study PRJEB26280, sample SAMEA2338691) | human gut metagenome | biome: human gut; feature: human-associated habitat; material: faeces... | reverse complement strand
TTGCGGACAAATTCGGGCGTAAGCCGTTTTTGGTTATTAACACGTTATGTATGGGGTTAGGGCTGTTCCTTGTGTATTTATCTAAGGATATCTACGTTTACATGATAGGCAGCACGTTGATGAGTTTTATGGTGTCGCACGATATGCAATGTGTGTACATACTGGAATGCTCCGACGAAAAGTCCCGCGCCCGTAACTACGCAATCGTAAAAGCGGTGGCGATACTGGGTACGTTGCTTGTTCCGTTGCTTAGGGCTACGCTTATGCAAAATGTAAGCGAGCGTTGGCATGTTGTATATTTAGTTCCGGCAATTATCGGTTTTGTAATGGCGTTATTCGCGTTGCTTTTTGCAAAGGAAACAAACGCGTTTTTAACAAAAAGAATAGAGTACTTAAAAACTCCCATCGAAGAACGCGAACAACGCAGTAAGGAAGAGCGCGAGCAAAACGCTCAAGGCGGAATTCTGACTGCTGTAAAATTCGCATTCAAACACAGGCAATTACGCTTTTTGATCATCGCCTGCTGTTGTTTCTATCTTGCTTCGTTAGGTACGGCAACGTACAGTACGGTTATGGCAAAGTCTGCTTTGATGACGGAAGAAGAAATAACTCTTGCTCTATTCTTGTATCCCGTAGGCAACGCGCTGTTTACGTTGATATCGGGTTTTGTGTCGGACAAATTCGGGCGCAAAATAACTATAATTGCGATGTCTTGTTCGGCGTTGGCGTGCTATTTGCTGTTTATTTTCAGCGGTATGTTCAAGTGGACTCCGTATTTGACAGGCTTTGCAATCGGCGGATTTATGGGCAGTTACTGGGGCGCGGGCGATACTATCGGCGGAATAATGTTCTCCGAGTCTTCTCCTACAAACTTGCGTTCGTCCGTAACTGTAATCAACACGTTGCTTAACGGAGTTATGGGCGGACTTGCAACGGTTATCTCTATGATACTGCTTCCTATCATTCCCGAAAAGATGTTCGGCTATATGTACTTGGGGTTGACTGTGCCGGGGCTTGTGGGCGCAATCGTAATAATGTGGCTGTTTGTCGGCGAAACTCGCGGACTGGATCTTAAAACGGTAACGGGTACGGAATGGGATAAGCCTAAAAAAATTAAAGAAGAAACACAGGACGGTGAATAAAAATGGATAACAAACGTTTTGAACTTGGCGCAAACGAACAGCCGTTGGATATTATCAAGGAAACGTGCGGTTTTGCAGGCGTATTCAAACAAATAGGAGTGATAGGGGATTCTTTGGCGTCGGGTGAGTTCGAAAGCCACGACGAAAACGGCAGCATAGTTTATACCGATATGTACGAATATTCGTGGCCCGCTGTTTTGGAGCGCATTACGGGGACGAAGTACAACAATTATTCTCGCGGCGGAATGACCGCGCGCGAGTATATGCAAAGTTGGGCGGATGCAAACGGATTTTGGCAATGGAATCAAGCGTATATCATTGCGCTGGGCAACAACGATTCGTTTGTCTTCGGACATCCGTTGGGAAGCGTCAAGGACGTTAACGCAGAATGTCCGCAGGATAACGCCGATACGTTCTTCGGCAATATGGGCAAAATCGTTTGCAAACTTAAAACGATCGAGCCAAATGCGCGTATTTTTGTCGTTACTCCGCAACTTCGCGGTGATGCCTGCGATAAAGATATTCGTTATATCGCAAGCGAACTTGCCAAATTGTGCGATATGTTTGACTTTACGTACTTGCTGGATATGACTGCGCATGCGCCTGTATACGATGCCGAAATGCGTAAGTCGTTCGGGCTGGGCTTCCATCCGAACCCGATGGGGTACTATGCTTACGCATTGATGGTGGCTAATTATATCGATTACGTTATACGTAGTAATCCTCGGGAATTTGCAACGATACCGTTTGTCGGTACGTCGCTCAAAAACAAAGATTACAAATAGTATGTATTTGCTGAAATGCACAATAACGTCATGGTGAAAAAGCCTTTTGAAATTTCAGCAATTATTGATCCTTTGAACTCAATGTATGCCGACAAGGAGTATGACCTTTTCCAACTTAACAATCTTACAGGTCCCTGCTTTCATCTTTACAAGACCTACAAAAAAAAGTATGAAACAAGCGAGAAGTGCGATGCAAAATGTGCCTTCTATGCTCTTTGGAATGAAGTATATTGCTATTTAAGGACCGGCATAATTTTTAGGATCATCATGTATCCTATCGTGCTCAATATGAAAAAGCAAATGAGGAAACTTTCAAAATAACTTATATACTTCTATGAACCGGGATACACCGAAACATTCGGGCAAATCGAGTTTTATATACCCGACACAAATGAGGGCGAGTCCGGGAATACCTAAAATGCATAAAACGAAAAAACCGTCCGTCACCGGGCGGTTTTTTGTTGCGGGAAATTCTAATTATAGTTAAATATATTGTTTTGTTATCTTTACGCTCGCAAACGCCGCGTGCAACGTGGTATAATCTCAAAGTATGTTTAAGTTGCTTCGTCTGTTAAAGCCCGACGCGGGCAGAATAGTGCTTGTCGTATTTCTGACGCTGATAACCTCGGCGGCAAGTCTTGCGCTGCCGTATCTTATGAGTTATATCGTGGAATACGGTATTGGCGGGCAGAATATGACGGTTACGCTTGCGTGTTCCGGGATAATGCTCGGCGTGTCGATAATGGGGCTTGTCGTGGGCATTTTGTCCTACAAAATCTCGGCGGGCGTCGTCAGCAGATATTCAAAGACCTTGCGCGAAGTAATTTTCAAAAAGGTAAACACGCTCAATCCCGACCAACTCAATCACTGGGGCACGGGTGCGCTCATCACGAGAAGCACAAACGATATCTGGCTTCTGGAAGAGTGCGCGAGTATGCTTATGCAAGGCGTCATCAGTATTCCCATTCTGGTGCTTGGCGGAAGCGCGCTGGCGTTTCTTGCCGATCCGTGGCTTGCGCTTATCATGTTCACGTTCGTGCCGGTCGTCGTGACGGTGCTGTATTTCGTCGTTCGTCGCATTATGCCGCTTTGGGAAAAGAGCGACGAATACATCGACAAACAGAACAGTATTATCCGCGAAAGGTTGACGGGTATCCGCGTTATCCGCGCGTTCAACAGGGAAGACCGCGAGTGCGACCGCGCCAACGAAGCCACGCTCGTCATGGCGAAAAACATCATAAAAGCCAACGTCAATATGGGGCTTCTTACGCCGGTTATTATGCTGGGGCTTAACCTTGTCACGATTCTTATCCTGTACGTCGGCGCAAAACTTATGCAGGGCGGAAAGTCGGCGGTTACGGGGGCGGATATTATCGCCATCGTGCAGTACGTCGCGCTTGTCATGAACGGCATTATGATGTTTGCGATGATGCTTGCGTTTTTGCCGAAAGTCGCCGTAAACAGCAGACGTATCAACGAGATTCTGGAAACGGAAGTTCAAAAAGAACCCGACGACGAAAACCTGCCCGCTTTTTCGGGCGCACTTAAATTTTCGCACGTCGATTTCAGATATGAAGGGGCGTCGGAGAACGCGTTGAGCGACGTGTCTTTCGATATCGCGCCCGGCGAAAAGGTCGCGTTCATCGGCGGTACGGGCAGCGGAAAAAGCAGCATCGTCAAACTTATTATGAAGTTTTTTAACCCGACTTCGGGCGAAATATCCTACGACGGAAAATCCGTGTCGGAAATCAGCGGAAAACGCGTCAGAAACAACGTGACGTGCGTGCTTCAAAACGCCACGATATTTTCTGGCACGATCGGCAGCAACGTCAGAATGTCGGCGGCGGACGCTTCCGACGAACAAGTGTACGACGCGCTTAAAATCGCGGAACTGAAAGGATTTGTCGAAAACCTCGAAACGGGGCTCGACTACGAAATACTAAGCGGCGGCAGTAATCTGTCGGGCGGACAAAAACAACGTCTGTCGATTGCGCGCGCAATGCTTAAAAAGGGCTCGATTTATCTTTTCGACGACAGTTTTTCCGCGCTTGACTTCCTGACCGAAGCGCACGTCAAGGAAAACCTCGATAAAGCCCTTTCGGGAAAAACGAAAATCGTTATGACGCAACGCGCGTCGACGGCGGCGTCGGCGGACAAAATATTCGTCCTGGACGAAGGGCGCATCGTCGGGCGCGGAACGCACAAAGACCTGCTTTCGTCGTGCAGACAATATCGTGAAATTTACGAGTCGCAGACGGGACAAAAGGTCGAAGGAGGCGCATTATGAAACGGTTTCGAAGCGGCGACAAAATGGCGAAAAACGAAACGAAAAGCATAATTCTGCGCCTTGTCCGAGAAATCGGCAGAATCAAAAGGGGCATGGTGTTGGTGTGCGTATTAAGCGCGCTTACAATGGCGGCAAACATCGCCGCGCCCAAATTTTTGTCGGACGCGCTGGACGTCCTGAACGCATATAACGGGACGGGCGATCTTGTCGGACAAATTAAAAACACGCTCATACTTCTTATCGTCATATATACGGCGTATTCGGTGCTGAACTACGTCGAAATGCTGGCGTCGAACAAGATTGTCAGCATGCACTTTACGGCGGGACTTCGCATGGATATGTCCACGAAAATCAAGTACCTGCCCGTGTCTTACGTCGACAGGACGGAAGCGGGGCAACTTCTTGACAGAATGACGGGCGACGTGTCGCAAATGGGCAACAGTATACATAGTATTGTCGAAACGCTTTTAATGGGCATTTTGCAACTTCTGACGATTATCGTTATGATTTTCACGATAAACTGGGTGTTTGCGCTGATTGTTATCGCGTTTGTGCCTGCTTCGGTTGTCGTGTCGTACGTCATCGCAAAGAAGAGCGAACCTTATTTCGATAAGATGTTCAAATCGTCCGGCGAGATTTATCAGGTTGTCGAGGAAACGTATTCCGGGTATCAGACGATAAAAAGTTACAACGTGGAAAACCGCCAGGAAGAAAAGCACGCGCGCGTCAACGACGAAATGTGCAAGGCGGAAGAAAGAGCGACGTTCCTGTCGTCGATAATCACGCCCGTCGTGTCGCTCACGAACAACATCGCCTACGTCGCGATATGTTTAATCGGCGCGTATTTCGCAATCGAAGGTATGAAAATCGGCGGCGACGTAGTCAGCGTCGCGGACATTATCGCCGTCGTCATTTACGCAAAAATGTTTTCGTCCCCGCTTGAAAGAATCGCCGGCGCGATAAGCAGTATGCAAAGGGTTGCATCGGCGTCGAAAAGGGTGTACGAGGTGCTTGACGAACCCGAAATGGACGTAAGGGAAGGCGAGATGCCCGAAAACGTCCGGGGCGTCGTCGACTTCAACCACGTCGCGTTTTCTTACAATCCCGAAAATCCGCTTATCAAAGATATGAATATCCACGTCGAAAAAGGGCAAAAGGTTGCGATCGTCGGGCCTACGGGCGCGGGCAAAACCACAATCGTCAATCTTCTTATGCGATTTTACGATCCGAACTCCGGCGAAATAATAATCGACGGCACGGACACGGGCAAAGTCTCGCGCGAAAGCGTAAGGGGCTGTTTCTCGATGGTGTTGCAGGACACCTGGCTTTTCGGCGGCACGATTTACGACAATATCGCTTACGGCAAAGACAACGTTTCGCGCGAAGAAGTTATCGCCGCCGCCAAATCCGCGCACGCCGACGGCTTTATAAGGATGCTGCCCGAAGGCTACGACACCGTCGTCAACGAATCGCTCACAAACCTTTCGGGCGGACAAAAGCAGTTGCTGACGATCGCAAGGGCGTTTTTGTCGGACAGACCTTTGCTGATTCTGGACGAAGCGACAAGCTCGGTCGATACCCGCACGGAACTTCTGATACAGGGAGCAATGGACAAACTCATGCGTAAGAAAACCAGTTTCGTCATCGCCCACAGGCTTTCGACAATCGTCAACGCCGACGTGATTCTTGTCATCAAAAACGGCGACGTCGTGGAATCCGGCACTCACGAAGAACTGCTTAAAAAGAACGGCTTCTATGCCGAAATCTACAACGCCCAGTACAATTTCTCATAAATCAACCGGACAAGCAATTCTTACGGTGACGGAAATTTAATTCAAAAAGCAGACGAAACGGCAATTCCGAAACGGCGGGATTGCCGTTTTTCGTTGTCGGTTTTTAATGGTTTCGGGCAAAAAATGTAAACGAAAGTTCTTGTTATTTTCACAAAGTAATGTTATTATAGTAATGTATAAGGGTCAGTGTTCCCTTTTTCAGGAGGAAAATATGAAGGCGAAGAAGAAACTTATCGGCATTCTGCTTGTAATAGTGGTGGTTGTTTTGAGCCTTGGCGTGCTTACCGCATGCGGCGAAACCCCGGGCGAAACGTCGAAGAATAAAAAGGCTGTCGTCATTTGTACGGCGTTGCTTTCGGGCGGTCTGTACGACACGAAGACGAACGAGGCAATCTGGGATCCCGTTGCCGAGGGCGTTTATTTCCAGCAGGTGTTCCCCGGCGGGGATATGATGGGACTTGTCATGGCGGTGCTTACCGACAAGACGACGTACGACTTAATCGACGGCATTATGAAGTACAAGGACGAATCCGTCAAAAACTTATTATGGCAAATCACGCTTGACGAGCAGGGCAAAAGCAACAATCCGAATCTGCGCCCCGCAAACGTGCGCCCCACAACAGCGGACGGCACGTTCAAGTCAACGCTTTATAACGATTCCGGCGAAGTCGTCGACGGATACGGCGCATACACGGCAGGCGAAAAAATTCAATACGGCGCAATCGCCGCGTATCGTCAGCAATGTCTGGACCTGAAAGCCAGATACGAAAAGCAGGGCTGGGACGTCGTCGTTTTCAACTACGACTGGCGCATCGACAACAGGATCAATTCCGAACTTCTTGAACAATTCATTCAGACCAACGGCTGGGAAGAAGTAATTCTCACGTCGCACAGTATGGGCGGCCCCGTCGTTGCGGGATATATTGCAAGACTTCAAAACAAGTGGTTGGAAGCGGAAGCGAAAAACCCTGGACAAACCGACGTCAAAAAACCGAACCAGATAATTCGCTCGTATCGCGCGTTCTCGCCTGCAACGGCGGGCTCTCTTGACGCGATTTATTACATGGACGATCCCGTGGGCGCGATTGCCGACGTTGTAAACGGAACGGTCGGCGACACCCTCGGCGGCGTTGTTCTGGGTGTCGACGCGATTTCGGAAGGCATAAAGAAACTTGCGGGACCGCTTGCACAGAATCTTACTTCCGTAATGCAACTTCTGCCGTTCCAGACCTTTGCGGATTCCGATTATTACGGCGAGAACGAAAGCCCCGTTTACGTTGACGGCGTACCCGTGACGAATATGTACGAATGGTACTGCTCGCGTCCTTGGGCGCACACAAGCGACTGGAAACCTGGCGTCGACGGCATTTACGACAAGCTTAAACCCGGCATGAAAAACCTGCCGGCATACTGGGATTCCTTCTACGTCAAAGAGAGTGTTAACGACAAAGACGCCAACGTTTACGCGCCCGAACTCGTGAATACGACTTATTGCCTGGGCGTCGGATACAACACCAAAAAGAGCGTTCAAATCGTGACGAAAGACACCGACACCGTTAAGGTCAACAAGGTTACTTACGAAATGTGGGACACCAGAAACCATAAGTACGACACGCCGCTTACCAGCATCGAGTATTATTCCTACGACCACAAAGCAATACTCTTTGGCGACGGCGACGGAACGATGCCCACCAACGCATGCCTCGGCGGACTTAACTACAATGGCGACAAGACGATAAGCAACACGAAAGGTCGCGCGATTTATCCCTTGCCGGAAGCGCGCCAGACCACGACGATTTGCTACTATAACACGAACCACGGTACCGTCGGCGGATATTGGGACGTCCTGAAATGGGACTTCTACGAGATGATGGATAAGATTATCGTCGAAGACGAAATAAATCCTTTCTTTTAAGCCTTGATTATCAACGAAAGCACGCGCTCGCCGCGTGCTTTTTTGTTGCTCTTTTTCAAAAATCAAATTTTCTTACAAGTGTATAAAATTTAGGTAAATATAAGTAATAATTATATACTTGCAATAAAGACTATATTTATGTATAATAAGAAACGTAATGAAAAAGAAGGAAGCAAAAAAACTCAATAAAATCGACGCGCAGGCAGTGCATAAGAAGCGCGCCCTTATCACGGAAAAAATAAGGGAATCTTTCATATCGACCTTGCCGATAATCATCATAGTTGCGATAATGTGTCTGTCGATACAACCTGTGCCGACGGGCTTATTGTTGTCGTTCCTTATCGGCGCGTTGCTGATAATCGTGGGAATGGGGCTGTTCACGCTTGGTGCGGACACGTCCATGACGCCGATCGGCAGCCGCATCGGCACGACTCTTACGAAGTCGAAAAACCTGCCGCTTATTTTGTTTGTGAGCTTTATTCTGGGCGTTGCGATAACGATTGCGGAGCCCGACCTTCAAGTTCTTGCGGAAACCGTGCCGCACATCGACGGCAAAGTCCTGCTGATTACGGTGGGCGTCGGCGTAGGGTTGTTCCTTGCGGTGTGCATGCTCAGGACGATTCTGGGCATAAGACTCAGATGGCTTATCCTTGCGTTTTACATAATCGTCTTCGTGCTTGCGGCGTTTGCCGACAAAAACTTTTTGTCGATTGCTTTCGACTCGGGCGGGGTAACGACGGGGCCGATGACGGTGCCGTTTATCCTTGCGCTCGGCATAGGCGTCGCGAATATCCGAAGCGATAAAAAGGCGGAAGCGGACAGTTTCGGTCTTGTCGCGTTATGTTCGATAGGTCCGGTGCTTGCGGTGCTGATTTTGGGGTTCTTTTACAAGGGACAGGGCGTTGCGGACGTGAACCTTCCGTTCATCCCTGAAACGACGACCGAAATGGGGCTGGAATACCTGAAAGCGTTCCCCGCGTATATGAAAGAAATGGCGATTGCACTGTCGCCGATTATCGTACTGTTTTTGATTTTCCAGGTGGCTGCTTTCAAGATGAGCAAAAAGAGTTTTTTGAAAACGCTCATCGGTATTCTTTACACATACGTGGGTTTAGTGTTGTTTTTGACGGGTGTAAACGTCGGTTTCTCGCCGCTGGGGTTATATCTCGGTCAGCAACTGTACAGCGGCTGGACGCAATATATTCTCATTCCCGTGGCAATGCTTATGGGCTGGTTCATTATTTCCGCCGAGCCCGCGGTATTCGTCCTTGAAAAGCAAATCGAAGACGTGAGTTCGGGCGCAATCCCCGGGAAAGCGATTAAGCTGAGTCTGTCGATTGCAATCGCGCTGGCGATGGGGCTTTCGATGATCCGCGTCCTTACGGGGATATCGATACTCTGGTTTATCGTGCCGGGTTATCTCGTCGCGCTTATACTGATGTTTTTCGTCCCCGACATATTTACGGCAATCGCGTTCGACTCGGGCGGGGTTGCGTCGGGACCGATGACTGCGACGTTCATGCTGCAATTTTTCATCGGCGTATGTTCGGCGCGCGGCGGCAATATATTAAGCGACGCTTTCGGCGCGGTCGCACTCGTTGCGATGATGCCGCTTATTTCCATTCAGATCACCGGTCTTGTTTACAAGAAGAAGAAACAACGCGCAGAACGCGTACCCGAAGTCGTTTACGGCGACGACGATATTATCGAACTGTGGGGGAACTGATATGTACTTTGTAATCTCGGTAATCAATCCCAACGGATTGTCGATTCTGAATAACATTTGTCAACGGCTGGAAATCCCCGTGATTCTGTCGCTTATCGGCCACGGCACCGCGTCGCAGAAGATACGCGATTTGTGGGGGATCGAGTCCACTGATAAGAGAATCCTTTTTGCGGTCGCGGACGAAAACAAAACGAAGTCGCTCATCATGGAAGAACGACGCCGTCTTTACATCGACGCACCCGGCAACGGCATTGTGATTTCCGTCCCGATTAAAAGCGTCGGCGGCGGCAGCACCCTCAATTTTTTGAACGGAGGAAACAAGGATATGAAAGCACCCGATATAAATTTTGAATACGAACTCATTCTCGCGATTGCAAACGAAGGGCATACCGACGCCGTTATGGACGCCGCAAGGGCTGCGGGCGCGGGCGGCGGCACCGTTATCCACGCAAAGGGTACGGGCGGCATGGGCACCGAGAAATTCTTCAACGTGTCGATTGCAAGCGAGAAAGAAATCATTATCATCGTTGCGAAAAAGGAAAAGAAAGCGGACATTATGCGCTCCATCGTAACGACGGCGGGCGCGGGCACCGACGCAGGCGCGATAGTTTTCTCTCTTCCCGTTTCCGACGTCGAAGGGTTCAGACGGGACGACGATAACGCCGAAATTCCAAAAGCCGAACAAAAAACAGAACAAGCAGAATAATCTCAGGCCCTCCTATTTTTCGGGAGGGCTTGATTATTTTCTTATTCGGTGGTAAAATATAGACATAATTTACGGTAGGTGGGATATGTTGGATTTCGAAAAACACAAACAGGCAGGGGAAAATTATTTATCTTGCGACGTTGAAAAGAACCTATGTCTCCCGATGCATTGCAACGAAACGTACGAGTTTTTATACTGCAACGACGGGCTTGCAAACGTTACCGTGCTGGACAGAATTTATCGTCTTCGCGCGGGGAAGTGTATGGTAATTCCGCCAAAGTTCGCGCACGCTTACGAAACGCCCGATTACAGCAACGTTTTCATCTGCAAGTTTTCAAAGGATTGGGTTCCCGACTTTTACGAAAAGCACGACGGCTACGTCGCGACTTTCCCGGTTTTCTCGGTAGATTTTGCGGAATCACTGACAAGGAAAATGCCCCTTGTTACCAACACGTTCAAGCGAAAAGCCGTTTTGTATCATATTCTTGCGGAGTTCGAGACGCACACGGCGTTTATCCCCGTCGACAAAAAGAAGGTGGACGTCTTAAACGCAATCGCGAAATACGTTTCGCACAACTTCACGGAAGACATAAGCCTGAAAGACCTGTCCGACAAAATGGGGTATTCTTACAATTATCTTTCGGCTGTTTTCAACGAATATTTCGGCGCGAATTTCTCCGACGTCGTGAATATTTACCGCATAAATTACGCAACCGACCTGTTGTATTCGACCACGCTTTCCGTCGCGGAAATCTCAAAAAAAGCGGGCTACGACAGCGTGCGTAGTTTCAACCGCAACTTCCAGAAATACAAAGGAAAGTCGCCGCGCGACGCCCGCGAGTTCGTGAAAGAAGGCATTATCGTTGACGTCTGACGGTTTTTTGCGGTTTTTACTGTATATTTTCGGTCGTTTGTATAGTAAAAAAAATAAAGACGTCGTTTGTTTGAAAA
>ENA-OROZ01003063-OROZ01003063.1-human-gut-metagenome-genome-assembly--contig:-NODE-3063-length-11373-cov-3.119456_pt1 | contig 11373 bp, 9 predicted proteins | sample MGYA00242138_ERZ509066 | MGnify/ENA primary metagenome ERZ509066 (study PRJEB26280, sample SAMEA2338691) | human gut metagenome | biome: human gut; feature: human-associated habitat; material: faeces... | reverse complement strand
CCGCATTCCAGCCGGCAGGCGGCATCTCCATCGCGTACAACGATATGAAGATCCTCGAGGTACACGCGCTGTTCGACGCCATCACCAACGGCGCGGACTACGTGACCGACTTCGAATTCGGCTACAAGATCGACCGCACGGTTGCGGCTGTTATCGAGTCGTCCAAGTCCCACGAGTGGGTTGACGTAAAGTGAGCCTGTCGAAAAACTAACGTTTTTCCGCATTCTCGAAATGAAGTAACAATATCCCTCACATAAGCTGACGCCGGGAGGACAGTCTCTGTTCTCCCCAGGCGCAGGCACTATTATTGACAATTCCGACAGGGAGGATATAATTATGGCTATCAAAATCGGTATCGCTCCGGACTCCTGGGGCGTATGGTTCCCGGCAAGCGACCCGAACAACGCAAAGCAGCCGCAGTGGTGGCGCTGCCTGGACGAAATGAAAATCGCAGGCTACGAGGGCTGTGAAATCGGCCCGTGGGGCTACATGCCGAACGACGATCCCAAGGTACTCAAGAACGCCATGGACGCGCGCGGCCTGACTCTCGTCGGCGCGACCGAGGGCGGCAACTTCCTCGATGACGTTGCCGTTGAGGGCATGCTCCGCGACATCGACGACATTTCCGCGCTGCTGAAGGCGTTCCCGTCTGCAAAGTACATTGTACTTCTGCCTCCGATGTACACCAACCTCGCGACCGGCGAGCTTGAGATGAACCCCGAGCTGACTGACGAGGAGTGGGCAACCTACTGCAAGAACGTGCAGAAGTGCGCAGACCGCTGCGCCGCAAACGGCTTTATCGGCCTGTTCCATCCGCACGTTGACAGCCACGTACAGACCGAGGCGCAGATCGAGCGCTTCCTGAACGACACCACCGTTGACCTGTGCTTCGATACCGGCCACCACGTATACGGCGGCGGCGAGCCGATCTCCTTCTACAAGAAGTGGGCGAAGCGCATCCCATACATCCATTTCAAGGACTGCGACCTCGCTGTAAAGGCCAAGATGGACGAAAACAAGTGGTCGTTCGCCAAGGCCGTTACCGAGGACATCATGGTCGAGCCGGGCAAGGGCAGCATCGACTTTGCCGAGATGCACAAGGCGCTCGACGAGTGCGGCTATGACGGCTGGTGCGTTGTCGAGCAGGACCTGTTCCCGGTCAAGTCCTTCGAAGTTCCGCTCGAAAAGGCGGCCGCCGGCCGCGAGAACCTGCGCAAGGCAGGCTTCTGAGCACCGGCATTCAGCCGAAAGCGGTCTTATTGACCATCTGAATACCCATTTTCTCTTACATATAGCGTTTACAATTCCATTTCCCCATCAATCTGTTATCCGGTCCCTCTTGAGTTTCTTCGAAAAATTCAAGAGGGACTGCTGATAAAGGCGCGTTTCGCGCAAAAAGCCTGTGCCGTAAATAAGAGATTTTTAGAGAGGACGGCACACGGAAGAAGAGAGGAGAAGAAAAATGAACAAAAAGAGAGTGTTGGCAATGCTGCTGGCGGGTACCATGTGCGCGAGCCTTGCAGGCTGCGGCGGTTCGAATGGGAGTTCGAACGCAGGCAGCACGGCCGCAAACGGAAAGTACAATGTCAGCGTGATCCTGAAAACGCTGTCGGCGGAATACTGGCAGTATGTCAAGTCCGGGGCGGAAGCCTACGCAAAGGAAAACCCCGACGTCGTTTCGGTAGACGTCAAGGGACCGAGCTCGGAAACCGCGTTCGACGAAATGCAGAATATGATTGAGACCGACCTCAGCTCGGGCAACTATGACGGCATCGTCATTTCCCCGCTGCAAAGCGATACGGCGGCGCAGCTCGTCAGCGGCACCAAGCTGCCGATCGTTGCGGTCGATACCGCCTTTGACGCGCCCGAAGTCGTTTCCTATGTCGGCACCGGCAACGAAGCGGCGGCGAAAAAAGGCGCGATCGCCGCAGTCGAAGCTGCAAAGGCCGCAGGCTGGGACGAGATAAAGTGCATCGAGATCGCCGGCGTGCAGGGCGACGAGACCTGTGCGGCCCGTATGCGCGGCTATGAAGCGGGCGTAAACGAGGCCGGCGGCGAGTTCCTGACGAACGAAGTGCAGTACGCCGACGCGACCGCAGACCGCGCGACCACCGCGATGGAAGCCATCATGCAGACCCATCCGGAGGGCATCGCCATCATCTGCGCGCACAACGACGATACCGCCATGGCGGCGGCCCGTGCGGCAAAGGGCCACGAAGCATACAAAAACACCATCTTCCTCGGCTTCAACGGCGACCGCGCCGCGTGCGAGGGCATTCTGAACGGTCAGATGACCATGTCCGTTGCGCAGATGGCCTATGAAATGGGCTACAAGGCGGTCGAGACCATGGTGCAGGCGCTTGACGGCGAAAAGGTAGACCCTGTTGTTGACTCCGGTTCGGACGTCGTAACGCCGGACAACGCGGAAGAACGCCTGGCAACGCTCGACAAGCAGCTGAACGGATAAGCAAATACATTCTCTCTCCGATTGGTAAACCGACGCTCCAACGTTCCGCCAATCCGCGAGGATAAAAATCTGATAAAAAAGATCCTTTCTCTCACTTTCTCTATATGGCATTACCCCCTACTCCCAAAAAAGGATTAGGGGGTAATACTGTAAACAGGAAAAAAACTGCGGTTTTGCACACACTTCCGCAGAAAATCCACAGCAAAAAAGGGGTATCAACATGGCATTTACACTGGGGTCCTTCGTACTGGTCACGGCGCTGGTCGCATTTATCAGCTGGCTCAAGACCCGTGGAACGGACGAGACCAACAAGGACGGCTATTTTCTCGGCGGGCGCAGCCTGACGGGCGTGGTTATTTTCGGCTCGCTGATGATGACCAATCTTTCCGCAGAGCAGCTTGTCGGCCGCAACGGACAGGGCTACGCCGCCGGTATGACGGCAATGGGCTGGGAGACCATGTGTCCGATCGCGCTGACGCTCATGGCGCTGTTTTTCATCCCGAAATACTTCAAGCTCGGCATCTCCACCATTCCGGAGTTTCTGGAAAGCCGCTTTGACCGCGCAACGCGCGTTATCGTGTCGTTCATTTTTCTTGTCGCCTACATCGTCACCATGCTGCCGCTGGTGCTGTACGCCGGTTCGGTTGCGATGGAACGCATTTTTGACGTCACCGGCCTGCTCGGCGGCAACCGCTTTCTCTCGACCGCCGTCATGTGCGTGGCGCTCGGCGTTATCGGCGGTATCTATGCGATTTTCGGCGGTCTGAAAGCCGTTGCAGTATCGGATACGCTGAACGGCCTTATCTTCATCATCGGCGCGGTCGTGCTCATTCCGGTCCTCGCGTTCATCGCGCTCGGTGACGGCAGCATCGCGGAGGGTATCCGCCTGTTCGCGACCTCCTCGCCCGAGCACCTGAACGCCATTCAGCCTGCGAACGCACAGCCGCCCTGCATTCCGTGGCCGATGATTTTACTTGGCTGCGGCATCAACCACATTTCGTACTACTGCACCAATCAGGCCATCATGCAGCGCGTGCTCGGCGCGAAAAACCTCAAGGAGGCGCAGAAGGGCGCTCTGCTCTCCGGTCTGGCGCTCGTGTTCTGCCCGGTGTTTCTCGTCGCGCCCGGCGTTATCCAGTTCATCCGTGACGGCGGCAGTCTTACCGATTTCGACATGGCGTACCCCACGCTCATCCGTGACATTCTGCCGACGCCGGTGCTCGGCTTTTTCGCGGCGGTCATGTTCGGCGCTATCCTGTCCTCGTTCAATTCGGTGCTCAACAGCTCGATGACCCTGTTCACGCTCGACATCCTGCCGGTCATCTCGAAGAAGCAGCGCACGGATATGCAGCTCATCAAAATCGCGAAGCAGTTCGGCATTATCCTGTGCCTTGCGTCCATTGTCATCGCGCCGTTCCTGCTGTACCTGCCCGCCGGCATCAGCACGTTCCTCAACCAGATGTGGGGATATTACGGCGTGCCGGTGCTTGCTATCGTGGTCATGGGTATCCTCAGTCCGCGCATGCCAAGCTTCGCGCCCAAGCTCGCGATTGCGGTTCACATCGTCTGCTACGGTCTGATGATGAACCTGCTGCCGTTCCACTTCCTGTACTTTGAAGTCGGCGCGTTCGTCATCGACATTATCCTGATGATGGCCTGCACGAAGCTGCGCCCGAGAAAAACGGCCTATGTCCTGCCCAACCTCGAGGTCGTCGATATGACCCCGTGGAAATACCGGATGCCGGTCATCGCTGTGACCCTTGCCCTGCTCGTCGCGATGTACGTAATCTTTTCGCCTGTCGGCCTCGGCAGGTAAGCCGCAAAATACAGAAACCCCGCGTCTGTTCATGACGCGGGGCTTTTTTCTCCTGACGGAGCAGTTATAACTTTGTAACTTTATAAAGTTTTGAAGTTGTAAAGTTAAACTTTACATAGTTTGCAAAGCGGCGAATATCTGCGGTTTATCCATTATATTCGCAAGATAAGATACGAATATGCTTCCGTTTGATATTTCTGCGCATCCTGTTGTTCCGTAACTTTATAACTTTGTAACTTTGTAACTTTACTTCTCAAAGTATTCGTCCAGTGCCTGTCTGACCAGCTCGGACATATCGCAGTCCCGATGGAAGGCCGCTTCCTTGAGCTGCTTATGCTGCTCCGGGCGCAGACGGACCGTGACCTGTACCGTGTTCTTGGCCGGCTTCTTCTTCGGCTCTGCGGCGGTCTCCTGTACGGCCGGATTTTCCTCGGCGGGCGCACGGCCGATCATGTTCTGAAACATCTGCTCTGCGCTCGGTCTGGTTTTCTTGTCCATTACTGTTCCCCTCTCTCTTTCTCAACAAACTCTTTCACAAATTCCAGACAGTCGTTCACGAAATTCCGGCTCGACTCCGAAACCCGTTCACCCGGCGTCTGCGCCTTGCGCTCTATGTAGTCAAAGACATTCTCCTGCGCTGCCTGTGCTTCCTTGATAATGACGTTGCTGCGGATAGCGGTCCGGTAGACCGGTGCGCCCATGTACGCGGCGATCTTTTCGGTCAGCTCCTGAATAGTCCGCGTGACCCGGGTGCGCTCGGTGCGCGTCAGCAGAACGCCATCGATTTCGAGCGAGGGGTTGGTGTATTTCTTGACCGACCGGAAGGTGTCGTACAGCTGCGTGATGCCGGACGCTGCAAAGGTCTCCGGCATAGTCGGGATGAGAAGATAGTCCGCCGCCGTCAGCGCGTTCACCGTCAGCAGGCCGAGCGACGGCGGACAGTCAATGAGGATATAATCATAGTTCTGCGCAACACCGTTCTCCTCGTCGCGCAGCGCCTCGCGCAGCGTCATCTCCTTGCCGACCTGATGCAGCTCCTGTTCGATGCCCGCGAGAATGGTGTTGGCCGGAATGATGTCGCAGCTGTCCGTATGCTGCACCGCATCCCGCGCCGAAACCGTGTGCTTCATCACTTCGTACATGGTATCGCCGCTCTGGTTATCCGCGGCCACAGACATGGACAGGTTGCCCTGCGGGTCACAGTCGATCGTCAGCACGCTGAACCCCTGTTTCTTCAGCCCAGCCGCCAGAATGCCGGTGGTCGTGGTCTTTGTGACGCCGCCCTTCTGGTTCGCCAGTGCGAATATTGCGGACATTTTCTCCACCTCTTTCAGTGTAATCGGTTTGTTCTCTGCGCTTTCAGTATAGCCCGCGCACTGCGTAAAGTCAAGACTTTATAACTTTGTAACTTTATAAAGTTTTGAAGTTGTAAAGTTAAAGCGTTATAACTTTACTCAGTTCTTAAAAAAGCGAATATCCACGGTTTCGTCATTGTATTTGTAAAATAAATTGCAGATGTGCTTCCGTTCGATATTTCCCGCAGTCTGCTCTTTCGTAACTTTATAACTTTATAAAGTTATATGACATTCATCGTGAACTGAATTTTTCCGGTGTTGCTTTCTTCGTGTAAACAGAGTCCGATACATAAATCCGTTCTCTGCCGCAGAAAATAGGGCTGCCGATTGCGCGGTGTCTTGCGGCGTCAAACCCGATGTGCTACAATATCATTACTAAAAAACGTGCACGGCACAAAATTCAGGAGTGGTTACATGGAGATCCGGCGAGAGGCATATCTGAACCAGCTGATCGAGCGCAGGGACAACGGCATGATCAAGGTCGTCACCGGCATACGGCGCTGCGGAAAATCCTATCTGCTGTTCACCATTTTCAAGCGGTATCTGCTTGAAAGCGGCGTGCCGGCAGACCATATTATCGAAATCGCGCTGGACGGCATCGAGAACGAGGAGCTGCGCGACCCAAAGGCGTGCTTCCGCTACATCAAGGACGCCATGCGCGGCGACGGACAATATTATCTGCTGCTCGACGAAGTGCAGTTCATGCCCCGGTTCGAGGAAGTCCTGAACAGCCTGCTGCGCATGAGCAATATCGACGTCTACGTGACCGGCAGCAATTCGAAGTTTCTTTCCAGCGACATCGTGACCGAATTTCGCGGCCGCGGCGATGAGATACGTATTCATCCGCTGTCGTTTGCGGAGTTCTATTCGGTCTGGAACGGCGACTTTGACGACGCATGGGACGAGTATATGCTCTACGGCGGTCTGCCGCAGGTGGTGAATTTTCAGAGCGAGCGACAGAAGGCAGATTATCTGAAAAACATCTTTGCTAACGTCTATCTGAAGGATGTAATCGAGCGCAACCGCATTCAGAACGACGCGGAGCTCAACATTCTGGTTGACGTTCTGGCGTCTGCAATCGGCGCGCCGACCAACCCGTCTAAAATCGCGAACACCTTCGCAAGCGAGCGCCGGATGAGCTACACCAACAAAACCATCTCGCAGCACATTGATTTTCTGGCGGACGCCTTTCTGATTGAGAAGGCGCAGCGCTATGACATCAAAGGGCGCAAATATATCGGTGCCAATCTCAAGTATTATTTCACCGACCTCGGCCTGCGCAACGCCCGGCTGAACTTCCGTCAGCAAGAGCCGACTCATATCATGGAGAATATCGTTTATAACGAGCTGTGCATTCGCGGGTATCATGTCGATGTGGGCATTGTGGAAGCGTTCGGCAGGGACAGCAGCGGCAAGCGCCTGCGCAAGCAGCTCGAAGTCGATTTCGTCGTCAATCAGGCGAGCCAGAGATATTATATCCAGGTCGCCTACGACCTCACCTCGGAGGAGAAGCAGGCGCAGGAGTTCAACTCGCTCCGCCATATCCCGGACTCGTTCAAGAAAATCGTCATCGTAAACGGCGCCCGCAAACCGTGGCGCAACGACGAGGGCTTCGTCATCATGGGCATGAAGTATTTCCTGCTGAACGCGGACAGTCTGGAGTTTTGAGAAAATATAAAGCAGCGGTACAGCTTACTCACTTTGAGGCTGCACCGCTGTTTTTTTGTATTTTATGCTGTTTCTCGAACGTTTCTCCAAAAATGTTGTGTATACACCATACACATACACCATACACATACACAACCTTCCGGTTCCGCACAGAACAGCCTCCCATCTCAGGACAGGAGGCTGCTTTCTTTCTTACGGCGCATCTGCGGCCGCGGTCTGCCGGTCGGCCGCATCGACCACGCTTGACACATGCTGCACTCGATACTGCCGCGGCGATACGCCGACTTTTTTGACGAACAGATTGATAAGGCTGCCGCTGGCCGAATAGCCGACCTCCTCGGCGATTTCACCGATCGGCTTCTGCGTGCGGACCAAAAGGACTTTCGCGCGCTCAATGCGCGAGTTGATGACGTAATCCGCCGGAGAAAATCCGGTGCGGCGCTTGAAGATATGTGCGAAATATGACACGCTCAGGCAGACCTGGGACGCCAGTTCCTCGACAGAAACCGCCTTGCCGATATGGGTGCGGATGTACTGTATCGCCTGCTCGATCGGGTCGTCGGCCGACATTTCTTCAGCGCTCGGCGCGAGCAGCAGGTCAAACATTCTGTAAATGCGTGCCGACCGCTGCATATCGGTTTCTACGCCGTTCTGCTGATAGAACTGCACCATATCATACAGCATCGTGCCGATCAGCGTATTGTTGTCGCGGCGGATGAGCCAGCCGTTCTGTTCCGTGATGCTTCGGCAGAGCGCATGAGAGTTCGAACCGTCGAAATGCATATAGACGAACTCCAGTCCGTCCTCGGCGTGATAATAATGCGGCTCCATGCAGTCGATCAGCATCACATCTCCCGGTTCCGCCACACAGAATTCACCACGGTATTCCACACGGAAACGCCCTTTCCGGATATAGACGATGAGGAGCGGCGGATAGCTGTCGCGCTTCATGAAGTAGCTGCCGGTACAGTAATAGTGCCCGCACCAGGTCGGATAAAACAGCAGCTCTTTCGCGCTCTGCGACGGCGTAAACGGGAAGCAGACGGATTCGCTGAGAATACCGGGATCAACGCTTTGCATGAACAATTTCCTCCTTCACAGAATTCATGAACGAAAAAACAGGATTGATGAACGATTCTGTGCCTCTTTCTGTGCGAAAGCAGAATCGATGAATTATACGGCAGAAATGCCTATTGAATTTTACCTAAAATAATTCTATACTTGGCTCATAAATTAGGAAATAGTTACAATAAACAAAGTTAATTCGAATTTATTGTAGGTATTTCACAAAATTACAAGTATGTCTATTCAAAGCAGTATTCAACTATTTTTAATTTGAAGAAAGAAGGAAAAATTATGTTCATCGGTGAAAAGAAAATTGCTCGTCCGTTCCGCTGGGGCATCGTAGGCGGCGGCCGTACTTCCGGCGTAGGCTACAAGCATCGTCTGGGCGCAATGCGCGACAACACTTCGTTCGTTCTCAAGGCAGCGGCATTCGACCTCGATTTTGCCCGCTGCGTTGACTTCGGCAAGAACCTGAACATGGACGAGGATCGTCTGTATCCGGATTACAAGACCATGTTCGCAGAGGAAGCCAAGCGCGAAGACGGCATCGAGGCCGTTGACATCGCAACCCCGAACTTCCAGCACTTTGAGGTCTGCAAGGCAGCACTGGAAGCCGGCCTGCACGTTATCTGCGAGAAGCCGCTGTTCTTCAAGGTCGAGGAAGGCGAGGAGATCAAGCGTCTGGCAGAGGAGAAGGGCAAGATCGTTTGCGTGACCTACGGTTTCTCCGGTTTCGACCTGCTCAGCCAGATGCGTTCCATGATCCTGAACGGCGACATTGGTGAGGTTACCATGGTAGATCTCCGCTACGCACACGGCTTTGCCTGCGACCCGACCGGCGACAAGCAGGCCGAGGGCCAGAAGTGGCGCGTAGACCCGGCAAAGTCCGGCCCGTCCTTCGTACTGGGCGACCTGTCCACCCACACCTTCTACATGTCCGAGCTGGTCTGCCCGCAGCTCAAGCTGAAGCAGCTTCTGTGCGACCGTCAGAGCTTCATCAAGTCCCGCGCACCGCTGGAGGACAACGCTTATGTTCTGATGCGCTACGAGAACGGCGCAGTAGGCCGCATGTGGGCTTCCGCCGTCAACGCAGGCGACATGAGCAGCCAGCATATCCGCATCGTCGGCACCAAGGCTTCCCTTGAGTGGAACGATATGCATCCGGACGAGCTGTACTACGAAGTACAGGGCAAGCCGCGTCAGACTCTGGTCCGCGCGATGGATTACCTCAATCCGGAAGCACTCGAGTACGAGCGCCTGGGCGCACTGCACTACACCGGCCTCATCGACTCCTGGAGCAACCTCTACACCCGTTTCGCTATCGCTATGGACGCAAAGAACCGCGGCGATGAGGAGACTCTGAACAACCTGGTTTACCCCGACCTCGAGCATGGCATCGACGGCATCCGCTGGGTCACCAAGTGCGTAGAATCCGCCGATAAGGGCGGCGTATGGGTAGATTTCAAGTAATCCGCCTGTTTACCGAATAACCCATTTCTTCTCTCTCAGCTGCTGCCTTCCGTTTCAGGCGGGCAGCAGCAGTCCCTCAAAGAATTTCTCTCAAAAACGTTCCGAAAAGAGGTTTTATATATGAAACTCGCAATCTGCACCGATGTATTCGCCGACCTGTCCTACACGGATATGCTCGACAAGGTAAAGTCCCTCGGCATTGACGCGGTCGAGATGACCGCCGGCGGCTGGGGCGCACGCAAACACTGCAACACCGCGGAGCTGCTCGCGGACGCAGGCAAGCGTGAAGCGTTCATGATGGAGCTTGAAAAGCGCGGCATGCGCATTTCTGCACTGAACACCTCGTGCAACCCGCTCTGGCCGTCCAAGACCGGCGAGGAATACAAGAAGTCCATGTATGACTGCGCAACGCTCGCAGGTCTGCTTGGCGTTAAGAAGATCGTAGCCATGGCAGGTCTGCCGGCAGGCAACGAGACCGACACCACCCCGAACTGGATCACCTCCACCGTTTCGTGGCCGGATTTCATGGCGCCCGCTTATGAGTACCAGTGGAAGGTAACTGTCGAGTTCTGGAACGAATTTATCGCACACTGCAAGAAGTGCGGCATCGAGCATATTGCAATCGAGGAATTCCCGGGCACCATGGTTTGGTCTGCTTCGACCCTGCTCAAGCTGCGTGAGGCTACCGACCCGATGCTCGGCATCAACCTCGACCCGTCCCACATGATGGTTCTGGGCGCAGACCCGATCGCAGCGGCGCGTGCACTGAAGGGCTGCATCTTCCATGTGCACGGCAAGGATGCCCGCATCGAACGCGGTCTGGCCGACACCGACGGCCTGCTTGAGCCGCGCCCCGTTACCGAGTCCGCTGACCGCGTATGGAACTACGTTGCGGTCGGCTGCGGCAAGGACCTCCAGTGGTGGAAGGAATTCTTCTCTGTCTGCCACATGATGGGCTACGACGGCGACGTTTCTCTCGAAATGGAGGACCTCACCATGACGGTTGACGCCGGTGTTCATACCTCCATCGACGCGCTCCGCCAGACGATCAGCCGGTAAAACGTAAAATATAAAACAGTATAAAACCCCTTCCCGTTATTCCTCTTGTGACGGGAAGGGGTTGGTTTTTGTGGGGCGTTAAAGTCCATCATGCAGCCGGTCTGTGCCTTTGGTTCTCTCGTGAAATTTCAGGAGGTGTATCGATGGATCAATTCTCTGAGGTCGTTTAGCGTGATATGCGCAATATCATTGGCGGTATCAGCAGGTGATAAGGCGTCTTCGGCAGGGTAAGGGAGATAATAAAGCGTATCATCGTCACCTACTAACATCTGACAGAATTTCCAACCCAGCTGTTCATATGCATCAGTCGGCATATCGTCGGTCGGAGCACCGAGGAAAAAGATATACTGCTGACCGACTAAAGGGCTTTCCTGCATATCGGCTGCTTGGCGGATGATTGTATTTTCCAACTCTTCATCAGTCATATCGGTATAGCTTTCTCGATTATGTTCCGCCGCGGCAACATCTTTCAT
>ENA-OROZ01003046-OROZ01003046.1-human-gut-metagenome-genome-assembly--contig:-NODE-3046-length-11432-cov-2.203393_pt1 | contig 11432 bp, 8 predicted proteins | sample MGYA00242138_ERZ509066 | MGnify/ENA primary metagenome ERZ509066 (study PRJEB26280, sample SAMEA2338691) | human gut metagenome | biome: human gut; feature: human-associated habitat; material: faeces... | reverse complement strand
TGGAAGAACACAAAAGTTTAGTACATCTAGTTCTCTTGCATTAAAACTTCCGGCTTTAGATGATTTTAAAAAGCAGACGGTAGTTACAATTAAAACGCAGCCGGCTTCAGAGACAACTGCGAAAGCGGGAGATAAAGTATCTCTTTTTGTAGATGCTTCCGGAGAAGAAGGAACTACACTTAGTTACCAGTGGCAGTACAGTACTGATGGAACAACATGGACAAATTGCAGTGATCTTAGTGCAGTTACAGCAAATTACACATTTACAATGGAAGAGAAGCTTGCCGGACAGTATCGTTGTGTTGTGAAAGATAACACAGGTACAGAGGCTGTTTCTGATGTTGCAGAAGTAGTATTTGAGAAACTCAGTGAAAAAGAAGGATATGTAGCAACAGGAAAAATTTCTGCTATTTACGCCAGTGATAGTGAGAAGAATCCGGGGCAAATATATAAAATGTTTAACATTGCTGAGTCAGAGGCAAAGATTGCAGGGGATAAGATTCAGGTATCAATCTGGGTACAACGTGCAAGCAGTGGAAGTTTTACCTATGATGCAATTTATATCGGAAGCAAAGACGATGAAGAAAAGACTCCGCTGGTTATGGGAGTGGTAGATACAGAAAAGGATTTGGAGAAGTTTACTTTTGAAGTACCGAGTTCAATGGCGGGAGGAGAAGTACATTTTGTACCGAGAAATGGAAGAACACAAAAGTTTAGTACATCTAGTTCTCTTGCATTGAAACTTCCGGCTCTGGATGATTTCAAAAAGCAGACAGAGATTGTGATCCAATCACAGCCGAAGGATATAGCTGCAAAGAATAATACACAGGTAACTCTCTCTGTTACAGCAAAAGGTGATGAGAATGTCACATTAAGTTATCAGTGGCAGCACAGTGCAGATGGAACAAGTTGGGCAGACTGTGATGATATCAGTGCAAAGACTGATACATATACATTCCAGATGGCAGCAGATAAAGCCGGACAGTACCGCTGTGTAATTTCCGATTCTAACGGAACAACTGTGACTTCTGATATTGCGAAGGTAGAAAACCCGTCCGCGCCGACAGTGACAGGCAGTCAGGTTCAGGTCGTAAAGGATAATGGAACTCCATATAAGATGTTTGAGGTAAATGAATCAAAAGTTTTGGAAGACGGGGATAATCTGAATATTACATTTTCGACCAAGAATGTGTCCTATGATAAAATTTATCTGGGATATAAAGAGGATACAATTAAGAATCCTGTTATTACAGGAACGAAGTTAGAAGAGGGAGGATATACATTTACATTCCAAGTATCTGCATCAGACAAAGGGAAAGTACTGCCACTTACGGTAGGGAAACTGGATGGAACCTGGTCAGATAAGGATCTCTGGATTTATATTCCGGATGAAGGAATTGAGAGTCTTCCAACTGCCACAGATGAAGTAAAGACCATTGCCGGTGGTACTGGTACTGTATCTAATGAACTTGCGATTGTTTCTTCGAAAGCAGTGTTGCGTGGCGATAAGATCCGTATGACATTGGATGTAAAAGGAAATAAGTGGACGATCTTGGAGTACAGGCTGATAAGAACAAGACACCGGTCTACACAGGAACTTATGATTCAGAGAAAGATGTGACAACATTTACATTTGATGTATCTGCTGAAAAACAGGGGATGAATATTGCAGTCACACCGGGAAATGAATCCTGGTTCACATGGGCAAGAGACTTGTTCATCAATGTTCCAAATCTTGAGAACAAAGCAAATACAACAGCAGAAGGTGTGTATGACATTTATGGTTCTGCTTATCCGACAACAAATGTATACAGTCTGAACTTTGAAAGAGAAAGCAGTGTTTCTATAAGTGGAGATACAGCAACTGTTACATGGGTAACACAGGCCGGATCTTATGACAGACTTTATATTGGTAATCCGTCAGATTCTGACGAAGTAAAGGAAGCAAATGCAATTGTACCTAAAGATCGTTCGGATATTGCAAGCGGATATAAGAGTTTTACATTTACAATGCCTGTATCAGAACTTGGAAAAGAATTTAGTTATTCCGTACGTTCAGCAAAGACAGGTCAGTGGTCAACAAAAGATTCAAGAGCATTTATTAATGGAATTCTTGAGAAGACAGGAGAACTTCCGACACCAGATCCGGATCCAGACCCGGGAATAGTAGTTCCTGCAGACGGAATTTATAAAGTGAATAATGTAACTTCCAGTTCATCCATGTTCAATGTAATAGATTGTAAACTGACCGTCAAGAACGGAAAGATGAGTGCAGTGCTGACACTGAGCGGAACCGGATATGATTATCTGTATATGGGAACCGGAGCAAAAGCCGCAGAGACGGACAAGTCTGCCTGGATTCCATATGTAGTAGACAAAGAGGGAAAATATACTTATACAGTGCCGATAGAGACGTTGGACAAAAAAATCGCAGTAGCAGCATTTTCACATAATAGACAGCAATGGTATGACAGAATGCTTACATTTGATTCCAACAGCCTGGAAAAGATTGGCGATGTCCCTGTTCTGGAAAATGGTATTTACAGTATTGACGTAGAATCCAGTGCATCTATGTTCCGTGTGGTAGACTGCAAATTAACATCAAAAGATGGAAAGATGAGCGCAGTGCTGACACTGAGTGGAACAGGATATGGATATCTGTATATGGGAACCAAGGAAGAAGCGGCAGCGGCAGACCAGTCTAGCTGGATTCCATTTGTAGCAGACAGTAATGGAAAATATACTTATACCATTCCAGTGGAAGCTTTGGATAAAGGAATAGATGTAGCGGCATATTCTATAAAAAATGCAATCTGGTATGACAGAATGCTTACATTCAAGTCAGAGACAGTGAAGAAAATCGGTGATATCAGCGATGACAACAATGGAAATAACAACAATAATGGCAACAACAGTGGCAATAACGGAAACAATGGTAATAACAATAGTGGCAATAACGGATCTGTCTTGAAGCCGAATGATGGAAAAGCAGAGAATGAATCTAAGTATGAAGCCGATACGAGCGGTGCAACGAGTCAGGTAAACAGCTCTACAACACTGGCAGATGGTGTGTATACACCGGATCGTTTTACATGGTCAGGTGGTACAGGAAAGGTTAAGATTTATTGTAATAAGATTACCATTAAGAATGGTCAGGCATATGCAACACTGGTATTTGACAGTGATCATTATCAATATGTAAAAGCAAATGGAAATACATATTATACAACAAAAGGCGGCGGAACTGCTACAGTAACGATTCCAGTTGCCTTAAATCAGAATAATAAGATTCTGGGTATGACAGATAAAATGTCAGTCGCACATGAGATTGAGTATACAATTTTTGTTTACCTGGCTGCCGCAGGAAATGGTACAACATTAGGTGGTGTAAATGCAAGCAAGAAGTTAGATGAAAAGGCTCCTGAGATTATGGGACTGGAATATCAGTCAGAGACACAGCTTGATTATGCAGAATATTTCAAGATTTATCATTATGATCAGGGAATTACACTTCTTGAGATTGATATGACAAAAGGAACTGCAAATGATCCGGAGAAGCTTGCAGCAGAAGCCATCAACGCAGAAAATGAGACTGGTGAAAGTGAAGATGCAGCAAAAGATACAGAATTAAATCAAAGTACAGATTCCAAGAATGTAAAATCTGAGAATGCAGTAGAAGAAGATGCAGCTGCTGCAGGAATTTCAGAAGATGGTGAAGAAAATCTGAATGGTATCAGTGAAGAGGAACTGGCAGCAGAGCTTTATAAAGGAAATGTTGTGAAATATCTTCTTGTTCCAGAAGGAGTTGAAGTCCCAGTCGGTCTTGACCAGGATATGATTGTAGTGCAGATGCCGACAGATAAGACTTATACATCTACAGAAGCAATTCTCGAGAAGATGGATGAGCTTGGACTTACAGACAATATTGCAGCAATTGGGGATAAGAAAAAAGATTGTAAAGTTGATTCTGTTGCAGAAAAGATGGAGAAGAAAGATGGAGAAGACAAGGCACAGGTTGTTTATGGCGGAAAAGAAGAGGAGCCAGACTTCAAGACACTTGTAAAACAGGAGACGAATCTTGCACTTCTTTCTTCAGATATTCTTCCAAAAGAGGCAGATATCAAAGATCTTGAGGAGAATCAGGACAAAGAAGATTCCAAGGATACAGATAAAAAATCTGATGAGAAAAAGACTGACAAATCTGACAAGAAATCTACAAAGAAATCAGATGATAAGTCTGAGAAGAAAACAGAAAAGAAATCAGAAAAGAAATCAGATAAAAAGACAAATGAAAAATCAAAGAAGAAATCTGAAGACAAATCTGAAAATCAGAAAAAATTGACGGTAAAGGAGCAGACAGAGCGCTTCCAGCAGATGACTGAGAAATTTGCATTACTTGGAATTCCGGTTATCGTAGACCGTTCTGAGGATGAGCAGACAGATCTGGCTAAATATGAGTGGATCAAAGTCTACGGTGTACTTTTTGGATGTGAGGATCAGATGAATACATTATTTGATCAGGCAGTCAAGGACGCCGGTGATGATGCAATTGCCCAAGCAAGAGTTCAGACAGAAGAATAAAGGAAAAGAACATGAAGAAAAAAATATATAAAATAACAGCGCTTTTGCTTGCTACAGCCCTTATGGTTATGGGCTGTGGCTCTGCGAAAAGCGGTAAAGAAAACAGTGACAGTACGAATTCATCGGCTCAGACATCCTCAGATAATAGCGATTCAAAAAAAGCAGAAGCTCCTCAAATTGACGGGCTGACGTATGAGTCTGCGATGGATCTGACGTATGCGCAGGAATTCGATGTATTTTATTACAAAGATGGATATAAGCTGATTGATGTTCATGAGGGACGGCAGTATCTGATCGTTCCAGAAGGCAAAGAGGCTCCGGAGGGACTGGACAGTGATATTGTTGTCATCAATCAGCCGGTTCAGAATATTTATATGGCTGCTACAGCAATCATGTCATTATTTGATGCATTAGATGCAATTGATACTGTGAAATTTTCTGGTTTAGAGGCTTCCGGCTGGTATATAGAAAGTGCGAAGAAAGCAATGGAATCCGGAGCCATAACATTTGCAGGAAAATACAGTGAACCGGATTATGAGATGCTGGTGGACGAAGACTGTGATCTTGCCATCGAATCGACCATGATCCTTCACACACCGAAGGTACAGGAGATGATCGAATCTCTGGATATCCCGGTGATGATCGACCGGTCCAGCTATGAATCGCATCCTCTAGGAAGAACTGAATGGATCAAACTTTATGCAGCAATGCTGAATAAAGAAGATGCAGCGGATGCATTTTTTGAAAAGCAGGTGGAAAATGTCGATGCGCTCAAAGATTTTAAGAATACCGAGAAGACAGTTGCATTTTTCTATGTAAGCAGTGACGGAACGGTGGTAGTAAGAAGAAGTGATGATTATATTCCGAAAATGATCGAACTTTCCGGTGGAAGATATGTATTCGATGATCTGACTGGCGATGACAGTAATACTTCAGCAGTAAAACTTACAATGGAAGAATTTTACGCACAGGCGGCGGATGCAGATTATCTGATTTATAATTCAAGTATCGATAATCCAATCAACAGTGTAAAAGATCTGGAAGAAAAAGATGCACTTTTTTCTGATTTCAAAGCAGTCAAAGAAGGAAATGTATGGTGTACCGGTAAATATCTGTATCAGGCAACCGATATCGTCGGGGAACTGATCACGGATATGAATCTGATGCTGACAGGCGGCGATGAAAGCAAGATGACATTTTTATACCATGTAAAATAGAAAACGGAGAAGAAAATGGGACAGGCAGGAATGAAAAATAACTGGAAAAGGAATACAAGATATATGGGAGTCTTTGCGGTGCTGGCAGCAGTTTTTTGCATGATCGTTGTGCTGAACATCAATACCGGAAATGTACAGATCTCGGTTCCTGAGATTTTACGGATCCTGTTTCTGAAAAAAGGAACACAGGTGCAGATGAATATTATCTGGAAAATCCGTCTTCCGCGTGTCCTGATGGCGGGGATTCTGGGAGGGGCACTTGCCCTTTCCGGATTTTTATTGCAGACATTTTTTTCCAACCCGATCGCAGGACCGTATGTACTGGGGATTTCTTCGGGTGCAAAGATGATGGTCGCTCTGGCGATGATCATCTTTTTAAAATATTACACTTTGGTATCATCTTATATACTGATCATTGCAGCATTTATCGGATCTATGCTTTCAATTGGATTTATCCTGCTTCTTGCAAGAAAAATCCGAAATATGGCAACTCTTCTGGTTGGCGGAATCATGATCGGTTATATCTGCTCGGCAGTAACTGATTTTGTAGTGACTTTTGCGGAGGATTCAGATATCGTGAATCTGCATGGCTGGTCACAGGGAAGCTTTTCCGGTATGAGCTGGAGCAATGTAAAGGTAGCAGCGCTTATGGTAGGAATCACACTGATCCTTACCTTTTTCCTGTCAAAGCCGATCGGAGCGTATCAGCTGGGAGAAATGTATGCGCAGAGTATGGGGGTCAATATCCGTGTGTTCCGGGTGCTTCTGATTCTGCTTTCCAGTGTATTTTCAGCATGTGTGACCGCATTTGCAGGGCCGATTTCATTCGTTGGAATCGCAGTTCCGTACTTGATCAAGCATCTTCTCGGGACGGCAAAACCGCTGGTTGTGATACCGGCAACATTCCTTGGCGGGGCGGTGTTCTGTATGGGATGTGATCTGATCGCGCGTATGGCATTTGCACCACTGGAGCTGAATATCAGTACTGTGACTTCGATCTTTGGTGCACCGATCGTAATTTTCATGATGATAAAAGGAAGAAAAGGGAAATAAATATGAGTGAGAGCTATTTTCAGATGAAAGATCTTTCTGTCGGATATCATGGAAATGTACTGATCCATGATATCTGTACAGAGATTAAAAAAGGTGAGATATTGACACTGATCGGACCAAACGGTTCCGGGAAATCTACGATTTTAAAAAGTATTACCAAACAGCTTACGCTCATTGGAGGTAAGGTGACGATCGGTGAAAAGAATCTGAAAGACTTATCTTACAAAGAGCTTGCAACGAAGATGGCAGTGGTGCTGACACAGCGGGCAAAGCCGGAGCTGATGACCTGCTATGAGGTCGTAGCAGCAGGGCGGTATCCTTATACAGGACGGCTCGGGATATTAACGCGAGAAGATGAGAAAAAGACACAGGAAGCACTAGAAATTGTCCATGCAACAGAATACGCAGAAAAAAGTTTTGAGGCGATCAGTGACGGGCAGAGACAGCGGATCCTTCTGGCAAGAGCGATCTGCCAGGAACCGGAGGTACTGATCCTGGATGAACCAACTTCTTTTCTGGATATCCGTTATAAGCTGGAGTTGCTTACTATTTTGAAAAATATGGCGAAAGAAAAGCAGATCACGGTCATTATGTCACTTCATGAGATCGATCTGGCGCAGAAAATCTCGGATAAGATCCTGTGCGTTAAAGGAGATACAATTTTCGGTTATGGAGAGCCGGAGGCGATTTTTAAAGAAGATTTTATCCAGAAACTTTATGAGATCGACAACGGGCATTTTGATCCTGTGTTCGGAAGTGTGGAGCTTGCAAAGGCGGAGGGAGAGGCAGAAGTATTTGTGATCTCTTCCGGAGGCAGTGGAATCCCTGTTTACCGGAATCTTCAGAAAGCAAAGATTCCATTTTCGGCAGGAATCCTGTATACTAATGATATTGACTATCATCTGGCAAAACATCTGGCGGTCAGCGTAATCGAAGAAGAGCCATTTGAACCGGTAAGCGACCGTGCATTTGAACGGGCAAAGCAGATGATCAGGCAGTGTAAAAAGGTGATAAATGCAGGAATTGTGATTGGGACAACCAACCGGAAGATGAAAGAACTGCTTGTATTTGCAGAAGAAATGGGAAAGCTGGAATCATATGAAAAATAGACTTTTGCACATTTACTGTGGAGATGGAAAAGGAAAGACGACGGCGGCAACGGGGCTTGCAGTTCGCGCAGCTGGAAGTGGTATGCGGGTTCTGTTTGCCCGTTTTTTAAAAAATGAATTTTCAGGAGAATTGAAGATCCTGGATCGGATCCCGGAAATCGAGGTACTTCATCTGGAAAAAAGCTATGGATTTTTTAAGACACTTTCCGAAAAGGAACAGGAAGAAGTCCGAGAGATGTATGGCAGGCTGTGGAATACGATCCTGTGGAAAATCAGTACAGGGGATTATGATATGCTTGTGATTGATGAATTTATGGCGGCATACCGGTATGGACTGATCCCGAATAAAGAGGCGGTGCAGTTCTTAAAAGACAGACCGGACAATCTGGAAGTGGTTCTGACCGGACGGGATCCGTCAGATGAGCTTCTGGAGCTGGCAGATTATATTTCGGAAGTAAAGATGGTACGGCATCCTTTTGAAAAAGGAATCCGGGCAAGGAAAGGCATCGAATACTAAGGAGACGAAATGGAAATGGACAAGATGCAGGTCGTGTGGAAAAATCAAAAAGAACTGCGGTGTGGATATACAACAGGAAGCTGTGCTGCGGCAGCAGCAAAGGCGGCAGCGGCAATGCTCTTTTCTGGGGAGGAAATCCGCCAGGTATCTCTTATGACGCCGAAAGGGATCGAACTGTATCTGGAAGTAGAAAAGATCCAAAGAGAAAATGAATCTGTCAGCTGTGCCATTCAGAAGGACAGCGGAGATGACCCGGATGTGACGAACGGGATCTTCGTTTACGCCAAGGTCACGAAAAAAAGGGAAAAAGGAATGACCTTAGATGGTGGGATCGGAGTAGGGCGGTTCACCCGGAAGGTGCTGGAGCAGGAAGCCGGGGAAGCGGCGATCAATAAGGTTCCGCGGCAGATGATCCGGGAAGCGGTGCAAAGCCAGATTGAGAAATATGACTGGGATGGTGGCGCGGACGTTCTGATCTATGTTCCGCAGGGCGTGGAGATCGCGAAGAAAACGTTTAATCCAAGACTTGGGATCGAAGGTGGGATTTCGGTACTCGGAACCTCAGGAATCGTAGAACCGATGAGTGAACAGGCACTGACGCAGACTATTTTCCTGGAAATGAAGATGCTTCGTGATGAAGGTCACCGGTATTGTTATCTGACACCGGGAAATTATGGAAATGATTTTTTAAGGCAGACACTTGGGTACGACCAGGAGCTTGCGGTGAAATGCAGCAATTATATCGGGGATGCGATTGATGACGGCGTGCGGCTGAAGATGGACGGACTGCTGCTTGTAGGACATATCGGAAAGCTGGTCAAGATCGCGGCAGGTGTAATGAATACCCATTCCAGACAGGCAGATGCAAGAATGGAAGTGCTTGCCGTCCATGCGGCAATGGCAGGGGCAGACCGTGAGACAGTCTGTGCTCTGATGAAGTGTTTTACGACGAAGGAAGCATTGGACATTCTGGAAGAAAGAGGACTTTTGGAAGAGACGATGCGGACCGTGATGGAGAAGATCGAGTATCATTTGGCGAAGCGTGCCGGCGAGAAGATGAGGGTCGGGGCGCTGATGTTTTCGGATGAGCTCGGGGTTCTTGGAAAGACATCTCTTGTGGACAAACTGAGAGAAAAGATCGGATAGGTAGAAAGGTATGACAAAAAATGGCAGGAAGATTTGACCTTGCGGGTGTAGGTCCGGGAGATCCGGAACTGATGACGATAAAGACAATTCGTGCAATTAAAGCGTGTCAGGTATTGGTACTTCCAATTGGCAGTCCGGAGTTAAAGAAACCGGAACTGGAAGAGGGGGAAGAAGAGACATTTGCAAAAGAATGTCTGGCATATCGGATTGCGTGTGAGGCAGAGCCGGAGACGAAAAAGAAGCTGCGGCTGTATCTTCCCATGCCAATGATCAAGGAAAAAAAGCTACTGAAAGAGATACACGATGCGGGTGCAAGAAAGGCGTCAGAGCTTCTGGAGAAAGGAAAGAATCTGGTTTTTCTGACGATTGGAGATCCGACCGTGTATTCGACAGGAATTTATATTTATAAAAGACTGAAAAAGATGGGATATCAGGGGGAGATCTTTTCCGGGATTCCGTCTTTTTGTGCTGCGGCAGCAAGGCTGGAGATCTCGCTTGTGGAGAACCGGCAGGAGCTGCATGTTCTTCCGGTGTCCTATGGAATTGAAGAAAAGTTGAAGCTTCCGGGGACGAAGGTTCTTATGAAGACCGGGAAAAAGATGGCGCAGGTCAAAGCTGTTCTGAAAGAGGAAGGACAGCAGGTGAAAATGGTCATGAACTGCGGAATGGATGGAGAAAAAATTTACAAATGCACAGAAGAAATACCGGAAGATGCGGGATATTTTTCGATTGTAATAGCAAAGGAGAAAGAAAAATGATTCATTTTGTTGGAGCAGGAAGCGGTGCTGTGGATCTGATCACAGTACGGGGTCAGAAGCTTTTGAAGGAAGCAGATATAGTGGTGTATGCCGGTTCACTGGTAAATCCGGAGCTTCTTAAGAATTGTCAGAAGGACTGTCAGATCTACAACAGTGCGAAGATGACGCTGGAAGAAGTGATGGAAGTGATGATTTCCGGAGAGAAGCAGGAGAAAAAAGTTGTCCGGCTACATACGGGTGATCCGTGTCTGTATGGTGCGATCAAAGAGCAGATGGATCTGCTGGAAAAGGAGAATATTTCTTATAAAGTGTGCCCGGGAGTCAGCTCCTTTTGCGGAGCGGCATCTGCACTGAATGCAGAATATACTCTTCCCGGGATTTCACAGTCTGTGGTGATCACACGGATGGCAGGAAGAACACCGGTTCCGGAAAAAGAATCCATTGAAAGTTTCGCTGCGCACCAGGCAACGATGGTAATCTTTTTAAGTACCGGGATGCTGGAAGAACTGTCGAAGCGTCTGATCGAAGGCGGTTATCAGCCGGAGACTCCGGCAGCGATCGTCTACAAGGCAACCTGGGAGGATGAAAAGGTGTGCAGATGTAAGGTGAAAGATCTTGCGGTGACAGCAAAGGAGAATGGAATTACAAAGACAGCACTGATCGTGGTTGGTGAGGTGCTTGGCGGAGAGTATGAACGGTCACTTTTATATCATCCGGAGTTTACAACAGAGTTCAGGCAGGGCAAAGGAAAAGAAGGTGTAGGAAATGTGTAAAATTGGAAAAGTCTATGTAATCGGTCTTGGACCGGGTGCTGAGAAAGAAATGACATACCAGGCGTCCACGGCACTGGAAAAAAGTGAGGTTATTATCGGGTATACCGTATATACGGGACTGATACGGGAAAGGTTTCCGGATAAAAAGTACCTTTCCACACCAATGCGGCAGGAAGTGATCCGCTGTGAGATGGCAATGGATGAGGCGATGAAAGGAAGTACGGTAGCTATGGTATGCAGTGGGGATGCCGGAATTTACGGAATGGCAGGAATTGTTT
>ENA-OROZ01003035-OROZ01003035.1-human-gut-metagenome-genome-assembly--contig:-NODE-3035-length-11466-cov-3.685216_pt1 | contig 11466 bp, 8 predicted proteins | sample MGYA00242138_ERZ509066 | MGnify/ENA primary metagenome ERZ509066 (study PRJEB26280, sample SAMEA2338691) | human gut metagenome | biome: human gut; feature: human-associated habitat; material: faeces... | reverse complement strand
TGTTCTTCCTTTAACTTGGATAAATATTCATAATATGCTTCCTGATCTAAGTTGAATACAGATTCACCCTCAGGTGAAAAGTAATTAAAATCATTGTGGTCAGTAAAACATATTCCGGCTAATCCCATATTTACGGCATTTGCAACGATTTCTTCAGGATTTGATTCTGAATCAGAAGAAAATTTACTGTGCAAATGTAAATCGTATAATTTATTCATCAAAAACCTCTCATTAATTTTAAGTTATCCGGTTAATGGAAATTGTTATATATCCATTACCTATAATATATCATTACCCATATAACAATATTGCACATATATAATATGGTGCACATATAACAACATTGTACTTATGGCATTATTACAAATAAAGCATTGTTGCCGTTAAAGCATTCCTGCGTATTAAAGCATACCTACGTATTTTACACGGTAAGAAAAGTATATATAAATACATAAATAAGTCAAGAAACAGCATAGTGGCAAATGGATAAAGACAAGCTGTTATTTCCTCAATAAAACCAAAAGAAAAATCCATGTAAAATATTACGATATTGTTGAAATTTTATTGCTTTAAGCATAAAAAACTTATAAAAATATGGTGAAAAAACTTGCCAATCTATTATTGTTTAGATACAATGATAATGTTTTGATTTATAACGGCGAGTTTTTAGGAGGATAAATATGTCAGTAAAGGTTGCTATCAATGGTTTTGGACGCATTGGAAGATTAGCTTTTAGACAGATGTTTAAGGAGAAGGATTTTGAAATCGTTGCAGTTAACGACTTATCAAAGCCTTCTGTATTGGCATATCTTTTAAAGTACGATTCAACACAAGGCAGAATCGTTAACTTTGGTGAAGAAGATTTAATCACAGCAGATGATGAAGCTGGTACAATCACAGTTAAGGGTAAGACTGTTAAGATTTACGGAGAAAGAGATGCTAGAGATCTTCCATGGAAGGAATTAGACGTAGACTGCGTACTTGAGTGTACAGGTTTCTACACATCAAAAGAAAAGTCAATGGCTCATATCGAAGCTGGTGCTAAGAAGGTTGTTATTTCAGCACCTGCAGGAAATGACATTAAGACAATCGTTTACAACACAAACCATGAGACATTAAAAGCATCTGATACAATCATTTCAGCAGCTTCTTGTACAACAAACTGCTTAGCACCTATGGCTGATGCATTAAATAAATATGCTCCAATCCAGTCTGGTATCATGGTAACAATCCATGCTTACACAGGTGATCAGATGACTCTTGATGGACCTCAGAGAAAAGGTGATTTAAGAAGATCCCGTGCAGCAGCAGTTAACATCGTTCCTAACAGCACAGGTGCTGCAAAAGCAATCGGTCTTGTTATCCCTGAGTTAAACGGTAAATTAATCGGATCTGCTCAGCGTGTACCGACACCAACAGGTTCTACAACAATCTTAACAGCAGTTGTTAAGAAAGCTGGCGTAACAAAAGAAGACATCAACGCAGCTATGAAAGCAGCAGCTAACGAGTCCTTCGGTTACAACGAGGATGAGATCGTTTCTTCCGATATCGTAGGAATGAGATATGGTTCATTATTCGATGCAACTCAGACAATGGTTAACCAGGTATCTGATGACCAGTACGAAGTTCAGGTTGTTTCATGGTATGACAACGAGAACTCTTACACATCTCAGATGGTTCGTACAATCAAATACTTCAGTGAGTTAGCATAATCGACGGGTTACGATAACTATATGCGACTTTTAGCAGGTCCGGTCCTATTGGACCGGGCCTGTTTTTATACCTCAATTATATAAAAGGAGGACATATTTTATGTCATTAAACAAAAAATCAGTAGACGACATTAATGTAAAGGGAAGAAGAGTACTTGTAAGATGTGATTTCAACGTTCCGTTAAAAGAAGGAAAGATCACAGATGAGACCCGTATCAACGCAGCACTTCCTACAATCAAAAAATTAATCAATGATGGCGGAAAGGTTATCCTTTGCTCTCATCTTGGAAAAGTTAAAAATGGACCAAACGAAGGTGAGTCATTAGCTCCTGTAGCTGTAAAACTTTCTGAAAAACTTGGCAAAGATGTAAAATTCATCTCTGATTATCATGTAACAGGTGAGGAAGCTACCAAAGCTGTTGCTGAGATGAAAGAGGGAGATGTAATCTTATTACAGAATACACGTTTCCGTGGTGCTGAGGAGACAAAGAACGGCGAAGAGTTCAGCAAAGAGTTAGCTGATCTTGCAGACGATTATGTATGTGATGCATTCGGTTCTTCCCACAGAGCACATGCTTCTGTTGCAGGTGTTACCAAATTCATCTCTGCAAAAGGTGGCTCTAACGTAGTTGGTTACTTAATGCAGAAAGAGATCGATTTCCTTGGAAATGCTGTAGAGAATCCGGTAAGACCGTTCGTAGCAATCCTTGGCGGTGCAAAAGTTGCAGATAAATTAAATGTTATCTCTAACTTATTAGAGAAATGCGATACATTAATCATCGGTGGTGGTATGGCATATACTTTCTTAAAAGCACAGGGATATGAGATCGGTAAATCTTTAGTAGATGATACCAAGATCGATTACTGTAAAGAGATGATGGCAAAAGCTGAGAAACTTGGAAAGAAATTACTCCTTCCGGTAGATGCTGTAACCATCGCAGATTTCCCGAGCCCGATCGACGCTCCGGTAGAAGTTACTGTATGTGATGTAAAAGATATGCCGGCTGACAGAGAGGGATGCGATATCGGACCAAAGACTCAGGAGTTATATGCTGATGCAGTTAAGACAGCAAAGACTGTTGTATGGAACGGACCGATGGGCGTATTCGAGAACCCAACATTAGCAGCTGGTACAATCGCAGTTGCAAAAGCACTTGCTGATACAGATGCAACAACAATCATCGGTGGTGGTGATTCTGCAGCAGCTGTTAACCAGTTAGGCTTTGGCGACAAGATGAGCCATATCTCTACTGGTGGTGGAGCTTCCCTTGAATTCTTAGAGGGTAAGGAATTACCAGGTGTCATGGCAGCCGATGATAAGTAAAAATAGTTGCAGTGTAAAGTTGGCTGCCATGACACCTTAGTTATGGTAGCCGACGATAAATAAGATCAACAAACTTTAAAATGGGAAAAAGAGGATAAGATCATGGCAAGAAAGAAAATCGTAGCCGGCAACTGGAAAATGAACATGACTCCAAGCCAGGCTGTTAAATTAGTAGAGGAATTAAAACCATTAGTAGTAAGTGATGATGTAGAAGTTGTTTACTGTGTACCGGCAATCGACATCGTACCTGTTGTTGAGGCTGTAAAAGGAACCAACGTAGCAGTAGGCGCTGAGAACATGTACTATGAGGAGAAAGGTGCTTACACCGGAGAGATCGCTCCAGAGATGTTAGTTGACGCTGGCGTAAAATACGTTATCATCGGTCATTCCGAGAGACGTGATTACTTCAAAGAGTGCGACTGCATGTTAAACAAAAAAGTGAAAAAAGCTTTCGAGCATAACTTGACACCAATCCTTTGCTGTGGTGAGACATTAGAGCAGAGAGAGATGGGAATCACTTTAGACTGGATCCGTATGCAGATCAAATCTGACTTAAAAGACGTTACTGCAGAGCAGGTTGCTTCTATGGTAATCGCTTATGAGCCGATCTGGGCTATCGGAACAGGAAAAACTGCAACCACAGAGCAGGCTGAGGAAGTCTGCAAGGCAATCCGTGACTGCATCAAAGAAGTATACGGTGCTGACACTGCAGAGAAAGTTCGTATTCAGTACGGCGGATCTGTAAATGCAGGTAATGCAGCAGAGTTGTTTGCACAGCCTGATATCGATGGTGGTTTAGTTGGCGGAGCTTCCTTAAAAGCTGATTTCGGTAAGATCGTAAACTATAAATAAATCATAATCAGGTTAAGGGGATTCTCTCTGGGAGTGAAAGCAGAAGGAATCCCCTTTTCCCTTGATATATGCGGAAAATGTGAAATATATGAAAAAGAAAATAGCACGGATCCTGATATGTGTCCTGATTATAATCTGCGGTTGGAACGTGATGGTAAGAGAATGGAACCAGGCAGGAAAAACGGATTCGGAATATAAAGAAAATAATGCGAATGCAAGGGCACAGAGCGCTAACAGTCAGGACGTTTCACTGGAAGACGATTTACAGGAAACGGAGACATCCTTACAACATAGTGGATCAAATAACAGATCAGAAAATGAGAATATAACAGGTAATTCCGGGAACTCATCGGGAAAAAATGAAAGAGACGATGAAAAAGCGGATGCCGATGACAGCATAAAAACAGATGTAACGAAAAATGAAACGGATATTGCGGACAATCAGGTCAACGGGGATATGGAAATAAAAAATGAACCGGCAGAAGAAGAGCCGACCGAAGATCCCTATGAATATGAAACCGGGTATATTTTTCTGGGAGATTCCAGATTTTATCTGATGAATGAGGAATGCAAAATCGAAGATGTGCCGAATTTTTTTGTGGTATCCTGTCCTGGAATGGGATATGCATGGCTGGCAGATACTGCGTTCCCGAAGGTACAGTCGCTGCAGCGGCAGCATACGGAAATCAAAAACTGGATTGTGATCTGTGGACTGGGAGTCAATGACCTGACATCGATCCGTTCCTATCTGAACAAATATCGCAGATGGCCGGAAAGTTCAAAACTTTATCTGTTGTCTGTGAATCCGACAAAGTCAGGTGCTCCGGTAAGATGTAATAATCAGAGGATTGAAGCATTTAATAACCGCATCAAGAAGGTGGAGAATGCTACATATATCGATTGTTACCGATATCTGACGAATCTTGGGTTTGGAACAAAAGGAGACGGACTCCATTATGATGCGCCCACGAACTGGGCGATTTATTCCTATATATTAGAAAAGCTTAATAAGGATGCCGGAGGGGATCCGGTCACGGAAACAGAATGCCAGGCAAAGGCAAAGAAGTTTGAAAAACAGCTGAGCCAGAAAAACTATTGAAAACAGATGAGGTTATCAGTATAATGGTTCTGGATTAGGAGAATCGTATACTTTTGATAAATGGAAAGAGAATAGAAAGTGAGGAAACAAAACATGAGTAAGAAACCTACCGTATTAATGATCTTAGACGGATTTGGACTGAATGAAAAAACAGAGGGCAATGCCATAGCACAGGCAAAGACACCGGTGATCGACGGACTTATGAAAGACTATCCGTTTGTAAAAGGAAATGCAAGTGGTCTTGCAGTTGGTCTTCCTGACGGACAGATGGGTAACTCTGAGGTAGGACATTTAAATATGGGTGCCGGAAGAATCGTATATCAGGAACTGACGAGAATCACAAAAGAAATCAGCGATGGCGATTTCTTCAAAAATCAGGCATTATTAGATGGTATGGAAAACGTAAAGAAAAACGGTTCCGACCTTCATTTATACGGACTGTTATCAAACGGTGGTGTACACAGCCACATCACACACCTGTTTGGTCTGCTTGAAATGGCAAAAAAAGAGGGCGTTGAGAATGTATATGTACACTGCTTCTTAGACGGACGTGATACTGCTCCGACTTCCGGTAAAGAGTTCATCGAAGAACTGGAAGCTAAGATGAAAGAAATTGGTGTTGGCAAGATCGCATCTATTTCCGGACGTTACTACGCAATGGATCGTGATAACAGATGGGATCGTGTGGAGAAAGCATACAAAGTGCTGACCACTGGCGAGGGAGAAACTGCTGAGAGCGCAGTAGCAGCTATGGAAGCATCTTATGCAAAAGATGTGACAGATGAGTTCTTCGTTCCAACTGCAATTACAGAGAACGGCAAACCGGTCGCAACAATCAAAGACAACGATACTGTTATTTTCTTTAACTTCCGTCCTGACCGTGCGCGTGAGATCACAAGAACATTCTGTATGGATGATTTTGATGGATTTGACCGTGGCGCAAGAAAGAACGTAAAATACATCTGCTTCACAGAGTATGACGTGACGATTCCGAACAAAGAAGTTGCATTTAAGAAAGTAGAACTGAAAAATACATTTGGTGAGTATTTAGCAGCACATGATATGACACAGGCAAGAATCGCCGAGACAGAGAAATATGCACATGTTACCTTCTTCTTCAACGGCGGTGTGGAAGAGCCAAACAAAGGTGAGGATCGTATTCTTGTAAAATCTCCGAAAGTAGCTACCTACGATTTACAGCCGGAGATGAGCGCACCGGAAGTATGCGACAAGTTATGTGCAGCAATCCGTTCTGAGAAATATGATGTCATCATCATCAACTTTGCAAACCCGGATATGGTTGGTCACACCGGAATCTTAGACGCAGCGATCAAAGCAGTTGAGACAGTAGATACCTGTGTTGGAAAAGCAGTTGAGGCATTAAAAGAAGTAGACGGACAGATGTTCATCTGCGCAGATCACGGAAACGCTGAGCAGCTTGTAAACTACGAGACCGGCGAGCCGTTAACATCCCACACAACCAACCCGGTTCCATTTATTCTCGTAAATGCAGATCCTTCCTACACCTTAAAAGAGGACGGATGCCTTGCTGATATCATCCCGACTATGATCGAGCTGATGGGAATGGAGCAGCCGGCAGAGATGACAGGAAAATCTTTACTGATCAAAAAATAAAAGAGCGATATAATATAGCCGGATAAAAAGATGCCACAGACTGGTATATTTATTTTTGGACAGGCAGGGCAGCTGCTGTCAGAAAGAAATTTATCAGTTTTGTGGCACTTTTTTTGAAAGGAAAAGGATCATTTTCCGGTAAAATTCATGCAGGAAAGAAGCTGAGAAAGTGAGAATAAGAGAATATAAACAAAAATATAAGTACAACTTATAATATGATTAAAACTATACAAAAATACTAATAAAAAGAACTGATTTTTCTATATCACATATCGATGTCCATACGGGCAAAATCATTGACTTTCCAAAAGACTATGTATTATAATTTTTGAGTAACATCAGAAAATGATATGGTGCTTATAACACCGGAAAAGAGGACAAAGAGGATGAGTAGCAAAGTATTTCAGCCAATTAAAGAGGGAAAAGTACGTGAAGTATATGATAACGGCGACAGCCTGATCATTGTAGCGACAGACAGAATTTCTGCTTTCGATCATATTTTGAAGAACAAAGTCACTAAAAAGGGTGCGATTCTGACTCAGATGTCTAAATTCTGGTTTGATTTAACAAAAGATATCGTTCCAAATCATATGATTTCTGTTGATGTAAAAGATATGCCGGAGTTTTTCCAGGAGGAGAGATTTGACGGCAACAGCATGATGTGCAAAAAATTAGAGATGCTTCCGATCGAGTGCATCGTCCGCGGATACATCACAGGAAGCGGCTGGGAGAGCTATAAAGAAAACGGTACCGTATGCGGCATCAAACTGCCGGAGGGATTACAGGAGTCCGACAAACTGCCTGAGCCGATTTTTACACCGAGTACCAAGGCAGAGATCGGTCTGCATGATGAGAATATCTCCTTTGAGCGCTGCAGAGAGATCTTAGAGAAAGAGTATCCGGGAAAAGGTGCTTCTTATGCAGAACAGATCAAAGATTATACGATCGCATTATATAAAAAATGTGCAGAATACGCACTGACCAAAGGTATCATCATTGCAGATACCAAGTTTGAGTTTGGTTTGGATGAGAATGGCAATGTTGTATTAGGGGATGAGATGCTCACACCGGACAGCTCCAGATTCTGGCCGTTAGAGGGTTACAAGCCGGGACAGGGACAGCCTTCCTTTGACAAACAGTTTGTAAGAGACTGGTTAAAAGCAAATCCGGACAGTGACTATCTGTTACCGGATGATGTCATCGAAAAGACCGTGAATAAATACAAAGAGGCATATGAGCTTCTGACAGGTAAGAAATTTGCTTAGTGGAAAAATCCTCTGCTCACCAACGGGCTCGCATTTTTCTTCGAAAAACAAGGAGGATTTTATGGACAACAATGGATTTGTGAAAGATACACCATGGCAGACGAATGGGGACAGCGGACTGCACGAGGAATGTGGTGTATTCGGAATGTACGACTTTGATGGCGGAGACGTTGCGTCTACGATCTATTATGGTCTTTTTGCATTGCAGCACCGTGGACAGGAGAGCTGTGGTATTGCGGTCAGTGAGACGAACGGACCCAAGGGAAAGGTGACCTCATACAAAGGCATGGGACTTGTCAATGAGGTATTCACGCAGGATAATTTAGAGCCTATGCATGGCGATATCGGTGTCGGACATGTCCGTTATTCGACGGCAGGAGCTTCCACCCGTGAGAATGCACAGCCATTGGTTCTTAATTATGTAAAGGGAACGTTAGCGCTCGCACACAACGGAAACCTGATCAATGCAATGGAACTGCGCAAGGATTTAGAGTATACCGGAGCAATTTTCCAGACGACGATTGACTCTGAGGTCATCGCCTATCACATTGCCCGTGAGCGTTTAAATTCAAACAGTGTGGAAGAGGCAGTGGGACGTGCCTGCCAGAAGATCAAGGGTGCGTTTGCACTGGTAGTGATGAGCCCGAGAAAGTTAGTCGGAGCGCGTGATCCGTACGGTTTTAAACCGCTCTGTATTGGAAAACGTGACAATGCCTACATTTTGGCATCCGAGACCTGTGCACTTGATACGATCGGCGCGGAGTATGTCCGTGATGTACTGCCGGGAGAGATCGTTACGATCACACCGGAGGGCGGCATTCAGTCTGACCTTTCTTTAGCACTGCCAAAAGAAAAAGAGGCGCGCTGTATTTTTGAATATATTTACTTTGCAAGACCGGACAGCCATATCGACGGTGTTAGTGTCTATGCATCCAGGATCAAGGCAGGACGTTTCCTCGCCATGGATTCACCGGTGGATGCAGACCTTGTCGTCGGTGTTCCGGAGTCCGGAAATGCTGCAGCACTCGGTTATTCCCTGCAGTCGGGGATTCCGTATGGCACTGCATTTGTGAAAAACGGCTATGTCGGAAGAACTTTCATCAAGCCGAAACAGAGCAGCAGAGAGTCCAGCGTGCGCGTGAAATTAAATGTTTTAAAAGAGGCGGTCGATGGAAAACGTATCATTATGATCGATGATTCCATTGTCCGCGGTACAACATCAGACCGCATCGTAAAAATGCTGCGTGATGCCGGTGCAACCGAAGTGCATGTAAGGATCAGTTCCCCACCATTTTTATGGCCGTGTTACTTTGGAACAGATATCCCGGAGAGAGAACAGCTCATTGCATACAATCGTTCCATCGAGGATATCCGTAAGATCATTGGTGCGGATTCCCTTGGATACCTTGGAGTTGAGCGTTTAGAGGAAATGGTCGGCGGATTAAGTATCTGTAAGGGATGCTTTACGGGTACCTACCCGATGGAACCGCCGAAAGAAGACATCCGGGGCGATTTTGAGAGATAGATAATAACAAATGTTAAGGAGAACAGAAATGAGTACAGACAGATATACAAGTCCGTTATCTGAGCGTTATGCCAGCAAGGAGATGCAGTATATTTTTTCACAGGACAAAAAGTTCCGTACCTGGAGAAAATTATGGATTGCATTAGCTGAGACAGAGATGGAGTTAGGACTTTCCGAGAATGGAAAGCCGGTTATTACACAGGAACAGATCGACGAGTTAAAGGCACATGCTGAGGACATCAATTATGATGTAGCAAGAGAGCGTGAAAAACTGGTTCGTCATGATGTTATGAGTCATGTATATGCATATGGACAGCAGTGCCCGAAGGCAGCAGGAATCATCCATCTTGGAGCAACATCCTGTTATGTTGGTGATAACACCGATATTATTTTAATGAGGGAGGCATTGGAGCTGGTTCATAAAAAACTGGTCAATGTTATCGCAGAACTTGCAAAATTTGCAGATACTTACAAAAATCTGCCGACACTGGCATTTACCCATTTCCAGCCTGCACAGCCGACGACTGTTGGAAAGCGTGCAACACTGTGGGCACAGGAATTTATCATGGATCTTGAGGACCTAGAGTATGTCATGGGATCTTTAAAACTGCTCGGTTCCAAGGGAACGACCGGAACACAGGCAAGTTTCTTAGAACTGTTTGATGGAGATCAGGAGACGATTGACAAGATCGACCCGATGATCGCTGCAAAAATGGGATTCAAAGAGTGCTATGCAGTTTCCGGACAGACTTATTCCAGAAAAGTGGATACACGCGTTGCAAATATTCTTGCAGGTATTGCGGCAAGTGCACACAAGATGTCAAATGATATCCGTTTGTTACAGCACTTAAAAGAAGTGGAAGAGCCGTTTGAGAAGAACCAGATCGGATCTTCTGCCATGGCATACAAACGCAATCCGATGCGTTCCGAGCGTATCGCATCCTTATCGCGTTATGTCATGATCGATGCTTTAAACCCGGCGATCACTTCCGCAACACAGTGGTTTGAGCGCACCTTAGATGACTCTGCAAACAAGAGACTTTCCATTCCGGAAGGATTCCTTGCAATCGATGGTATCTTAGACCTGTGCTTAAATGTAGTGGATGGATTGGTTGTATATGATAAAGTAATCACCAAACATTTAATGGCAGAACTCCCGTTTATGGCAACGGAAAACATTATGATGGACGCTGTAAAGAATGGCGGCAACCGTCAGGAGTTACATGAAAAGATCCGTACCTTATCCATGCAGGCAGGAAAGACTGTCAAAGAGGAAGGAAAAGACAACAATCTGCTTGAACTGATCGCTGCAGATCCTGAATTTAACCTGACATTAGAGGCACTGCAGTCCACGATGGATCCGGCAAAATATGTGGGACGTGCACCGATCCAGGTGGATAAATTCATTGCAAATGTGGTAAAACCGATTCTGGATGCAAACAAGGAAGAACTTGGTGTAAAAGCGGAAATCAATGTATAATAATGGATCATAACATGACCTGTATCAGTAATTTGCTGATACAGGTTTTTTGTTACAATTTTGCTGTTTTGTCACTTACGAAAACGATAGGATCCTGTTACAATCAAAGTATCATAAGTATTGAAAAAGGAGAAGGTTATTATGGCAAACAGAATTATGTTAAACGAAACATCTTACCACGGAGCAGGGGCGATCGAAGAGATCGCAACAGAGGCAAAGGCGCGTGCTTTCAAAAAAGCATTTGTATGTTCTGATCCGGATCTGATCAAATTTGGTGTTACAAAAAAGGTAACGGATATTCTTGACAAAAACGGACTTGCTTATGAAACTTATTCAGATATCAAAGCAAACCCTACGATCCAGAATGTACAGCACGGCGTTGAGGCATTTAAGAAAGCGGAAGCTGATTACCTGATCGCAATCGGTGGAGGATCTTCTATGGATACCTCAAAAGCGATCGGAATCATTATTGCCAATCCGGAATTTGAGGATGTCAGAAGTCTTGAGGGAGTTGCACCCACGAAAAAACCATGCGTACCGATCATTGCAGTACCTACGACCGCCGGTACGGCAG
>ENA-OROZ01003033-OROZ01003033.1-human-gut-metagenome-genome-assembly--contig:-NODE-3033-length-11468-cov-4.383510_pt1 | contig 11468 bp, 9 predicted proteins | sample MGYA00242138_ERZ509066 | MGnify/ENA primary metagenome ERZ509066 (study PRJEB26280, sample SAMEA2338691) | human gut metagenome | biome: human gut; feature: human-associated habitat; material: faeces... | reverse complement strand
TTATTAACGTTCATAAAGAACTATGTTTTCCATGGCAAAGATAATGGTAGAGGAAAATAGGTTGTGTATAGTCATCTGATTATCAGCATGTTATGAAATAAAATAATGTCTCATTTTTTTATGCGTCAAATCCTTTTTTGTAGCTCCTTTTATTTCGTTTTTATTTTCGGAATAGTTACAAATTCAGGTTCTACTAAGTGCAAATCTTAACGTTTAACTGGTATATTAAGAATTTAAAGAATGGGGGCATGATATTTATTGGTTGTTGTTAGAAACAGAGCATACTAATTCTCCCTTTTTTTATTTATTCTCACTTCCCTCGTGTTCCGTGTGTATGAACTTCTTATTTGCTCCTTTTAGTTTAAATAGATTGCCTATCATGATGAATGCTAATACTGGTATTCTCATGAGAGCTCTCAGCAGTCTGCCCGTCATTAGCTCCGAAGGTACAGGTACAAGCATTGCTACAAATTGTATGAATGACAGTATCCACCATTTTATACTCATCACCGGGCAAACCACCGTAGCCAGCAATGTAAACCCAAAAACAGCAGCTAATTGCACCAATCGTGGTGGGAGCATCCACTGTATTATCTTATCACAATAATCCCGATTGCCTTGTATCAGTGCTTTGGGGAATTCGGGCAGTGAAGCGCGTAATGCACCAAACTGAGCAGCTATCCAACGGCGGCGCTGATTACTGAGCTTCCTGCCGCTGTGTCTTTTCATCGTATACAGGTAGGTCAGATATGTAGGCGATAAGTCCGCAGCTTTCTTTCAGTATTAATGCTTCGAGCTCTTTGTCTTCACCTGTTGTTTTCAGCTGTAACACATAACGACGGAAATTTTGTTCGGCTATCACCATTCCAGAACCGGACAGAGCGGCAGAGAGGCGTACGGCATTGTGTCCGCTACGAAAGAATCCATTATTGATCTCTTCACTTACAGCATCGAGCAACGCGATATTGGTAGTGAGATTTTTACTGGTACGGTGTGCCTGTAGAGCTATAAAACCTTGCGAGTAAACTTGATTGATGCGGGTGAGAAAATGAGGAACAGTGGTATTATCGGCGTCCATGATAATTATCGCATCGTACTTTCCGGCAGGTGTCTCCTGCATGGCGAGCTTCATTGCTTTTGCTTTGGAGCTATTCGCATAAGTAGCCTCCAATACCTTTACACCAAAACTACGTAAAGCATCATTCGTTTCCGGCTGCATATGATCGGAGATGACAAGGACGTCGTAAAGCGATGTCGGGTAGTCTTGTTTTAGAAAACTGCTAACAGAGTCTGCAATAACACGGTCTTCTTTGTAGGCAGGGAAGAGTACAAGGAAACGGTGTTGTTTCTGTGGCTTGAACTTTCTATCAATAAGATGTGATTGGAAACGCGAGGCGATGGCGAAGAAAAAAAGGTAGCCTACACAAAACGCCAGTGGAATAAAGAGTATCCAATCGATGAGAGTGATCCAAGTATTCATAGGTCAATTCTTTTTATTCGGTAAAGAAAAAAATGCAAATACACCTTTCCAAACAGCGAATGCCAGATCTGAACGGCGCTTGAGAAGATAGACGAGGCTGTTTTTTCCGGCAGCTACTGTCATCTGGTAGAGTATCGACAGGGAACAACGCATTCCTGTGAAATTGCGCCAGGAATAGAGCAGACGATTGCGTGTGAGATAGAAAATACGCAACGGGCTTTGCTGTCCGGTACTTTGGCTCTCTTTATGAAAGACGGTGCAAAGAGGCTCATACCATAACACATATCCAGCGCGGGTCATGGCTGTACACCAATCCAGTTCTTCATAATAGAGGAAATAGATTTCGGGCATGGGACCCACACGATTTACCACCTCACGTTTGATAAGCATAGCGGCCCCATGCAGATAGGGGCTGGGATGTGGAACGTCAAAAAAACTTCCGTCATCCGGACAGCCCATGCCAATAGGTTCATTACGCATTGTGATACTGCTCAATGGTGTGTATCCGGCAAATTGGATATGTTGTGGTGGAAAGGCAAAGCATATCTTGGGAGATACTGCTCCGATTTCGGAATGACTCTCCAACCGGTTGATGAGCGCTTGTATTCCGTCTGTTTCAAAATAAGTGTCGTTGTTGATAAGGAACAGATACTTACCCTGAGCTATTTCAAATCCCAGGTTATTTCCCCCGGAGAAACCAAGGTTTTGTGGACTGCGCACGGTGATTACGGTAGGATATTGCATTTTTATAATAGCTGCTTCGTCCTCTCGGGAGGCATTATCCACAACAATAATCTCATAGGATACAGAGTGGATGATCTTATGTATGGATTCAATAAGTGCACATGTATCCGCTATGCCATTGTAGCAGATTGTGATAAACGATAGTAGAGGTGCGTTATTCATATTTATCAGAACTGTTGCTCTTTTTTTCTTTCTTTTCCTTCTCTCTTTCTTCCTCTTCTTTTAGCATTACTTTGTCTATATATGGGCCAGCGAAGCAGAGGGCAAAACCTGTGTAAACGACAATGGAATTGGGGTATTGCATCACGTCATTAGCATAGGCAGCAGCAAAGAAACCGGCATTCATACAAAGCCAGGCGGCAAGCAATCCGCGCAGGCGTTTACTCTTTATTTTGAATAACAAGATCCATGCACACCAGGCAAAAAGTACGCCATGCACTGCAAGATAGAGTATCAGACCTACAATACCCGTTTCCACCCATACAGATATCAACCAGGAATCTGGTGGATAAGGCATCAACTCTTTCGGATTGAAACGCGCTCCTTTGGATAGCCCCACGCCATAGCCAAAGGGGCGATCTATCATAAGTTCTTTCATTCTCCTTCTGTTTTCTACACGTACTAAATAGGATGCATCTTCTGTGGGATGAAAAGCGCTTCGCATTTTACGAATGTATTGGTTGCCATCACCGATATTTGTAAAATAGAAAAAGCAAAACACAGTTCCAAGCGTAATGAGGCTGATAGTAATACTTTTCATATTTTTAGAGATAAGTGCAAACATTGTCAGTCCAACAAGAGGAATAGCCATTGCGGAGCGAGTACCGGAAATACCCACGCTATAGGCAGCAGCAATAGCAACAATAGCAAAGTATATTTTCATCCATTTAGGGCGAACTAACAGAGCGGATATAGCAAAGACGGTGAGTCCCATAGCTGAATGTACGCCATAATTGGCAGCATCTGAGAAGAAGGAGAAATAGCGTATTCCTGACCAAATAATATGTGTACGATACCCTCCCAATGTATAAAGAAAATAAAGTTCCTGATGATTGAATCCATGATTCTTCTGCCAATAACCTTTCATGAAAGCTATCAGAATAAATGCAGACCATATAAATAGCAACCATTCTATACCTTTGCGATCACGAATGGCAACTGGCACCAGCATAGCTATGGCAATAGGATAAATTGCATAATGGGTTATACTGATGTTCCAGGCTTCTTGCACATTATTGGGATTTCCGATTTCAAGAATATAGAATATGCCAATAAATACAAAAAGTCCCATCATTCCATTACGAGTTCTTGACAGATCGAAGTTCAGAGAGGAACAGCGCGACAATATAAAAGGTGTCATCAATAATACCAGGAGAGAGGTCGATACCCCTGTTTTGATATTGACAAACATACCACCTGCTACCAGTATAAACTGAAGGGCGAACAGTATATAAAAACTGATTGCCGACCGGTTGTCTTCGTGTATTTTCTCTTCTTTATTGTTAATCGTCATCTTCTTCTACTCCGGAAACACTTGTACGAGAATTTCTTTTTCTTTTCCAAACGTCTCTCCAATGAATCACATTTTCGGTCAAAGCCAGTTGTGACAGGAGATACATTACTTTGCGTAACGGTGTATAAGGTGGAAGCATCCCGGTATAGTTTTCTATATCGTATTTTGGAGCACGATTCAGGCAAAGATAAGGCTTGGTACCCAACTGAGCTTCAAGTTTTTGCAGTAGTATTTTGTCCGTAGTTTTCCAACCGTATTTTGCCGAAACAACCATTAGGTTTAATTGTGCTTCACGGAGTAGTGGAGTTGGGACATTACTTTCGCTCATAGCCGGATATTCTACAATCAGGATGTCTTCGTCACCGGGAGTATACAATTCTAGGATACTATTGGCTAACTGGAAGTCAGGGGAATTGGAATAGAAGTCAACTCCGTCTGTCAGCTTACGCACATTAAGTTCTAACTTTTTCCAATAGGTTTCAATAGATTCGGATACATAGGACTTCCCGCATCCTTCTTCCATACTAAGCATATTGAGTATGTAAGGAGCCCCTTCTTTTCGTTTTGTGAAGAATCTAAGTATGGCACTGCTGAGGTAACGAGTAGCGCTATTATCATAGGTAGTACTATACGGAGTAGACCTTCTTTTGTCAGGGAAATCACCCAGAATCGGACAACCGGTCAATTTACGGGTACGCCGGGAATCGCGTAATGTACGGTCTATCAGTTCTATTAATACAAAAAAACCTGCCAATAGTAAGAAAGTCCCTAAGAAAGCCATATAAACAATTTTACGACGGTTGCTCCCCTCCGGACTGATAGGATATGCAGGCGGATTGAGTACTTTAAGAGCAGCTGAAGTCATCTCAAGGTTCTTTTTACGCATCAAAGCTTCATTATAACTGGCAAGATTGGTCAAGTAGCTTTGCTCTGAGAAGCTGATAACACGTTCTTTACGCTTTATTGTTGTACCTACCGGAGCATAAAACTGGTATTTTTCATTCAAGTCTATACGGCTCTTCTTTACTATGTCCAACTCTGCCTTGGCCTTTTCGTATGCTAGGGTCTGGTCAAGCCATTGTTCAACGATATTAGTACGGGCAATTCCTGTCTTTGTATATTTATCACCCACATATTGATCAGAGATCTGCGATAGCTCCTTACGGGTTTTATTTAAAAGATCTTTGTACTCTTTTAATTGTTTTTCGTCCTTGATATTATTTACAGAGACAGTCTCCATTTCAGTGATTTTTCCGGTAAGGCCTGAAGCCTCTCTAAGTTTATCAACCAGATTCAGATTAGTAATGGCTTGTCTTGTGTTATTATCCATTTGGTGTTCTAACTCTTCAAGCATGGCTTTAGAACTGTTGTACGCAAATAATACGGTTTGTTCTCTTAGCTCAAACTCTTTGTTGATCGCAGCAATCTCTTTAGTTTCATCGTAATAGTTAATAATGCGGTTATCCACATTATACTTGGTGAGATCGTCTTCATGTTTAGTCAGTTCGGAACCAATACGATTTAGTTCGGACCTGAAATATTCGATTACTTTATCTGTTTCTCCATAACGAAGTATACGATACTCATTGACGAACTCTTTCATTAGTATCTCTATGGTGTTGTAAGTGATGCCAGGATCACCAGAAGAGTAGTTTATTCTCAATAAGTCACTATTTCCTAATCGGGTAACTTGTATTTTTTTTAATGCTGCACGGCTATAATATGGATGTTGATAATAGAAGAGTCCGTAAACGTAATTATTTACGTCTGCTTTCTCATATCTATTGAAATTCTCCATTGTTTTTTCCTCACTGGTTTTGTCAATAAGAGCGATCAGTTCTTTGCCATGAGGGCTATTTTTCATATGGTCGTATGTATATCTATAGCTGGATGCTGTAATGGAGTTTTGGTCTTTGTTCGGACTTCCTTTTACAAGTATACGGGCAAATAATCGCATGGATACACGCTTGAGGGTACTCTCAGATTGTATTATGTTAATAAGATTGTCAATTGCATTTTGAGCAATGGCCCAGTTTACTCCTACATTGTTGGCCTCAATGCCATAACCAGATACAACACCCGTATAGAGGGTTGTTTCTACATTATAATTCCCTCGCATGTTCGCTGTTTTGAAATAAACAAGAACTGCAATGAGAAGTGCACCTAAAATGATCCATACTAATTTGTGATATAAGGATCGGAAAAGATAGAGTATATAATCCATAGGTATTGCGTTTATTTTCGTAATATGGAAGTACGGGTAATAACTTCGAGTATCATCAGGCTTTTAGTAAGTTCAAATTTACTCTTTTCATACGCCTCCATTGCAGAAGATTGCCTTTGTTTTTCTACAGACAAGTCTCCGGTATCAATACTGTTATTGGCGAAGTTCTTTTCTGCAATTTCATATTGTAATGTGGCAAGTTCAAGTGCTTCTGCACGTAGCTTCAATACACTAAGTTGGGAATTGGCCGTAGTATACATTTCAATAATTTCCCGCTTCATTTCTTCGTATTTAATCTCTCTCTCCAGAGCTGCTCCTTGTAAGTTAAGTTTTTGACGCCTGACGCGAGCTTTCAAATCGAAAAGCCCGTCGAGAGGAATGTTCACGCCTGCACCAATCGTATAACCTTTCTGTGCCTGAGTAGTATAAGTAAGGTAGGGGGCAATAGCAACATCAGTGTATGTACCTTCGTTACCAAACATACCATATTGATAACTACCTCTCAAACTGAAAAAGCCAAGGAAGGCACGTTTCTCTTTTGCCAGTAATTTACGCTCTATTTGCTCCTTGACCTGGGCCAATTTATAGGTAGGTCCACCTTTTGCATTTTCAAAAAGTGAATCAAGTGGTGGTAATGTTATTTTGGTATAATCAGCTTGTTCCGGTCTTGAATAGTCATTCGCTTCCTGTGCCTTCATTAACGAAGGCACTGTACAAAGAAGAAGTATAGAAAAAGAATATAGACAGCAAAAATGCTTCATAATTATCCTAAATTGCTTGTATTTAATTGTGTAATCTACTGCAAATATAGATAATTATTTTATTCTGTGCTCTTTATGCTTCTTCTATTTTCTTTTTTTAATTAAAAACGGAGATAGCCTTCGTTTAGAAGGCTTCTGTCATATTGAAGTAGAACAGATTTTGTTTATTCACCATATTACGGCCGATGTCGAGGCGGACGTTCATACGGGGCTGCACTTCGATACGTAATCCGACTCCGGCATTGGGCAATACACCTTCGATTTTAGTAGGATTAGGACCCATGAAACCGCATCCGCCCCAAGCTACAAAGCCGATATGGCTGACCATCTTCTTTATCCATGTACTCTTGTCTGTGTTAAACATCTGGCGATACTCACCCATAATGACGTGAGAAGATTTATCCCGGTACTGTCCCATGTAATAACCGCGAAGGTCAAATGGGGTTCCACTGAGGGCATACTTATTCAGAGGTACATCTCCAAATACATTTTTGGTTTGTGCAGTCCAGGCGATCACCTTACGGCGGCCTACTGTTTTGTATTGGCGATAGTCTATTTCAAGACGATAGAATTCGTTGTCACTACCGAAAAACTTTTGATACATGACACCGCGGAAATCAAGGTAAATACCCCGGTATGCATTAGCTGGAATATCACGTGTATCATACGTCAGCAGGAAACCAAGACCGGAACTCAGGTTACTGTAACCATGAGCTGTTCCGCCGGCTTCAATATAAGAAGGCTGGTCTACAAGGTATTTTGCAGGTTTGCTCATTTTATCGTAATTGATATCTATCTGCGGACCTGCAAAGAAATTACTTTCGCCCAGACGGAAAAGGAACCAGGGGTTGATCTGCATACCACTGTAACGATACTGACTGGTGGTGTCACTACGTACATAATCTTTATTGGTGGTGTAGCCTATGCCATAGAAATTCTCCTGTGTATTTTTATAGCTGAACTGTCCGAAGATACGAAAACGGTCACCTTTGAAAAATAACTGAGGTTTGGAGAAGAGATTTAGCCCGCCATTGAACATAAAGGCAATAGCCATAGGTACAACAGAGCGCTGCTGTGTGGTATCACTGGGATTTATACGGAAAGTCATGAGAGCACTACCGCCAATCAGAAAACCAAAATCCGGAGTGTAACTCGGACCACCCAGAATGTTATAGTGGAGATTTCGTTTCGCCACATGCAATCGGCGTAATTCACGTTTGGAAAGTTTAGGAAGGGTATCCTGTTTCAGACTGTCGGGATTAAATACTGTATTAACTTCCAGTTTGCCGTCTTTTAAAAATGTGATGCCCTCTTCTTGTGCCAGAAGAGTAATGGCGGGAATGAACGCCAGGCATATACCTATTATATATCTTTTCATATTCTCGTTATGAATGAGGGTGCAAAGAAAACTGTTTTATTCGGAATAGTTTCCAGTCGAATAGGTAATAAATCTAAAGGAATGGATAAAAATTCCAAAAAAGGATACTAATTTTGCAAAAGGATAATGTGTTAATGTGCCAATCTGCCAATTACCGTGCGGCATCATAGCGCAGCCAATTGGCATATTGGCACATTACACATTGGCATATTATTTAATACATTAATATATATGAATAAACGAATTTTGTCATTATTTGTTCTGAGTGCTGCCCTTTTTTCTGTGCAGGCACAGCAGGACAAGGGTGGAATCAGCAGTGAGATGCTGAATCAGATTAAACAGAGTTACCAGGGAACAAGTGCAGATAAGGCATTGCGCAATGCTATTGGTAGTAATGATATCCGCAAACTGGCTTTGAATCAGGATAATATGACGGGGCTGGATACTTACTTCTCTATCAAAGTAGATTCCAAAGGGATTACCGATCAGAAGTCATCGGGGCGTTGCTGGCTTTTCACCGGACTGAACGTAATGCGTGCCAAAACGATTGCAAAGTATGGGTTGACTTCGTTTGAATTCTCACAGACCTATCCATTTTTTTATGATCAGTTGGAGAAGGCTAATCTTTTCTTGCAAGGAGTGATTGATACGCGTGAAAAACCGATGGATGATAAGATGGTGGAATGGTTGTTCCGCAATCCTTTGAGTGACGGTGGGACATTTACCGGAGTTGCAGATATTGTGGGGAAATATGGATTGGTCCCCAAGGGAGTGATGCCCGAAACAAATAGCAGTGAGAATACGGCACGAATGGCAAATCTGATATCACTTAAACTGCGTGAATTTGGTTTACAATTGCGTGAACAGGCTTCGAAAGGGGCGAAAACTGCTGCTCTTGCGAAGAGTAAAACAGAGATGCTGGGTACTGTTTATCGCATGTTGATATTAAATTTGGGTGTCCCTCCTACAGAATTTACATGGACTCGTTACGATGCCAAAGGGAATCCGGTGGAGACAGAACGGTACACTCCAATGTCTTTCTTGAAGAAATACGGAGATGAGAATCTTATCAATAATTATGTGATGTTGATGAACGATCCGAGTCGTGAGTATTACAAATGCTATGAAATAGATTTTGATCGACATCGTTATGACGGACATAACTGGACATACGTCAATTTGCCGATAGAGGAGATTAAAGAGATGGCTATTGCTTCATTGAAGGACAGCACAATGATGTATTTCTCTTGTGATGTGGGTAAGTTCCTGAACTCAGATCGTGGACTTCTTGATGTTAATAACTATGACTATGACTCTTTAATGGGTACTACGTTTGGTATGGATAAAAAACAGCGTATTCAGACTTTTGCCAGTGGCTCAAGTCATGCAATGACATTAATGGCTGTTGATATCAACAAAGACGGAAAGCCTGTGAAATGGATGGTTGAGAATAGTTGGGGCGCAAGTTCCGGCTATCAGGGACATCTCATTATGACGGATGAGTGGTTTAATGAATATATGTTTCGTCTGGTAGTGGAAAAGAAATTTGCCACGCCAAAAGTCATGGAAATTCTAAAACAGAAGCCTGTTCGTCTGCCGGCATGGGACCCGATGTTTGCACCGGAAGAGGAGTGAGTAGCGATTAGTGAGTAGTGATAAGCGATTGGTGCCATGCGGCGTAATAGCGCAGCTACTAATCACTTATCACTACTCACTAATCGCTACTCACTATTCCCTTTCTCGTGTACGTTAACGAAAGGAATTACGGAAAAATCTCCGTAATTCCTTTCTTTTTTCCTCTTATTTCACATTATTATTTATTACTTTTGCGGGCAAATTATGAAACCATTATTTTATATAACACATGGCAAATGTAATAAAGTTACGTAAAGGCCTTGACATCAACCTGAAAGGCAAAGCTGCTGAAGAGATAGCTGCAGTGAAGGAGCCGGGATTTTACGGACTCGTACCCGACGACTTTCCTGGAGTGACCCCTAAAGTGGTAGTCAAAGAGCAGGAATATGTGATGGCTGGAGGACCCTTGTTTATTGACAAGAATCATCCTGAAGTGAAATTTGTTTCACCCGTTAGCGGCGTGGTAACAAGCGTGGAACGCGGTGATCGCCGTAAGGTGATGAGTATCGTTGTGGAAGCCGCTGCAGAGCAGGACTACGAAGAGTTCGGAAAGCAGAATGTTGCCCAGCTGAATGCTGACCAGGTGAAAGAATTGTTGCTGCAGGCAGGTATGTTCGCTTTCATCAAGCAACGTCCTTACGATGTGATTGCTGATCCGACCATTGCTCCCAAAGCAATTTTCGTTTCTGCATTCGACAGTAATCCATTGGCTCCTGAGTTTGAATTCGCACTCAAAGGAGAAGAAGCTAATTTCCAGACGGGTCTCGACGCATTGGCTAAGATGGCTAAAACTTATCTCGGCATCAGTCTAAAGCAAAAATCAGCAGCCTTGACACAGGCAAAGAATGTCACTATCACCGCTTTCGACGGACCAAATCCCGCCGGAAATGTAGGTGTGCAGATCAACCATGTTGCTCCTATAGTAAAAGGTGAAACAGTATGGACTATTGACCCGCAAGCCGTGATCTTCATTGGACGACTGATGAATACAGGGCGCGTAGATATGACTCGTACGGTTGCCATAACGGGTTCTGAAGTACTGAAACCTGCTTATTGTAAGTTGCGGGTGGGTGCATTGCTGACCAATGTCTTTGCCGGAAACGTAACAAAAGATAAAGAATTACGCTATATCAGTGGCAATGTGCTGACTGGTAAGCTGGTATCTCCGAATGGCTTTCTTGGCGCTTTCCATAGCCAGGTAACAGTTATCCCCGAAGGGAATGATATCCACGAAATGTTAGGATGGATCATGCCGCGTTTCAATCACTTCAGTGTACACCGTTCTTACTTCAGCTGGTTGATGGCTAAGAAAGAATACACAATGGATGCACGTATCAAAGGAGGGGAACGTCATATGATCATGTCCGGCGAATACGATAAAGTATTTCCAATGGACATTCTGCCCGAGTTCCTTATCAAGGCAATCATTGCCCAGGATATCGACCGTATGGAAGCACTTGGTATCTACGAAGTAGCTCCGGAGGACTTTGCCCTGTGTGAGTTTGTAGATTCATCCAAACTGGAGCTGCAACACATTGTCCGCCTCGGACTGGATATGCTCCGTGCCGAAATGGCTTAAGTTTTTGAGTTTTTAAGTTCTTGAGCCTTTTATGTGGAAAGGAACAAGAGACAAAACTGAGAAACTAATAAACTAAAAAACTAATAAACTTTTAAAATTAATGAAAGCGTTAAGAAATTATCTCGACAAGATAAAGCCGAACTTTGAAGAGGGC
>ENA-OROZ01003032-OROZ01003032.1-human-gut-metagenome-genome-assembly--contig:-NODE-3032-length-11468-cov-5.960922_pt1 | contig 11468 bp, 8 predicted proteins | sample MGYA00242138_ERZ509066 | MGnify/ENA primary metagenome ERZ509066 (study PRJEB26280, sample SAMEA2338691) | human gut metagenome | biome: human gut; feature: human-associated habitat; material: faeces... | reverse complement strand
TTGATTTCTAATACTTCGCATATAAAAATGGATACCTATCATGCACAGTTACAATCTGCAGAATTCACAGCCCGCATGATGAAGCTTGGCTGTTATCTGTTTATGGCTATTGTAGGACTCATCGGGTTTATGAATATGGCGAATACCATGATCATGAATATTACGACAAAAAAGCAGGAATATGGTATATTACAGGCTGTGGGTATGACAAATAAACAATTAAATTTATGCCTGCAGTTACAGGGACTGATTTTTACGGTTGGTACCATATGCGTAGCTTTGATCATTGGTCTGCCGCTCGGCTATGCACTTTTTTCCTATGCAAAACATAATGGAATATTTGGAATGAATATCTATCATGTTCCAATCGTACCAATTTTTATTATGATTTTTTTGGTCGGTCTGTTGCAGATTGTACTTTCCTGCGTTTTAAGCAGTAATCTGAAAAAGGAAACGCTGGTTGAAAGAATAAGGTATCAGGGATAGCAAGTAATATGTAATGAACTAGGTCTTAACGAAGAGGAGAAATAGATAACTTCCATTTTGTATGTATGATAAATCTAAACAGTATTTTAGCAACATTTCCAACTGGTGTTAAAAGAATAAAGACAATCTATTAACACAAGAGGAGTTTGGCAAATTATTTCATGTTACCAGGCAAACTGTTTCAAATTGGGAAAACGGAAAAAGTTATCCTGATTTGCAAATCCTTGTAAGCATGAGTAATCAATTTAGTTCGCACCCAGTGCTCTTTAAGATAAAGTAGAAATAGTGCAATTTTCACATGATATTATACAAGAATTACATAGAAATATATCGTATTATTGATATAGTATTCTTGAATTGTATGTGAGGAGAAAAACTATGGCAGCGGAAAGAAAAACATTAACACAGCTATCTGTGCCAATATGCTTAGAAACTTTATTTTATATGCTTTCAGGTATGGTCGATACGCTTATGCTATCATCTGTAAGTGATCAGGCTGTAGGAGCAGTGGGAACAGCAAATACATATATAGGTGTTTTTATTATTATGTTTGGAGTAATATCATCGGGTATGATAGCCGTTATGTCACAAAATATCGGAGCTGGAAGACCGGGGATAGCATATCAGGCAAGGCAACTTGGACTTATATTCAACGCATTGATAGGTATCGTAATGTCTGTCGTTCTTGCTACTTTTTCTGGTGGGATACTTAGAATCGTAAGTATTGCTCCGGCATTGCTTGAGCCGGCTGAAATATATCTTAGAATTGTTGGTGGCGCATGTTTTTTAAATGCACTGATTCCTATTTTCTCCAGTTATTTGAGAGTGTTTGGATATACAAAACATTCTTTGATAGGAACTGTTGTTGGAAATGTTCTCAATATAATACTTAATTCAGTATTTTTATTTGCATTCAACTGGGGTGTGATGGGAGTTGCTGTTGCCACGGTTATTTCGAGAGTTGTAAATCTTATTATTGTAGCCGGCATGGGGGCTGTACTTATAAAAGCAAAGCAGAGTCCTGAGCGAATTACATCAAGAAAGATATTTGCACAGATTGTTAAGATTGGTTTTCCTTCTGCGCTTGAAACAGCACTTTACAACATCGCAATGACATTTATAGTGCGTTTTATGAATCAGATGGATGTGGATGGAATGAATGTTACAGCACGCTCATATGCTGTACAGATTGCAAATTTCTCATATTGTGTGGGAGCTGCACTTGCTCAGGCAAATGCAATTATGACCGGTTGGAGAATTGGAGCAAAAGAGTTTGAGGAATGTAACAGGGGGACGAGAAAAGCTGCGATATATGGTATCATCACAGCGACATGCTTTTCCGTGACCTTTGCATTTGCCGGACATTTTATCGTGCATATATTTACGGATGATATACAGATGATAAATCTTGTGGTAAAGTTGTTAATAGTAGATATATTTCTTGAACTTGGAAGGGTAACAAACCTTGTATATGGGCAGGCGTTAAAAACGAGCGGAGACGCATTTTTTCCGGTTATATTAGGTGCGATATTTATGTATTTGTTTGCAGTTGGCGGAACCTATTTTCTCGGAATACACATGGGACTTCTGGCTGTAGGAGCATATATTGCTATGGCAGGTGACGAATGTGCGAGAGCAGTGGGAATGGTACTTAGATGGAAGAGTGGAAAATGGAAGAGTAAAGGTCTTGTAGAAGTATAGGAGAGAGTATGTACTTTGAATTAAAGGAAAATAAACCACATGGTACAAAGGATGATCCGTTTAGTACATATCATATAAAAAATGAAGGACGATCATTTCAGATACCGGTTCATTGGCATGATGAACTGGAAATTATATATGTAAAAAGTGGTTTTTTGACTGTAAGTATATCAGGAGAAAATTATATTGGAACCCCCGGGGATGCTTTTGTAGTGTCGCCGGGCAATCTGCATTTCATGGGATCACAGGCTGGAGAAGTGGATTATTTTACTTTCCTTTTTCCATTAAAATACATATCTTTTTGCATAAATGACATGTTGGATGATAAATTACTGGAGCCGTTAAAAAATGGTCATCTGATGATAAGTCCAAGAGTAAAAGATACAGCAAAAGAACTATGTGAGCAGTTGGTTGAAATATATGTGGCAAAAAATAAGAAAACTGAGTCCATAATAACTGCTCAGATAAAGACAAAAATAATTCTTTTACAATTTATTCTTGAAATGTGGGAGAAGGGCTTTGTAATCGAAAATGATAAAAGCGGGAGAAATACGATAGAAAAAGAAATGATTTCATATATACAGCAGAATTTTATGGAAAAGATATCATTAAAAGAATTTAGTGAGCAGTTTCATCTTTCGGAAAAATATATATCGCGATATTTTAAGGAACATTTTCATATTACCCTTTCGCAATATATAACACATTTAAGGTTAGAGCATGCAAAACAGCTGTTACAAGATACGGATATTCCTGTTACAGAGATTGCAATGCAGAGTGGATATCAGAATGTAAGCTATTTTATCAGAAGCTTCAAAAAAACATATGGAGTTTCTCCGTTAAAATATAGAAAAAAATAAGCCAGGTATATGGTTAGAAAGGAGAGGATATCCCGGTAGAATCAGAAAATCTGCCGGAGAGATATCGAGAATGAGTATGGGAAATAAGAATAAATGGTGGAAAAATGCAGTTGTATATCAGATTTATCCGAAAAGCTTTCAAGATTCGGATGGAGATGGAATCGGTGATATTCCAGGAATTATCAGCAGATTGGATTATTTGAAAAAACTTGGAATAGATGCAATCTGGCTCTCACCGGTGTATCGTTCGCCACAGGATGACAATGGATACGATATTTCAGATTATCAGGATATTGAGCCGATGTTCGGAACAATGGAAGATATGGAACAGTTATTTGCGGAGGCAAAGAAACGCGGAATCCGAATTATGATGGATCTTGTGCTGAATCATACTTCAGATGAACACAGATGGTTTTTGGAGGCAAAGAAAAGCAAAGACAATCCGTATCATGATTATTATGTGTGGCGTGACGGAGAAGAAGGTATTTACCCAAATGATATGAATTCTGCGTTCGGAGGACCGGCATGGGAGTGGGTTCCAGAACTGGGACAGTATTATTTTCATCAGTTTTCAGTGAAACAGCCAGATCTGAACTGGGAGAATCCGAAAGTGAGAAGAGAGCTCTATGATATGATTCTCTGGTGGATGGAAAAAGGAGCAGGTGGATTCCGTCTGGATGTAATCGATCAGATTGCAAAAGAGCCAGATCTTAAGATCACAAATAATGGACCAAAGCTGCATGAATTTCTGCGTGAACTAAGCAGAGAAACATTTCAGAAGGGGGATATGATCACTGTTGGAGAAGCCTGGGGAGCAACACCGGAAATTGCAAAGAAATATAGTAATCCAGATGGCAGTGAATTTTCTATGGTTTTTCAGTTTGAGCACATTATGCTTGATCAGGAAGAAGGAAAAGAAAAATGGGATACGATTCCATTGAATCTGGTTAAGCTGAAAAAATGCCTTGCAAAGTGGCAGAATACTTTATATCAGACAGGATGGAACAGTCTGTTCATGAATAACCATGATCTTCCTAGAATCGTGTCGCGTTGGGGAAATGACGGAAAATACAGAAAAGAGTCGGCAACAATGCTGGCGACAATGCTTCATGGAATGCAGGGAACTCCTTACATTTACCAGGGAGAAGAACTGGGAATGACGAATGTGCAGTTTGACAGCATTGAGGAATATGAAGATATTGAGACATTGAATATGTACAAAGAGCGTCTGGAAAAAGGATATCAGCCAGAAGAAATCATGCAGTCTATCTACGCAAGAAGCCGTGATAATGCCCGTACTCCGATGCAGTGGAGCGGGGATGAGAACGGAGGATTCACAACAGGAGAACCATGGTTTGCCGTGAATCCAAATTATACCAGAATCAATGCCAAAGAGGCACTGGAAGATGAAAATTCGGTATTTTACTATTATCAGAAGCTGATTCGTTTAAGAAAAGAAAATCCAGTATTCGTGAATGGAAAATTTGAACTTCTTCTGCCGGAAGATGAGAGAATTTTCGCCTATACGAGAACAGATGAGCATACAAAGATGCTGGTATGTACAAACTTTACGGATGAGGAAGTTAGCTGCCCATTGCTTGATGAGTGGAAAGCCGGGGAAGTCTGGATCCGGAATTATGAGGACGACAGAGAAGGAAATATATTGCGTCCTTATGAGGCGGTGATAATTGCATTTACTGGCAAATAGATTGAGTTTCTTTTTGGCATCAAAATTCACTTACTATATTTCTTCCTGCCACGCTCATCAAGAAAGAACGCCCATTCTCTCTTGAGGTATTTCGGCATACGGGGCATAGCGAGCACCTCCTTTTCACTGCCGAATTGCCGATTTGCTCCCGAAACGCAGAAACGCCCAAAACCTGACCCCGCTGTATGGTTTCGGGGCGATTTTGGGCGTTTTCTTTCGATATGAGCGGCTTTGTTTTGACGGCGGTATCCTTTACCGCCAACCATTCAAAAGCCGCTGTTTGTCACTTCCGGGTAACAAAAAAGCGCCGTATTGCTACGACGCTTTTGTCTTGCTCGGCTTATTTTGTTGCTGGTGTCCTTGGCATACCACTCGTTCATTATGCTGAGGAACGGGGTGAAGTCGTTATCCTGCGGCTTGTCACTGGCCACGCTGTTATTGATTGCAATAAAGCGTATCTGCTTCTTGGGGAACAGAATCTCGGTATAAAAGCCGACCTCAAGATAGTTTCTGCAGAAACGGCTCATATCCTTGACGATAATTGTGCCGATTTTCCCGGCTTCGGCTTCTGCAAGCATTGCCTGAAATCCGGGACGGTTGAAGTTACGCCCTGTGTAACCGTCATTTTTCAAAAGATTGTTTGTAAAAAATTTGTAATTCTAAAAATTCATATAAACTGTAATCTATGTTATTCTATAGAAAAGTAAAAATACTGATGAAGAAAGCAGGAGGAAATTTATGAACATTGAATTAAGTATTTTGGATTGGATCCAGACGTTGCATACGCCTTTTCTGGATAAAATCATGGTATTTATCACAAGACTTGGGGATGCAGGAATTATATGGATTGTGTTGAGCATAGTATTGCTTCTGATTCCTAAAACGAGAAAAAGCGGTGCGGTTATGGTGGCTGCTTTAGTAGTAGATGTAGTACTTTGCAATATTGTCTTGAAAAATCTTGTAGCACGGACAAGACCATATGATGTGAATACAGGTGTACACCTTCTGGTAGCAAAGCTTCATGATTATTCTTTTCCGTCCGGACATACGGCAGCTTCGTTTGCTTCGGTAACAGCTTTGTACCTGGCAGGTGAAAAGAAGCTTTGGAAATTTGCGCTTGTGCTGGCATGTCTGATCGCAATATCGAGGTTATATCTGTATGTACACTATCCGACAGATGTTCTTGGAGGAATTCTGTTCGGTGTGATTTCAGGATATTTGGGATATCGCAAAGTATTGAAATGAAGATGACCAAAGATTACCGACCGGGAATTATATGGAAGTCAGTTGGTATAAGCATCATTTTACATGAATTTTACAAAAACAGTTCTTTAAGAAGGTAGATATGAAAGCGTATTCAGATGTATAATTAATTCTTAAGCGTAGCTATAAAATATTCAAATTAGCAAAAGGAGATAAGTAGACAAATGAAAAAGAAGCAGTTAAAACCAGAACCATATATGATGAACAGGGAACTGTCATGGTTAAAATTTAATGAGAGAGTATTAAATGAAGCAGGGAATCCGAGAGTACCTTTAGCAGAACGACTTACTTTTGCGTCTATTTATCAATCTAATCTGGATGAATTTTATATGGTGCGGGTAGGTACACTGATGGATCAGATGGAATCATCGGAAGTAGTCCGTGAGAATAAAACCAATATGACCAGCAAAGAGCAGGTAAAAGCGATCATTGATGCAACAAGAGAGCTTGATATAAAGAAAGCAGTTATTTACGAGCAGTTAATGGGAGAACTAGAGCCGCAGGGAATCCGGATTATCAATTTCAACAAGCTTTCAGGAAAAGAAGGGGAATTACTGGAAACTTACTTTGATAATGAAATTGCACCATATCTGTCTGCGAATATCATCAGCAAACAGCAGCCGTTTCCATTCTTACAGAATAAAGAGATCTATGCGGTTGCACTGCTTGCAACGAAGGGTGGAAAGACAAAAACTGCGATCATTCCGTGTAGCAATAATGTGTTTAAGCGTCTGATCGATATCCCGACCAGACCGGGAACCTTTATGCTTTCGGAAGAACTGATCCTTCATTTTCTGCCGAAATTATTTAAAAAATATGAAATCAAAGAAAAATCTCTCCTGAGAATTACGAGAAATGCGGATATTGATACAGAAACCATTTATGATGAAGATATGGATTACAGAGACGCCATGGAAAATCTGGTAAAGCAGAGAAAACGTATGAATCCTGTCCGCATGGAATTCTCCAGAAAGATCAACAAAAAGCTGATCGCAGAGATATGTAAATATATCCATATGGATAAAAACCACGTATTTATGTCGAGAGTACCACTTGATTTATCATTTGTATTTGCAATCCAGAATTATCTGAGAATGCAAGGAGCAGAAAAGGAAAAGCTGTTCTATCAGAAGAGGAGTCCGCGAATGACACCGCAGCTGAAAGAAAAAGAAAGTCTGATCGCACAGATTGAGCAGAAAGATGTTTTGTTATCTTATCCATTTGAAAATATTAAATCATTTACCAACCTGCTTTATGAAGCGGCAAGAGATGATTCTGTAGTGTCCATCAAGATGACCTTGTACCGTCTGGCAGTTCGAAGCCAGATCGTAGATGCTTTGGTTGAGGCAGCGGAAAATGGCAAAGAAGTGGTGGTACTGGTTGAACTCCGTGCAAGATTTGATGAAGAAAGTAACATTGAATATTCCAGAAAGCTGGAAGAAGCAGGCTGTCGTGTCATTTATGGACTGAGTGGTCTCAAAGTACATTCCAAACTTTGTCTTATAACAAGAAAGACAGAAAAAGGTCTTGAATATATCACGCAGATTGGAACGGGTAACTATAATGAAAAGACTTCAACATTATATACAGACTTGTCGCTGATCACTGCGAAGCAGGAAATCGGAAAAGAGGCGGCGGAAGTATTTGCATGTCTGCTGCGCGGTGAAACCATCGAAGAAACACATGTCCTTCTTGTGGCACCGAAGTGTCTTCAGAATAAAGTACTTGATATGATCGATGATGAGATCTGTCACGCGAAGAATAGGGAAGAGGCCTATATTGGAATCAAGATCAATTCCCTGACGGATAAAGTTATCATTGAAAAACTGGTAGAAGCGTCACAGGCTGGTGTGAAGATCGAGATGGTAGTACGTGGAATCTGTTGTCTGATTCCGGGAATTCCGGGATATACAGAAAATATCAAGATAATCAGCATCGTAGGAAGATTTCTGGAGCATTCCCGTATTTATCGTTTCGGAACCCCGGAGAGAGAAAAAATTTACATCGCATCCGCCGATTTCATGACAAGAAATACCATCAGACGTGTGGAGGTTGCAGCTCCGGTTCTGGATGATACACTGCGTGCACGACTGGATGAAATGTTTGATACGATGATGAAGGATGACGAAAAAGGAAAAGAGTTAACTTCGAACGGTACATATGTGGATCGAAGGGTTAATGCAGAGAAACTGGATTCCCAGGAGCTTTTCTATGAAATGGCATATAAAAATGCGGAAAAAAAGACAATTTAAAACACTCAGGTTTTACTTTGATTTTATACAGATATGATAGAAACAAGATAGTACCGTGATTACGAACATGCTACGATGAGTCTGTAAGAAGGACAATTGTCGGAAAAGGAGTGTTCGTATTTATGATAAAAACCTATGTAATAGACACCAATGTGTTGATTCAGGCCCCATATGCACTGGAGTGTTTTGAAGATAATCATCTGGTTCTTCCGTTAGTTGTATTGGAAGAGCTGGATGGTTTGAAAAAGGCAGAAGGAGAGAAAGGCGCCAATGCCAGAGCAGCTGTGCGAAAGCTGGAAGAATACAGGCACAAAGGAGATCTGTTGCAGGGAGTAGAGCTTCCGGGCGGAGGATGTCTTCGTGTTGAAAAAAACTACGTGAATGTAGAGCTTCCACCGGATCTTCCGGATGATAAACCGGATAATAGAATTTTGAAGGTATGTAAAGGCCTGGCAGATGATAAAAAAGCAGATCAGGTCATACTTGTTACGAAGGATATTGTTTTGCGACTGAAAGCACAGATTTTAGGAATAAAGGCAGAAGATTTTGAAACGGAACAGATTTCTGCTGATGACGCGCAATATACCGGAAGGACAGAACTATACATACCGGAAGAGATGGTAAAAGAATTCAAAAAGAAAGGGATTTCCACTGAAAACCTGTATCAAAGTGATGAGGAGGGGAATCAGTTTCTTCCGGAGCTTCATGAAAATGAATTTGTGATATTAACACCGGATCAGTCTGCTAAAAAGACACTTCTTGGAAGAGTATCCGGAAATAAAGTTGTTCCGCTGGCTTTTAAAAAGAGTAAACCGTATGGTGTGTCTCCGAGAAATGTAGGACAGTATTTTATGCAGGAAGCACTGATGGCCGATGCAGATACGGCACCTTTGGTTATCATTAAGGGAATGGCAGGCACCGCAAAGACTTTTTACTCTCTTGCAGTAGGAATGGAAAAGGTTTATAACAATCCGACAAAGGAATACAGGAGAGTGATCGTATGCAGACCGAATGCCCAGTTTGACGATGACATTGGTTTTTTGCCAGGGGATGAGAATGAAAAAATAGCACCGCTTATGCGACCAATCATCGATAATCTGGAACAGATCCTGGATTCTGATGAGAGTAAACGGTATGAAGATGAGGACGAACTGACAGACAAGGTAGCGGAAGTATTTGAAAGAGGGATCATCCGTACAGAAGCACTCAATTTTATCCGCGGACGTTCCATTGCAAAGACATATCTGATCATTGATGAAGCACAGAATATGACACCAAATCAGGTAAAGGGAATCATCACAAGAGCCGGTCATGGAACGAAAATCATTCTGTTGGGAGATCCGCAGCAGATAGACAGACCATTTCTGGACGAAAGAACAAATGGATTAAGTTATGCGGCAAAACATATGATGAATAGTCCGCTTTGTTGGCAGATAACCTTGTCAGCGGATGAATGTGAGAGATCTATACTTGCAATGGATGCCGTAAAGCGACTTTAGAAAATGAAAGAGGCAATAGAATATTTGAAATACAAGGAAATAGTAAAAAATAAGGAAATCAATGCATATCTGGAAAAGGGAAATGCAAATCTTGGACAGCTTGGATTTACAGACCATTCGCAGGCGCATTGCGTGCAGGTAGCTCATCAGGCAGGAAAAATTCTGGAGCGATTTGGATATTCAGAACATGAAGTGGAACTTGTCAAAATTGCAGGGTATATGCATGATATCGGGAATGCCATTAACAGAACGCACCATGCAGAGTACGGGGCACTTCTCGCAAACGATCTGCTAAAGGATACAGATATGTCTCTGGAAGACCGGATTACGGTGATGTCGGCAATCGGGAACCATGATGAATCAACCGGGGATCCGGAAGATGTGATATCTGCGGCTCTCATCATAGCTGATAAAACAGATGTAAGAAGAAGCCGGGTGCGTCAAAAAGAGCAATCAGCTTTTGACATTCATGATCGTGTCAATTATGCGGTTACAGATTCAAAACTTAAGATCGCAAAAGATAGGTCGGTTATTGCACTTAATCTTCAGATTGATGAAAATATTTGTTCCATGTATGATTACTTTGAGATTTTTCTGGAGAGAATGATGCTTTGCAGAAAATCCGCGGAAGTGCTGGGAACAACTTTTAAGCTGACGGTGAATGGTCGAAAAGTTTTATAAATACAGTTGACAAAAAAAGATGTTTGTGATACTTTTATTAAGTCGCAAACGTCATATGGGGGATTAGCTCAGTTGGGAGAGCGCCTGCCTTGCAAGCAGGAGGTCACGAGTTCGAATCTCGTATTCTCCACTTTATAAGAAGGGCAGCAGAGAAATCTGCTGCTTTTTTGTGTGCTAAAAAATATATCATCATTTCCATCTTGCAGAGAAAAGAAAAAAAGAGGAAAATAAAATCATAGTAAAACAAGATGGTATGATTACCAGAAAGGAAGATTTTATCATGAAAGAAAATTTAAAAGTACTTATGCTCAACGGAAGCCCGAAAGCAAATGGTAACACAGCCATTGCACTTCGCGAGATGGAAAATGTTTTCAAAGAAAATGGTATAGAAGTAGAAAATATTGTAATCGGAAACCAGGCAGTCCGTGGTTGTATTGCCTGTGGTTCCTGCTACGAAAAAGGCAAATGTGTTTTTGATGATGTGGTGAATGAGATGGCAACCAAATTTGAGGCAGCAGATGGTCTTGTACTAATCTGTGTGGATGGATTTCCACTTGGCTGGGCGCAGAAACGGGGCGGTCAGCTTAAAAATAAATACAATCCCGGATGGAGGTGGCAGTGATGGGACAGGGTAAAAGTATACGTTTAGACCGTTTCCTGGCAGAGATGAAGCAGGGAACGCGCAGTCAGGTAAAAGAGATGATCCGCAAAGGGCGGGTTCTGGTCGATGGAACCGTCTGCCGCGAGTCTGACCGGAAAATATTCCCGGACGAAACCCGGGTTACACTGGATGGACAGCCGGTTGGCTGGGCAGACACGGAATATTATATGTTAAATAAACCACAGGGCGTCGTTTCCGCAACGGAAGACGGGCGCTATCAGACTGTCATTGACCTTATTGATGAAGCAAAGCGAAAAGACCTCTTCCCGGTCGGACGCCTCGATATTGATACGGAAGGACTGCTTCTCATCACGAACGACGGTGCGCTGGCGCATGAGCTTCTGGCACCGAAAAAAC
>ENA-OROZ01003031-OROZ01003031.1-human-gut-metagenome-genome-assembly--contig:-NODE-3031-length-11472-cov-2.211176_pt1 | contig 11472 bp, 9 predicted proteins | sample MGYA00242138_ERZ509066 | MGnify/ENA primary metagenome ERZ509066 (study PRJEB26280, sample SAMEA2338691) | human gut metagenome | biome: human gut; feature: human-associated habitat; material: faeces... | reverse complement strand
CCCACTCATAACCCCCACCACCAAAGCGATGGAAGGACACGATGAAAATATCTCTAAGGAAGAGATCATCTCTTCAGGGTTAATAAGTAAAGAAGACTACGAAACCATTGAGAAATATACGCTTGCCCTATTCCAAAGAGGAACAGAAATTGCAGCCAAAATGGGATTAATTCTAGTAGATACGAAATACGAATTCGGAAAGAAAGATGGGAAGATCTATTTGATTGATGAAATCCACACCCCAGATTCTTCTCGCTACTTCTATGCTGATGGTTATGAAGAACGCTTGGCTAAAGGAGAAAGACAACGTCAATTATCTAAAGAGTTCGTTCGCGAATGGTTAATGGAAAATGGATTCCAAGGAAAAGAAGGTCAAACCATTCCGGAAATGACCCCCGAAGTGGTAGCTAATATCACGAACCGTTATATAGAATTATACGAACATATCACGGGAACGAAATTCGAGAAGGCCGATTGTACGAATATTCTTGAACGCATCGAGAAGAATGTGAATGAATGTTTGGCTAGCTTATCAAAATAATAACCAATAAATACCGGTCACGAATATTGCTCGTGACCGGTATTTTATACACTAGGAATTTACTGAATATCCCTATTTATCTGCCACTTCTTTCAATAAATCACGCATACACTCCTGTACTTTCACGGGGTCGCCCACGTAATTATTCACAAGAATTGTAAAAGCTAATGTTTCTCCTTGCCGCATTTTTAAATACCCGGCAAGCGCCCGAACCCCGGACATAGAGCCCGTTTTGGCCACGACATTCCCTCGTAAAACCGGATGATCGGAATAAATTCGCAAGCTCCAATCCACGTTTCCCCGCGGTAATGACAAAACAAAGGCATCACTTAAATACCTTCTTGCCCAAATCAATACATCCGTGAATACCTCTGCAGGGACGGCATTTGCCGGAGATAAACCACTGGCATCTTTCAACGTAATACCACATGAATCTATCCCCATATCACTTAATTCAGCCTTTACCGTTTTCGCATAATCTGTCGGACTGATTAATTTACCTAATGCCTCGGCGAAAAGATTGACACTATTTTTATTTGTATAGTAAACAATATCTTTCAAAAAAGGAGAAACCATCGTCAGCAACGCATGATGCTCTCCCTCTTTTATTTTTTGTTTATCCAACACGATTCCTTTCCCTTTCAATCGTTTTTCCAGTTCAGCCCTGAAACAAGCATCCGGATGGTGCATCGCACCCTTCACCGCAAAAGAAGAACGATTAGCCGGAATAGTCCCTTGAATTAACAACGTCGCAGCTTCCGGTCCCCCGTATATCCACGCGTCATTTCCATGCTTGGCGGAAGCCATCACTTCGTTCCGTAATTTTACTCCCGGAACAGCAGGAACAACAGACACGATTTTGGTTTGAGTACCCGACTTTCCAGACTTCAAGGTGATCGTGTAGGTATTATCCCGATAATTAAATGAATGGTAGAGAGCCCCGTAATAATTTGCCACGTCTTCCCATGGCCAAGACCCCGGAATACGGGCCGGCTCTCCTTCAGTTTCTATAATAATATTTCCATGAATCCGTTGGATTCCCAAGTTCTCCACCTTAGAAACAAGACTATCCATGAAGCCAGCTTGGGGAAAATATTTCGAATCCAATGTCGGATCACCTCCTGCCTGAATAACAATGTTTCCCAAGAGTGCGCCATTTTCAATCCTCCCGGTATAGAAAACCCTTGTTGTATAGGTTAGAGAATCTCCTTCCCGTTTTAATGCCAATGCAGAAGAAAGTAATTTAATCACGGAAGCCGGACGCAATGCCATCCCCGGATTATGCTCGTACACCACCTGCCCCGTTTCTACGTTTTTCACACAAACCCCTATTGCTGCATGTTTCACTTCATCCCTTCCCCACAGATTTCGTTCGTCTATTCGAGTCTGCCCTAACGCAGAGACCATAGAAATCAGCATGAAAAAAAGCAGCCAGCCGGATTTCATCATTCGGTAATTGATTTCAACACATTGTTTACATCCTCTTCCGTCCGGTGTAATTTGCTCTTACAAAATTCAACAAGCACCGCCATCCGTTTCACCTTTTCACTCAACTCATCCACATCCAACTTGTTTTCTTCCAACAGCTTTACCAAACTTTCAATCTCTTCCATCGCAGATTTATAGGTCAACTTATCTTCCATAACCGATTGTATTAGATGTTTGTTTCAATATCTTTAATTTCACTTCGAATAATTCCCCTGAATAATTCAGTTTCAAGCACATCCCCTTTCTTTACAGTCTCCGTTTCTCGAACTGCCTTTCCGTTAACACGCGTAATCGAGAATCCCTTCTCCAGTATATTTTTCGGGTCGACATACTTCATTTTAGTTTCTGCCAGCTCCAGAAAATAACGGTTAGCCGTAAACAGTTCTGTTATTTTACGCACTACCGTCTTTTGTATATCTTCCAACCGATTCCTCCGGCGTTCCAATAATGTCCCGACTTTCCCTTCCACCTTCATTTTTAATTGGTCCAGCCCATTGATCCGCTCTTGTACAAAAAGCCTTGAGGCATGTTCTACTCTCCGGGATGATAAAGCCAGATGATTTGCCTGCCCCTCCAGAAAGAGACGGGTAAACTGCTTGAACTCCGTGATTCGTACCACCTGACGAGTTTTTTCTTCCTGCAATATCCTTTTGGTTTCTCTCACCAAGATTTCCTTTGCCTCTTCCAACTCACCATCCGCTTCAGAAAAGCATTCGATCAGAAAAGCTGCTGCAGCTGTCGGGGTTTTCACACTCCGATAAGCCACCCGGTCCACGATCGTCTCATCACGTTCATGCCCGATTCCGGCAAGAATAGGGATAGGGAACTGCGCTACGTTGGCAGCCAACTCGTAAGAATCAAAACTACCCAAATCCGTTTGTGAACCTCCCCCTCGAATAATTACCACCACATCAAAAAGTGATTCAAATTCGTAAATCCTTTCCAACGCGGCAATGATTGACTCGGTCGTTTTCTCTCCCTGCATAATGGCAGGAAATAATTTGGTATGGAAAGCGTACCCGTAAGCATTGCGATGCAACTGATCCACGAAATCACCATATCCGGCAGCTGTAGGAGAAGATATGATAGCCACGGTCTTCGGTAACATCGGAAATTCCAGTTCCCGATTCATATCAATCACTCCCTCCTGGGTTAATCGATCGATAATCTCCTTCCGTTTCCGCTCCAGGTCGCCAATCGTAAACGTGGGATCAATATCTTTTATATTCAAGGAATACCCATACAATTCATGAAAAACGATCTCAACACGAACCAGTACCTTGATCCCTTTCTGTAAAGATTTTCCCGTGGTAGTTTCAAAATAAGGTTTTAGCATCCGATAAGTAAACGCCCATATCGTAGCACGAGCCGTAGCAATCACCGCATCATCTTCCTCTCTCTTCTCCACCAATTCCAGATAACAATGCCCGGATCGATTCTCTTTCACATCAGCAATCTCGGCTATCACCAAAAAACTATCCGGGAAACGGTTCTTTAATTCCCGTTTTACCAAACAATTCAATTGGTATAATCCGATAGGCTCCATGTTGATTTACGATTTATGATTTATGATTTATGATTTATGATTTATGATTTCAAAAATCTAAAATTATTCTAGTTTCAATTTGTTCAACTCAGAAATATAGGACAATAGTTCCACACGTCCCAATTTTGTTTCGGCAGAAGTAATAAACGCCATGGGCATACTTTCCCAGGTATCTTTCATCTTTTCCTGATACTTGGCAATACAATTCATCCGTTCCGTGGTTGTCAACTTATCTGCCTTCGTAAAGACCATCACAAAAGGAACCCCGTTCTCACCCAACCACTCCATGAAATCGAGATCAATCTTCAACGGATCATGTCGGCTGTCTATCAACACGAAAAGACACACCATATTCTCCCGTTTTAATATATAATTCTTTATCATGGAACTGAATTGTCCTCGCTGAGATTTAGATGTTCTAGCATACCCGTATCCCGGTAAATCCACCAGATACCATTCATTATTAATCAAAAAATGATTGATCAATTGAGTTTTTCCCGGACTAGCAGATGTCTTGGCCAATTTGCTATAATTTGTCAGCATATTGATCAATGAAGACTTTCCCACGTTCGATCTCCCAATAAACGCGTATTCGTGTCTATCCGGTGCCGGACATTTCTTCACATCCGTGTTACTTATCACAAAACTGGCACTCTTAATTTCCATCATTTTTCAATTTGAATATATAATCATTGAACACGAGAAAATGTAAAGCAAACTTTACACTTTCCCTGTTCAAATGTACAATTATTTTCTAGCCGCGAGAAGAGGATCTGTTGAAATTTCTCGGTTTTTTCGGATCACTTCCCGGTCTTCCCCTTCTCTTTCCACCGCTCTTTTCTTCCCGGCGTCCGCCGCCCCGGTGATCTTTCTTGTCCCGGTCACGACGTTCCCGTCTTCCAGAAAACTCGCCTCGACTTCGGTCATCCCGACGACGCCCTTTGTCACGCGTAGGAATAGCCTTTATCTCCAATGGAATACCATTAAAGAGGACCTTACTGAAATCTACAGCAAAATCAGGGGCACTCTCCTCGTCGATCTCGAATTTTGTATCTGTATCAAAAATACGGATACCTCCGACACCAATACCCCGACGGCGAGAATATTTATTAATCAAACCCATCAGATCACGAGGGGTCAACCCGTCTTCCCGACCGACATTCAGCATAAACGTGCTGTACGCGGTTTCTTCTCCACGTCCCCGACGATCACGTCGATCTCCCCGATCACCACGTTCAGAACGACCTCCCCGGTCATCATCACTGATGTTCAAATCGGCTGTATTCTTGTATTTCTTCAGTAACTTACCGAACTCGTAGGATACCAAATGTTGGATCAACTCTTCCTTCGATAGCTCAGCAAATTTTTCATACACCTCAGGAGCATACCGATCAATATCCTCCTGATCCTCTGATGCTAAAATCTTGTCTGCATAAAACATCAATTGTGCCCGACAAATCTCTTCTCCTACCGGAACTTGCTTGTACTCGAACTTCTTCTTCAAGATACCTTCAATCCGGCGTAATTTTCCTTTCTCTTTCGAGTGAATAATGGCGATGGAAATACCTTCCTTTCCGGCACGTCCCGTTCTACCGCTACGATGCGTATAGCTCTCCACGTCTTCCGGCAAATTGTAGTTGATCACGTGTGTCAAACAATCCACGTCCAACCCGCGGGCAGCCACATCCGTTGCCACCAATACTTTCAATCGTTTCGCCCGGAAAGCGTTCATCACGTTATCCCGTTGCGCTTGACTCAGATCCCCGTGTAATGCATCGCAATCAATCCCGTCACGCTGCAAATGCTTCGCTATATCTTGCGCATCATTCTTCGTACGAGTAAAAATAATAGCATACATACTGGGGGAGCAATCCACAATTCGGCGTAGCGTTTCGTAACAATCTTTCGCACGAACCATATAATATTGGTGAGATACCGTATCCGCACCCTGATTTTTCTTACCCACGGAAATCTCCTTCTGGTTCACCAGATAATTCCGGGCAATCCGTTCTACCTCTTTAGGCATTGTTGCCGAAAACAGGTACGTATTTTTATCCTTAGGCGTGTTACTCAAGATAAAATCCAAGTCTTCCTGAAATCCCATATTCAACATCTCATCGGCCTCATCCAGCACGACGGCAAACACGGTCTCGATATTCAACGCTTTCCGGTTCAACAAGTCGACCAAACGTCCCGGATTAGCCACAACCACATGTACCCCTTTTTGCAGTTCCTTCATTTGTCTCCTTATGTCCGTTCCCCCGTACACACAGGTCACACGAATATCCGGAAGGTACTTTGAATAGTTCTTCAAATCACTCCCGATCTGCATACACAACTCGCGTGTGGGACTCAGAACCAGTACCTGCACACTATTCCATTCCGGATTAATTTTCTGTAATAACGGCAATCCGAAAGCCGCTGTTTTTCCCGTTCCGGTCTGGGCTAACACAACCAAATCATTTTCTTCGCCCAAAATAACAGGGATAGCCTTCTCTTGTACCGGACTCGGTGTTTCAAATCCTAAATCTGCAATTCCTTTAAGAATGTCCCCGTCTAATCCTAATTCTCTAAATTTTTCCATTAAACTGTTTTAAATTACACTCGTAATTTCTGATCTCCGATTCTTGATTTCTGATCTAAAGGTTGCCCGAACAACCTTTCCTAAGCTTCTAATTTCTAACGGAATTTTATTCAAATTCCTCCTCAAAAATCATCTTATGATTTTCCAATCCAAAATCAAAAATCCCTAAATCTAAAATTATCAAAGTCTGTCTATTTTTAAATGTCTCCGAGTATACGCCGGAGTCGTTGCCAATTCTTCTACTTTTTCGGGTGACAAATCCGGTTGAAGCACCACTTCCGATTCTTTTAAAATGACCTGTACGTAATCTTTTACCCCGTCTTTGATTTTCTTCGTACGAGCGGCATCCTCCGCCGTTTCCGAAGCATCTTTCACGGAAGAAGCTACTCCTTTCAAGGGTTTCGTGAACGTGTTTTCCACGTCCTCCATGGGGAAGCCGGTAGCAATCACCGTCACGGAAATTGCATCTTCCAGCGCCTCATCGGTTCCCACCCCCCAAATAATAGCTGCATTATCACCTACTTCCTTGATCACGTAATTCGTGATTTCACTCATCTCATCCATCGTAATTTCATCCGTCCCGGATGTAATATTCAACAAGATGTCACTGGCTCCCAATATATCGCTCTTGTTCAGCAGAGGGCTATTCAAAGCCTCGGCAATCACCCGCTTAGCCCGGTCTTCACCGGAAGCTTTTGCCGCTCCCATAATAGCAATTCCGCTATCTGTCATCACCGTTCTCACATCGGCAAAGTCGACGTTTATATATCCCGGCAACGTGATAATCTCCGCGATACCCTTGGCAGCAATATTCAACACGTCGTTAGCTTTGGCAAATGCACTCGACAATGTTTGCGATCCGAATATCCGTTGTATCTTCTCATTATCTATTATAATCAAAGAGTCCACGTGTTCTTTTAATCTTTTTCCCCCTTCACGAGCCTGGTCCAACCGTTTCGGCCCTTCGAAGCGGGAAGGTATCGTCACGATACCCACCGTCAGAATACCCATATCCTTGGCTATCTTGGCAATTACGGGTGCCGCACCGGTTCCGGTTCCTCCTCCCATTGCCGCCGTGATAAACACCATCTTCGTATTGGTACTCAACAACGCTTTTATATCATCAATACTCTCGTTAGCTGCAGCCTCTCCGATCTCCGGTCGATTCCCCGCTCCCCGTCCTTCAGTCAGGGTCTTTCCCAATTGAATAATGGTCGGAATAGGACTATGTTCCAATATTTGCGAATCGGTATTACACAACACGAAATCCACGTCACAAATCCCTTGCTTGTACATGTATTCCACGGCATTACCGCCACCACCTCCGACTCCGATCACTTTAATAATCGGGGTAGTAATCTCAAACTGGTTAAAATTTATCAATCCGTCTACCATGATCGTCCATTATTACATTTGTGAATCCCTATTCATATCTTCATTGAACATATTTCCTAGCTTACGCTTGAACCAGCTATCCACATCCGGCACCTCATTCTTTCCCCGTTTGCGTCCATTCTCCAGTTCAAACTCCCGATCGTACTCCGCGATCCGTTTCCGATGAGTTTCCTCTTCCCGAATCAATTCATCATCATCGTCGTCGTCAAACACGATAGTCCGTTGAGATCTCCCGCCTTCCCGTCGCCGTCTTTCTCGCTGTTGGCGTAACCGACGACTCTCTTCCTGCTTTTGCTTACGCATCCGCTCTTCTTCTTCCAATTTTCGGGCATCCACCGTTTGCATTTCCAAATCTTCCACGGTCTCCACCTTAAAAGAAATATTCGTCTTTTTCCTCTCAATCGGAGAACCGTTAAATCCGGTTGCAATCACAGCCACGTGCAACTCGTCACCCAGAGCGTCGTCTTTACCGGCACCCCAGATCACGTCCACATCGTTCCCGACCAACTCTTTCACGTAATCGGTAATCAAGGTAATCTCGTCCATCGTGATCTCCTTGCTACCATACAGCATGTTCAACAATATATTAGATGCCCCCCGAATATCATTACTATTCAGCAAGGGCGATTCCAATGCCATCTTCACAGCCTCCAATGCACGATTCTCTCCAACCGATTCTCCGGCACCCATCAGCGCCACCCCACTATTCCGCATCACCACCTCCACGTCGGCGAAGTCCACGTTCACGAATCCCTTCAACGTGATGATCTCCGCGATGCTCTTCGCCGCAATGGTCAACACGTTATCCGCCATCTCAAATGCTTTCGACAACTTCAAATCCCCGTACATATCCCGCAACTTCTCGTTACAGATAATCAACAGGGCATCCACGTAATTCGACAACTCGTCAACGCCCTCCATCGCTTGCTCCACCCGTTTCCGTCCCTCAAAACTAAAAGGGATCGTCACGATGCCGATGGTCAGAATACCTAACTCGCGAGCTTGCTTGGCAATAATAGGTGCAGCGCCTGTCCCGGTTCCACCTCCCATACCTGCCGTGATAAACACCATTTTCGTGTTACGCTCCAATATCGTTTTGATATAATCCAGACTTTCAATAGCCGACTGTTTGCCGCGCTCCGGCAAACTTCCTGCTCCACGCCCCTCGGTAAGCTCCTTACCAATCTGAATACGATTTTTCACGGGACTAATCCGCAACGCTTGTATATCCGTGTTACACACCACGAACTCTACGCCTCGAATCCCCTGACGACACATGTGGTTCACGGCATTACTACCGCCTCCACCCACTCCGATCACCTTGATAATCGATTCTTCCTGTAGTGGAATATTCACAACCAATAAATCATCTTCATTAAGCATAGCTGAAAGGTCTTATATCATTTATTCTCTAAAAAAATTACTAAACCATCCGCCGGACTTGGGTTTCTTCACCTCTCGGCGTTCACACTGCAACAACCCCAAAGCCGTAAAATATGCCGGGTTCTTCAAACTAGTTTCCCGATCTGCTTTAACACTCGTCACCTTTGCAAAGCCAACCGAATGTCCCGATAACTTGGACAACAACACTTCGATCCCCGCCACTTGACAACCACTTCCAGTCAACAAAATCCCTTCATCCAAATCTTCGTAACAACCACTTTCCTGCATCTGAAAAATAGCTCCTTCCAACAATTCCTCCAAACGGGATTGCTCCACGTGTACCAGATCGTGGCTATCAATACAATATTTCGTATCGGGAATCATGATTTTCCGATTCTTACACGATGCTCGCAACGCCATGCCGAACTCTTCTTTCAGCTTGCGTGCCTTTTCCATGTCATTAATCGAAAATGCGGTATTAATATCCCGGTCTATCGTGCTACATCCCAATGGCAATTCTTCGTCAAAATAAACCAACCCGTCTTGGAATACCTGTACGTTGATACTATCTGCCCCCAGATCAAGCAAAGCAAAATTCAACATATCCGATCCTGCCATAATCAAAGCCTTTTGCGCGGCTCCAGCCATCGAATAAAAATCAACTTTGTCAACCCCTAAATTAGCAAACATATCCCTCAAATCCCTCAGTTCACTACTCCTCGCCACGTACACGTGATAATGAACATCCAACCGCTTCGCCATAACCCCCATCGGGTTCACCTCGCTCTCCTTATCCACGTAATAAGCGAACGGAACGACATCCACCACTTCCTCGTCACCGGCCCCCACCACGCTCCGACACTTCTTCTCCATCTCCTGCAAATCCCCTTGGTCTATACTCTTCGGACGGGAAAACTTAATATTTTCCCGATCTTCAATCTGTTTCACCCACGCCCCGCTTAAAGCGACATTCAAAGCATCAATATGAACCTCATACTCGCTCTTAAAGCGATCCAACAAACGCTGGATACACGCTTTTGCCCGAAGCTTATCAACAATTTTGCCTCGTTTAACTCCTTGTGAGGCAATACTTATGATACCGACCAAACGACAATCACTCCCGGACTTTTCTCCGAGAGCCATCACCATTTTTTCAGACCCCATATCCAAAGAAGCTACAAACCCCATAATAATATCTAATATTTCATTTTCTAACACAAACAACCTGGTTGTCAAACTTCAAATTGATCTCTTTGTAACGGTTCCACCCTTTCTTTGTGATCCCGTCCTTCAGAAACGACATTAATTTTTCCAACCTCGCCTCGCAATCATCCACCTTTCCCAACACGATCCGGAAATCCCCCACTTTAGGAATCATCACAACATCCTCGTTCGACCTCACGACCAATTGTTCGATATATGCATCCCAAAATGGTTCATTCTTCAATTTCATCGCGAAAGGACCCAGTTTCTCGCAAGCGAATTTTTTATTTATATCACCGGTTGCAACAACAACCCTGGAAGTAAACTTAGAAGACAACGGCATCACTCTCCCGTCACGATCCACATAATACCCTTCACCTGTTAGTACTCTCAAAATAGGTTCACGTTGCTGGATATTTACATGAATATAACCGTCTAAACTGTAGTAAACCTGAGCCGATTTAATCATCGGATTCTTGACAAGCACCCTTTCCAAACTATCTTTATTTACCGCCAATATACTTTTGTCCATAATGTCTCCGTATCCCTTCTTTATCGCCTTCATAACATCCTCCTCATCGACAAACACGTTAACATCCGTATGATTGACAGCCACCCGTACCCCTCTACATGTTACCTCCCCCGATTTTGTCGCCACAAAGGTAAGCACAATTATCAGGTATACAAGCAAAATGCAAGATAATATGTAAGGTAAAATGCGTTTCATTCTATTTTTAGGCTATAAATAAAGTTTCTCGTTTCAAATAACAGGTTGAATCAAATTTCTTTCTACCGGTTGCACCCAACCTGTAACTTGCAACTTGCAGAACCGCAGGTTCAACCTGCAACCCGGATCAACAATCCGGATGATTAAACATCTCCGTAAAAACCGGAATAAACCGGTCTATATCTCCGGCTCCCACTGTCATAAAAATCCCCTCCTTCACGTTTTCCTTCACGTACTCCGGGAACTCTTCCTTCGTCACCCGTACAAATGGAACAGTCAACCGATCGGCAATCAATTTCGACGTCACACCCGGAATCGGTTGCTCCCGTGCGGGATAAATATCCAGCAAGATCACTTGATCTGCAAGATTCAAACTCTTTGCGAATTCCGGGTAAAAATCATTTGTACGCGAGTACAGATGAGGCTGAAAGGCCACCGTCAACCTCTTAGCCGGCCACATCTCCCGAATGGAAGAAAGAGACGCCTCGATCTCTCGCGGGTGATGAGCGTAATCATCAATATAAATCAAGCGGTCACTCTTCGCGTGTATGTCAAATCTTCGGGAAACTCCTTTAAATAAAGGTAAAGCCTCTCGAATCTCTTCC
>ENA-OROZ01003009-OROZ01003009.1-human-gut-metagenome-genome-assembly--contig:-NODE-3009-length-11547-cov-2.429516_pt1 | contig 11547 bp, 9 predicted proteins | sample MGYA00242138_ERZ509066 | MGnify/ENA primary metagenome ERZ509066 (study PRJEB26280, sample SAMEA2338691) | human gut metagenome | biome: human gut; feature: human-associated habitat; material: faeces... | reverse complement strand
TTCCGATAGCCAGAATATTGACGTCGAAAATGATGTCTTCCGCACGGAAACCGGCTTGCCGGGTTAAGAGCCGGTAAGCCCGCTCACAGATTTCGATTTTACGTTCATAAGTGACGGCTTGTCCCTGTTCGTCGAAAGCCATAACGACGACAGCAGCTCCCAAATGATGTATTTCCCGGGCTTTTGCCAGAAACAGATCCTCTCCTTCTTTCAGGCTGATCGAATTGACGATACATTTCCCCTGGGCATTTTTGAGTCCTGCTAAAATGGTATTCCAATCCGAAGAATCGATCATCAGGGCTGCCCGGGCAATATCGGGGTCATTGCTGATATAACGGACGAAAGTGGACATTTCGAGAGCACTGTCGAGCATGGCATCGTCCATGTTGATATCGATAACCGATGCCCCGTCCTCGATTTGTTTCCGGGCGATCCGGGCAGCTTCTTCATAAGCTTTGGCGTGGATGAGTTTGGCAAATTTAGCGGAACCGGCAACATTGGTCCGTTCACCGACATTGATGAAGTTATTTTGGGCTTTATCGACTACGACCTTGTCCAGACCACTTACCACAAGCTGGGCCGGGATAACCGGAATCTGTCGGGGAGAAATGGCTTGAAGGGCTTCACGTATGGCCCGGATGTGCTCCGGAGTAGTACCGCAACACCCTCCCGCGATATTGAGTAAACCTGCTGTGGCCATCTGTTTCAGGCAGGAAGCCGTTAGCTCCGGGCTTTCATCATATTCTCCCATTTCGTTGGGAAGACCTGCATTAGGATAAATACTCAACGGACAAGGCAGCGTCTTGGATAAGCGTTCGATAAACGGCAATAAGTCGGTGGCCCCGAACGAACAATTCAATCCGAAACTGAACAGCGGGTAATGGGATACGGTGGTGTAAAGTGCTTCCAGGCTCTGTCCGGTGAGCGTCCGCCCACTTCTGTCGTTGATGGTGGCCGATAACATGACAGGGAGTGAAGTCCTTTTTTCTTCCTGTACCTGGGTAATGGCATAAAGGGCTGCTTTTGCATTCAGACCGTCGAAAACGGTTTCCACTAACAAGAGATCTACTCCGCCGTCGATTAATCCGCTTACCTGCTCTGCATAAGTCGAGACCAGGGTATCGAAGTCCACTGGACGGAATTCCGGCCGGTTGACATCCGGTGATAGTGATAATGTCTTGGAAGTCGGTCCCATACTGCCGGCTACATATACCTGGTGTGAAGCTGCACGGGCTTCCGTTACAGCTAATTTCGCCCCCGCGTAGTTTAAGCGGTATACGAGCTTTTCTCCCCGATATTCGGCTTGTGAGATGGCGTTCGAGTTGAAAGTATTGGTTTCGATAATATCGGCTCCTGCTTCGATATACGACCGATGAATCTGCCGGATCACTTCGGGACAGGTCAGGTTCAGGATATCGTTGTTGCCTTTCAGGTTTACCGGATGGGAGATAAATTCACTACCGCGAAAATCGGCTTCTGTCAGACCGTATTGCTGGATAGCTGTTCCCATGGCTCCGTCGAGGATCAGAATCCGCTTCTTGATTTCGTCTTGTATCATAGTTGTACGTTCGTTCAATTCAAAAAAGTTTGAGTTCAAAATTACCGCATATACCTAATTTATCGTCTTTGATCGCAATGGCGGCCAGTATGTCTTCCTGCTCCCTGATTTTTTCGATGCAGGTCTGAACATCCTCCGCTGTCTGAATCGTGTTGGCGAAAGCGGTTGCATAAGTGTCGGCCAGCATTACGTCTGAACAGACAATCATCACTGCATCGGCTTTACCGAAGCTGAGTGACGGACCGACGGTTCCGGAAGAGGTACAAATCCCGAGGGGGGCATAGGCTGCCTCGATATGCAAACCGACCTTTTCAGACAAGGGGGAAGAACCGGCAAATACCGAAATATCCATATCCTGACAGAGGTCGGCATAAATATCCCCTCCGTTTTCGACGATCACTTCTTTTATACCGAATCGTTTTTTCAGGTTTTCCCCTACTTTCAGAGCGACGGCGCCGGCTACGGCACTCATCGGGCCGATACCGCTTGTTTGGGTTACCCGCGACATCTCTTTGAATATGCCGGGAGCATCCCCGCTTGCCTGAAAGGGGGTTAAAGCCTGGGCATAATCCGGGTGTGAACCGATCCAGCGGTCCATATCCGTCCGTAATTCCCGGACAAATCGTTCTGCACAGACCGGTATTTCCGGTTGCCAGGAACCCCGGTCCACGCCGATACACAGATCGGTTTCTTTATAAGCTATGGTAAAATAGCTCCAGCGATCCTGGCGGAAATGCTTGCGATAGGTGCGATCGATATATTCCATACGGCATAGGGTAAATTCAGGCTTCGGCAAATTCGATCCGGAATAGTTTGAGAGGACAAGCTTTCAAACATAATTTGCAGGCAATACATTTTTCCGGATTGAAATGCAGTTTCCAATCCGGAGCCCCTATGGTCAACGCGTGGGAAAAGCAGGCCGATACACAGTTGCCACAATCGATACAGAGGCTCGCGTCATACGATACTTTACTGGATACCGGACTTACCGTAACTCCGTTTTCGATTAAATAGGCGATACCCTGGTCCAGTTTGTCGGTATCGGCTTCGAGTTCGACTAATAGATTACCGGATTTCCCGGCTTGTATTTCGGCTTTCAGTATATTGATCCGGATATCGTATAATTTGACCAGGTCATAGGTCAGCGATCTGTCGGTAGCATCTACCGGGAAGGATAATACAACTTTCTTTATCATGATGTTTCTAATTGACAAGGTTTTAAATTTTAATCTTCAATGGCTTTCAATCCGTTCAGGCTGGCTTGTACAGGCATTGGCCGTACCGGTTCGGTGAGTAAAAATTCACCTTTCTGAATCCAGCTTTTCAGTAAATCTGCGATTTCCCGGGCTTTGGCCAGACTGGAAAGGGGCGCTGTTCTTACTTTATGGCCATTGATTTCGATAGCACCACTTTGTAGAGCGGCATAATTCGTTTTTCCCAGAATTTGATTGCCATTCCCATAATCGACGACAGTCGTTTCGATTTGTTCATTCCGGATAGACACCCTTTTCGCCAGATCCTCGTCCAGAATAGGGATAGGAATTCCGATTCCGACATATAAGGTGATACCGTATTTTTCGATATAGGCCCCCCGGAGGTATTGGGTGCTCATGTTTTTCAAGTCACCCACAACAGCTATCGTACGGGCATTACTAGTGGGAATATCGTGTTCATTTACCGCTTTGGAAGTGTTGAACTGAGTGCCGTTCCAGGTGACATAACCGTCTGTACCGCAAAGGAAAATATGAGTTCCCAACCCGATGGTCCGGCATTCCGGATCGTTAAGCAAGGGCGATAGCTCACCGGCAGAACTGTAAGAGGCATTCCTCATCTTAGGAAGCAGCGTACCCATGTAGGTATATTTGATCTGATCGGTGGTGTTGGTCGCTACATTATAATTTTGGTAACAATTTCGCGGATTGTATAAGATAGCTTCATTGATGCAATTCTTGTTGATAATAGCTTTTATATGTTTGCGGGGATAACAATCCGTCCCTTTTCCCCAGGCTTCCAGTGTAATGTCTTTACCATTGACCAGGTCTTCGATGATATGGGCTCCGCCATAAGCCGGAGAGGATGGGTTACAATCTGTAGCGCCGACATAAGTATCTACCGCTGCCAGTCCACCACTAACCCGGATGCCGTTCAATTCGATCTTCTCCATCCGGATTGGGGGATTGGAATGACCGAAATTCAAAAATGCACCCGAAGAACACATCGCTCCGAAAGTGGCGGTGGTTACTACGTCTACTTTTTCTGCAATTTCTTTGGGTGATAATGTCTTGGATAATTCGGATACTTCTTCGGCTGTCAGTACTACGGCAGTCCCTTTTTTTATCTTTTCATTGATTTCTGCGTAAGTTTTCATTTTGTCGTTTTTTAATGAGCGTTTCATGTCTGGGGCGTTTACCCTTTAAATTGGTCAGGATATAGTTCGGATTCGACTATACCACTATAAAATAAACATTAAACCGAATGTTTATTAACGGGGCTTGCCAACTACTGCCTGGTAATATCGTAAGCCGGTAAATCGGAATAGGGGGTATAAAAGATCAGCGCATGCAGCGCATGTCCATAGAAGATACAAAAAGAGAGAAGAATTTGAGATTCCGGTTTCTCCGGTCGGTGATGTGGGTTAAATAATCTGCTTTTTTCATCTTACTTTTGTTTTAAATTATAACTCCTGTTATCAGGCCGGGTTTTGGCACCTTTCGGAAAGTTCCGGAGGTTGTCGGAGTTTCATAGAGCCCAGTCTCTCAACTCCTCTTTATAATTCAAACAATCTTTCTTAAGGATTGAATTGACGAAACAAAGGAATAGGAAATATTTTGAAAAAACAAATGAATGCCGGGGAAAAAATGTGCTAACGTTTTAAATAGCCCACAGGGACGGGCAGTGGGCTATTTTTAAATGTGGTCTTAAATAATCTTTAGTCCCAGGGTGAAATTGAACGACCGGGGAGCTTTCAGTTCATGACCTAAATTTTTGAATGCTTTTTCATAATCGATATCGAAGGTCAGTTTCCAGACATCTACCCCGACGCCGACTTTACCGTGCCAGTTGGTTTTATCGGTACTGATATCTCCTAGTTTTTTCAGGTTTTTTACTTTCCCGACGGAAAGTACCGGTCCGAGGAAGGCCCGTAGTTTAACGATAGATAAATCCAATACTTGGAAACCCAACATAATCGGAATATCGAACGTGTTGAGTTTCAGATCGAAGTTGTCAGGATTTTCTCCTAGTGCCTGTGCCTTTTCTTCTATCACACTTCTCTTATGCGAATAGTTTAAAGCAGGTTCCAGATAGAGTTTTCCCAGATTGACGCGCATAAATGCGCCGACCATATAGCCAGTATTGGCTTGTGTCCCGATAGCCTGGGGGATATCTTTGAATTTTATCCGGTTACTGGAAATCCCGCCGTGAACACCCAGATTGATCGGTAATTGGGCCATCGCTCCGAAACCCAGGCAACAGATGCATAATAACGTAAAAATCTTTTTCATTTCGTTTTATTTTAAATTGCTGATTACATCCTTCTCTTGAATTCCGACAGAATAATACCGGTAGCTACTCCGACGTTCAGCGATTCGGTCGATTCGCTATTCCGGGCGAAACTCGGAATCGTTAGTTTCTGTCCGGTCAGCGCTTCTATTTCTGCTGAAATTCCTTTTCCTTCGTTCCCCATGACGATCAGGCCCCGGGTACTTAATGCTGTCGTATAAATATTTTTCCCATCTAAAAACGTGCCAAAGACAGGAAGGCCTTCTTGCTTCAGTTCGCTCAATAAAACAGGGAGATCCGTATAGAACGTCTTGACCCTGAAGATGGCCCCCATGCTGGCTTGTACACATTTGGGATTATAAACACCGGCACAATCGGCACCACAGAATATGTTTCCGATTCCGAACCAGTCTGCCACCCGGAGGATGGTACCCAAATTACCCGGATCTTGTATCCCGTTCAATACCAGGGATAAAGAATCGAGAACCTCTTCCTTCCGATAGATATGGACAGGTATTTCGGCCAGTGCGATGACTTCGGGTAAAGATTGGAAGTTGGATATCCCATGCATTTCCCGTTCATCGGCTTCAATGATATTTACGTTTGACAACGCTTTTTTGTTTTGTTCGAGCCAAGACGGGAAAGCGATCAGGGAATGGATTTTCAGGGGAGAATGCAACAGTTCTCCGACCAGTTTTTCCCCTTCGATTTTAAAGAGATTATATTTTTCCCTGAATTTCTTTTTTTCAAGGTTTTGGACTATTTTTGTTACCTGTTTGCTTAACATGGTTTGTGCCTCTACATCGGTTTTAGCGTGGTTTTAATCCTGAATAAAGAGCAATTCAGAAGCTGTGCAAAAGTAGTAACATTTTTTGAGATTTGGAGAAGTGGGTTCCATATAAGATTGTTTCGGAATATTTTATCAGCCAACCGTTCATCAGCTTACTGAAAAAGCGAGGGGGAATTTTGTTATTGACGGGCTTTATGCTGGTCATGGTATCGTGTTCGCCTACCCGTTATGTGGGGAAAGATGAATATCTGTTGAATAAGGTGAAAGTGAGGGTAGAAGAGAAAGGGGTGAATTTTTCTGAATTGAAAAAAACGGTGCGGCAACGTCCTAATACGCGGATATTGGGAGTGGCTCGTTTTCATCTGGGACTTTATAACCTGAGTGGGAAGAATGAGAATAAGCGCTTTAACAAATGGTTGCGTTCCATCGGTGAAGCTCCTGTGATTTATAGTCCTTTCCTGACCGACAGAAGTGTGACCCAGTTGAAATTGTACCTGAACAATAAAGGTTTTTATAAAGCTGAGGTGACGGATTCCGTTTGGTTTAAAAAGAAAAAGGCCCATGTTGTGTACCGGATTTATCCCGGTCCGCTGACTCGGGTAAAAGATTTTACTTTCCGGGAAGACAGTAGTTTCCGGGCCGGAGGATTACCCGAAAGCTTTCCGTTAGTACAATTGGTTTTGCGGGACACCAATCACACTTTGTTGCATCAGGAAATGCCGATGGATATAGAGATATTGGAAGATGAACGGGAACGGATCATTCATATGCTCCGGCAAAACGGGTATTATAATTTTTCAAAGAATTTTATTCATTATTATGCCGATACCTCGCGGAGCGGTAATCCGGAACAGGCTCATCTTTTGCTGAGCATCGTCAACAGTGTGTCCGACAGTATGGCTTACCGCAAATATAAAATAAAGCACATTCAGGTAAATTTGGATTATGATCCCCTGCTGATGGCCAATGGACTCGATTCGCTTTACCGGCATACCCGTTACGGTGAATATGGGATTGTTTATCGTGGCCATATGAAGATTAAGCCGAAGGTGATCCAGGAAACGATCCAGTTCAAGGAAGGAGAATTTTATGATGTCCGTAAAGTGGCTGATTCCTATTCCCGCCTGCAAGCCTTGAATCTGTTTAAATTTATCAATATTATTTTCCGGGAAGAGCAAAAGGAAGACGGTGAGCCGGTGTTGTTTTGTGAAGTGCAGCTTACTCCGCTCAAACGGCAGTCTTATAATGTCTTTCTCGAAGGGACCAACAATTCCGGGAATATCGGGGTCGGAGGTAACTTTGCTTATAATCACCGCAATTTGTTTCATGGAGGGGAGAATCTGACCTTGAGTGTATGGGGGGCTTTAAAAAAAGAGAAATTGAAGGAAAATGAAATTTTCAGTACCACCGAAGTCGGTACGGAATTGAAGTTAGTGACGCCTCAATTTTGGATGCCGGTTTTTCGTATGGATGAATTCCGCCGTAATTTTGCTCCTAAAACTTCGATCTCTCTCTCCTTCAGTCAGGAAAATACACAGTTTTACAAACGCCGTGTAGCTAGTGCTAAGTTCGGTTACCTTTGGCGGCGGGCAGATAATAAATGGCGGTATAATTTCGATCTCATCGATCTGAATTATGTGCTGATGCCGAGTGTCGATTCGAGTTTTATCAGTGAATTGAAAAATGAATATATCAAAAGTGCCTATACCAACCATATGATTCTGTCGGCGAATTTTTCGGCTGTGTTTACCGACCAGGTGGTCAATTCTGCACAAAGTTTTAATTATTTCCGGGGTAATCTGGAGACTTCCGGGAATTTTCTTTTGGCTATGGATAAACTTTTAGGGGCCAGAAAATCCGGTTCCGAGGAAGAACGTTTTTATAAAATTCTGGGTGTCCGGTATGCCCAATTTATCAAAGCCGACGGTGAATATCGGTTCAACCATTACCTGAATAAAGCCAATTCGGTCGTCTACCGGCTGTTTCTGGGTTGTGGTTATCCCTACGGTAACATGAAGGCTTTGCCTTTTGAAGAGGCTTATTATTGCGGAGGTGCCAACGATATCCGGGCCTGGCAGGCGAGAACTTTGGGACCGGGATCTTATGCTCCGCCGGATAAATATCCGAATAATGTAGGGGACTTTAAGTTGGAAGCCAATGTGGAATATCGGTTTAAATTATTCTGGTTATTAGAAGGAGCTTTATTCATCGATGCCGGAAATATCTGGAATATCAATCGGTATGAGAATCGTCAGGGTACGAAGTTGTCCTCCGGATTTTATAAACAAATCGCAGTCGGAACAGGGGCCGGACTACGGTTGGATGTCAATTTCTTTCTGTTGCGTTTTGATCTTGGTTTGAAATTACATGATCCGATGCAGGCCGAAGGGCAACGTTTTGTGTTGTTGAATCGTAATGGAGGTTTTAATAAATCTGTATTTAATATAGCTATCGGATATCCGTTTTAATTTTAATGAACTTACTATGTTGTCCACTATTCTCGTTTATGTTTCGCTTTTTTTACAGGTTGCTGCTGCCGTTATTGCCATTAGCTTGTTTAAGCGGACAAAATTCAATGCTTCCTGGATTCTGATTTCCGTCGGATTTTTGTTGATGGTGGTGTCGAGGGTCTTCGATTTATGGCCTACGATTTATCCCGAAATGGAAGATGAATTGGCTATTGTACAGAAGATTCTGGCTTTTATCATTGCTTTGGTCCTCCTGATCGGAGTATTTTATATCCGGAAAATTTTTCAATTTATGCGAAGAGTGGATGAGATCCGGCGCGAATCAGAGAAACGGGTACTGGCAGCGGTTATCCGCACGGAAGAGCAAGAACGGCAGCGTTTTGCGAAAGAGCTGCACGATGGGCTGGGACCTTTGCTGAGTGTGATTAAAATGCTGGTCTCGGGGTTGGATGCCAATAAAGAAAGTGAAGTCAATGAAAAGATAAAGCAGAATCTGCGGCAGGCTGTGGATGAAGCGATTAGCGGGGTCAGGGACATCTCGGCCAATATCAGCCCGCATATCCTCAACAATTTTGGCTTAAAAGATGCGGTAGAGGCATTCATAAAACGGATGCGGCAAGCCGATAATTTTAAGGTGTATTTTACTACTAATCTCGAAAATCAACGTTTCAATTACAATATCGAAGTGGTGGTCTACCGTGTTATCTGCGAGTTGATCAACAACACATTGCGGCATGCTGCAGCCTCGAAAGTGACGATCGATTTACAACTCGAAGAAGGAATATTATATTTAGAATATACCGACAACGGTATCGGATTCGATGTAAACCGTATTTCCGGACATACCGGTATGGGATTGGATAACATGCGTTACCGGCTGGAATCCGGTAACGGGGATATCGAGATTGTCAGCGAGCATGGAAAAGGGATGCGGGCCAACGCTTTTATTAAAGTCTTTTGACTTTCTGACTTTATTTTTATCTTTGTTTATCAGTTACGGATGTAAATGTTTATCGATTCATGGACACAAAGAATTTGAAAAAATTAAGAATCTATATTGTTGACGATCATAAGTTATTCAGGGAAGGATTGAAATTGCTTTTGTCTACCCAGGATTTCGTACACCATATTTACGAAGCTTCCAATGGACGCGACTTTATTGAAAACCTCTCCTTTGTAGATTGTGACCTGGTGTTGATGGATATAGAAATGCCCGAGATGAACGGGATAGAAGCTACGGAACAGGCTCTGCGGATCAGGCCGGATTTGAAGGTGATCGTGTTGTCTATGTACGGGGATGAACAGTATTACTATAAAATGGTCGATGTCGGAGTAAAGGGGTTCGTTCTCAAAAATTCCGGTATAGAAAAAGTGATTGCGGCAATCCGGGCTGTCGCCGCCGGTGAGAATTACTTTTCCGAGGAGTTGCTGGTGAATATTCTCAATAATATGCGTGATGGCGGGCAACATAAACCGGAACCTGAAACCCCTGATAATGAAATATCCGAGAGAGAACTCGAGATTTTGTATCATGTATGCCTGGGACTTTCCAACCAGGAAATTGCAGATAAACTTTTTATCAGTAAGCGGACAGTGGATAAACATCGGGCGAATCTGTTGAGTAAGACCGGATGCCGGAATACTGCAGCGCTTGTCATGTATGCAATTAAAAATAAGATGATAAATATTTAGATGAACGGAATGATATTTGCAGCGGGATTGGGTACCCGTTTGCAGCCTTTGACGAACGATCGGCCCAAAGCATTGGTGGAAGTAGCCGGTAAGCCTTTGCTTGAATATGTCATACGGAAAATGATAGCGGCGGATGTACAGCGTATTGTGGTGAACGTGCATCACTATGCCGACCAGATAGAAGCTTTTCTGTGCGAACGACATTTTTTCGATTGGGATATCGTGATTTCCGATGAACGGGAGAAATTACTCGATACCGGGGGCGGACTTCTGAAAGCCAGGGAGTTGTTCTGCCCGGGTGAATCGGTGCTTATTCATAATGTAGATATATTTTCAGATATCGATATACCTGCCTTGCTCCGCTTTCATCGGCAAAATAAGGGAGATGCGACCTTGGTTACCCGGACCGGCGGGAAAGGCAGAGGATTGAGATTTAATCGTGAAGGGATGCTGAAAGGATGGGAAAATAAGGCCACAGGGGAACAAAAACCGGTAGATGAAGAATTTTGGGATTCCCGGAACTATGCTTTCTGTGGAGTGCAGGTGGTGAGCCCGGAATTTTTAGAACGTATGTCAGGAAAAGGGGGCTTTTCGATTATAGACGAATATCTGTCACAGGCCAGGCTTCACCCGATACTGATGTATTTTTACGAAGGACGTTTTTTAGATTTAGGGACTCCTCAGGCGATTGCCGAAGCCGAAACAATGTTGATCGGTTCGTGCAACCCGTAAGGATCTTTTTTCGTTAATTAAAGACTTTACGGAATAGCAGGAGGCAGGCCTTGCAGCGCTTTTTTACGATCTGAATAATGGTAATTGCGAAGAATAAAACTTAAGCATGAAAAGATTTTTTAAATATCTGGGCAGAACGATTTTAGTAATTTTAGGGTTGCTACTGCTTATCGTGTTTTTGCTTTATTTACCTCCTGTACAAGATTTCCTTTTGCGCAAAGCCGAACGTTATGCTGCTTCGCATTACGACTTGGAAGTCCGGATCGGGCATTTCCGTTTGGGTTTTCCTTTTGATCTGGTTTTGGACGATGTGTATGCCGGGAAAACTGCCGGAGATACCCTGGTTGCTGCAGAGGCGATCCGGCTTAGGGTGAATATCGATCGGATATTTCGTAAAGAACTCGGTATCGAACAGTTAGGTCTGAGACAGGTGAAGTTCGGATTAGCCGGCGATACTACCGGTATGCAACTGAAGGTGGCTGTCGGGAATTTGGGGGTGCAGGAGGGACGGATCGATTTGGAACGGAAAAAATTGATAGTCGCTGAGATTAGCCTGGAAGAAGGGGATGTTTTTTTGAAATCCGGAGCCGGAACAGTGGAAGATACAGTGCAGAGTAATCCTTTGGATTGGGGGATCGAAGTCAGGCAGATAAAGATCCGGGACGTCGGTTATCGCATGTATACCGAGGGGTTGCCTTACCTGGGGGCCGGAATAAAGGACGGTTCGCTGACTGGCGGAAAAGTTTTGTTGGGGGAGCAATCCGTCGAAATAGATGCTGTCGCTGTCGGAGGGGCTTGGTGTGACA
>ENA-OROZ01003002-OROZ01003002.1-human-gut-metagenome-genome-assembly--contig:-NODE-3002-length-11562-cov-7.861476_pt1 | contig 11562 bp, 9 predicted proteins | sample MGYA00242138_ERZ509066 | MGnify/ENA primary metagenome ERZ509066 (study PRJEB26280, sample SAMEA2338691) | human gut metagenome | biome: human gut; feature: human-associated habitat; material: faeces... | reverse complement strand
AAGTCTATTTGACATTAATGATGTCTATATCCTGTTTTATTAAATGTGTCTTTGTCGTAAATATGAAAATCAGTGGTGTGCATTATTGCCGGCTTATGCCGATGAGATTGTGACGGATGAAAGTCGTGAAAATTTCTTAGATCAGCTTTCGTTAGATGCGTTATGTTCAAATCAAGATGATTTTTCAATGACCTATGAATTTAAAATGGGTGATCGTATTCTTTATCATCAGACGCGTATTGCGTATGTTTATAAAAAGGATCGTAGTCGTGTGGCGGTGATTGGTACAAGAAACATTGATGATTTGATCAAGAAGGAACGTATGCAGGAGGCGAAATTAAAAGAGGCATATATTGTGGCGGAAGAGGCGAATAAGGCGAAAACAGATTTTTTAAACAATATGTCGCATGATATTCGTACGCCTATGAATGTGATTCTTGGCTACAATGAGTTGATGAAGCAGTACTTGACAGATCCAATCCTGGTGGATTATCAAAATAAGATTGAGCAGAGTGGTAAGTTATTACTTTCAATCATTAATAATGTGCTGGATATGGCGCGTATTGAGAGTGGTAAGATGGTTGTCGAAGAAGGAGCCGAGCAAATCGGGCTTGTAGTCGAAGAAATCGAGAACGTATTCGAGTCAAGTGCACAAGAAAAGAATATCGTATTTACAACGAGTGTGGATGTTGATCATACACATGTGTTGTGGGATGGTTTTAAGATTCGTGAAATCTTAATGAATCTAGTGGGCAATGCGTTTAAGTATACGCCTGATGGTGGTCATATTGCGATTGATGTCAAGGAACTGAATTGTACAAGATCTGGTTATGTCAGAATTCAAACGCAAGTTAAAGATACGGGTGTTGGTATGAGTGAAGACTATCTTCCAACTTTATTTGATTCTTTTTCTAGAGAATACAATACAACGATTGGAAAAGTGTCGGGTACAGGTCTTGGTATGTCGATTGTCAAGAATCTTGTGGATATGATGGATGGAGAGATTTGTGTAAAGAGTAAGCTGGGTGAGGGGACTTGTTTCACTCTTACTTTTGAGCATAGAATAGCGGATGTGAATTCTATAGAATTGAATCAAGAATTGGATGTTTTGGATGGAAAATCCATCTTACAAGGCAAGCATGTATTACTTGTGGAAGATAATGATTTAAATGCTGAGATTGCGATGGCCATACTTGAACAGAGTGGTTTAATATTGGATCGTGTTGATGATGGTTTAGCTTGTGTAAATCGGTTGTCTGAAGTAGATGCAGATTTTTATGATTTGATTTTGATGGATATTCAAATGCCAAATATGAATGGGTATGAGGCGACTAGAAGAATTCGTCAATTTGAGAATGTAAAAAAGGCAAGTATTCCAATTCTAGCTATGACGGCCAATGCGTTTGAGGAAGATAAGAAAATGGCAATGGAAGCAGGTATGAATGGGCATATTTCTAAGCCAATTGATGTGAATGTATTGGAAAAGCAGATCATAAACATATTCAAAAAAGTGTCTTAATTGACACTTTTTTCTATACAAGGTAACTATTTGCGGTTTATAATATGGGTAGTTCGATGCAAAGGAGTGGTAATATATATGAGATTTTTTGATTACATTGATACTATCGAAAAGCCTACAATTGAAAATATTCGAGTTATATATAAGGCTGTAAATGAGAAGTATGATGATCTCATAGACATGGCACTGGAGCCGAATAGTAAGAATTATAAAAAGTGGGTTCAGAATATGGAGTGTTTAAAAAAGTCTGAAAACATGATGATTGATTGTATTGGCAAAAAGCAGATTACAGATACAGAGTGGTTAGAACTTATGTATAATATTTATCGTTATCAAGTTAAATATGGTGGTTTAAAATACCTTACAATTGAATTATAGGGAAGAACAGGATTCGTAATGAATTCTGTTTTTCTTTTGTACATTTTAACAATTCTGTTGCACTTTTTAATCGAGTTTATTTCGGGGGGTGGGACACATATATAACCAAAAAGTAAAATATTTAAGTAAATACTTAGGATATACAATATTTAACACAAAATAAATATAACCATTGTAATTTAGGTATTTGAAAAATGATTGTAAGGCGCGTAATATGTAGATTACCAAAAGTTAGTGAATCTTAAAATGTTTGATATGTAAGGGATATTTGATGTATTTATGAATACATTATTGATAATTTGTGCAATATTTTATTACTAAACTAGTTTACAAGTTTACAAGGTAGACTTTTTTTTGCTAACTTGAAGTAAGCACTACCAATAAATATAGGGGTTAGATATGGAGAAGAAAGATTTAAAGCATTTGAGTCGTAGTGAGTTGGTGGATGTCATTTGCGAGATGAAAAAGGATACTACAAATTCAAATGATTTAACAATGGAAGAAATAGAATCGGAGCAGAAGCGGTTAAAGGATAGGGCTGTATATCGTAAAACTTTAAAAGGGACGATTGGTATATTGGTTGTAGTAGCTGCCATTTCTGTTTTAGTAGCTACTTTATGGATGCCCGTACTATCTATTTATGGCTATAGTATGTCTCCTACTTTAGAACAGGGTCAGTATGTTGTTTCTGTAAAGAATACAGAATTAAAATCTGGAGATATTGTAGCTTTTTGGCAGGGAAATAAGTTGTTGGTAAAACGTGTTATTGCCAGTCCTGGTCAATGGGTAGATATTGATGTGAATGGCAATGTGAGTGTGGATGGTAAAGTATTGGATGAAAAGTATCTTAATGAAAAAGCTTTAGGAAATTGTGATATTGATTTGCCACATCAGGTGTCTGAATCGCATTGGTTTTTAATGGGTGATAATAGGGATACTTCTATAGATTCTAGAAGTAGAGCAATTGGGGATATTTCGAAAGAACAAATAGAGGGGCAGATTATTTTTAGAATTTGGCCTTTTGATCAAATAGGAAGTGTAAAGTAGGTGAGAGAGCATGGTTTCGGAATATATAAAAAAACTACTTAAGGATAAAGCACGGTTAAAGAAATGGAAAAGGATTACTTTAGCCCTTTCTTGCGTGGTTGTTTTTTGCGTGGTTTATGCACTGACTCTTCCGGCCATTACTTTAGAGGGTAAAACCATTTGTGGAATGGAAGAACATACTCATACTGAAGAGTGTTATCAAGATGACAAGTTAATTTGTGATAAAGAAGAACATCAACATACTGAGGATTGTTATGAAAAAGAAGAGCAGGTAGAAGAACAACCTGTTGAAGAAGAGAATGAAGTATTGAATGAGCCTGAAGAAACTGTGCAGCCAGATACACAAATAACATCTCAGGAAGAAGAGAAAGTGTCTGAAGATGAACCAAAGATGGTTGAAGATCAAACGACTACAGAACAAACGGATTATCAATTAAAAGATAGTGATATCACTTCAATTGAAGTGGAATATAAAGATGCTTCCGGACAATGGCAAAAAGTTGATAATGGTGAAGTTAACCCAAGCAATACAGAGATCTATTTAAAAGTAAATTTTGAACAAATTAAAACAGAAGATTTATTAAATCAACATAATTGCACACTTACATATCAAATTCCTGACTTTTTGCGTGATGCTAAAGGAATGGGAAATCTTTATGAAGGTACAAAACCAATAGGAACCATTGTAGTTGAAAACAATGTAGCGAAGGTTACTCTTGATAAAACTTATCTACAAAATTTAATCAAAGAAAGTAATAACCAGTTAAAAGGATTTTTTTGGATACAAGGACAAATAAATTTATCAACAATAGTAGGTAAGGATGAAAAAGCTGTTTTAACTTTAGGAGATAAAACAGTTACTTTGAATTATGGCCCGGATTGTATAGAAAGATTTGGTGGGGTAACAATCGATAAAAAAGTCGCTACTATAGATACAACAAATAATTACGTAGCTTATACAATCACAGTTACTGCAGGTAAGGATGGATGTAAAGGTCTATATGTAGTTGATCGATTTACATCAAATGGTAATTTAGTTAACTATGCAGGAAATATCAATTCAAGCGAAACAACATTAAGTGGTAAGCCTAATAATCAAGAACCGTATGAGATAATAACAGGATCCACAAATCATGGAAAGATTTACCTGGCTGATAGTGCGGATTCTACTATAAAAAAACCTGAAGCAGGACAAAGCAATATCACAAATCCTTGTATTGTTTGGAATATCAAAAATATGGGTGCTAATGAGAGACGTGAGCTTACTTATTATGTGAAACTTAAGGATGATGTGAATTTAAGAAATCAACAAATCACAAATACTGCAACGTTGTATTCAAATGGCTCTCAAGGTGTTTATGATAGAGGTTCTGGTGAAGCAAATTTTACTCCTACAATAAATTATGATGGTAAGTTTACTAAGGATGTAAATGGAAATATTATAAGAAACAATGATGGTTCATATACAATTCCATTTAAGTTATCAATTGCTCTTAATGAAGATACGAGCAATTATACAATCAAGAATCTTCAATTCCGTGACTTTTTGAGAAATATAGACAACGATTTATTACAATATGTTACTTTTGATCATACATCTTTTAAATTATATAAGAATGATAAGATGGTTGATCCTACAAAATATAATGTGAAATGGTCTTCTGAGACTAATAATACAGATTTTAAAGAATGGAATGAAGTTACAAATCCAAAGAGCTTTAAGCTTTCTGGGAATGAAGGTAGTCCAATTGATTTAAGTCCAGGTCAAAGTTGTTATGTGACATATAACGTTATTGTAAAGCCAGAAGCCTTTGCGAAAGATGCATTCAGATTCAATAACAGCGGACAATCGTTTTGTTGCACATGCAGATAACGTGGATCAAAATCGTGATGGTGGATTTGAAGCGTATAATTCCATTCCAATTATTAAAACATATGAATGGAATGGTAAACATGTAGATCAAAATGCTACAACTGAGGAATCATCAGAAATAATAAATGATGATAAATATACATATAACGGAGATAAAATTGAAAAGGATTCAACTTCAGAAAATAGCTTTATAGTTCCTAAGGGAAGCTATAAATATACGGTTGAAACAAATAAAACATTGAATGATTTTGATGTCACAGATGTAATAATGACAGATACCTTGACATCAAAATATATGAAGTATGTTGGGTATGTGAAAGTGGAAGCATTGGAAGCAAACACAATTTCTAGTGATTTAAATAAAGTAACATCAGATACTTATACGTCACAGCCTACTTATGAAACAGTAGGAACTAAATGGGTCAAGATAGATGGCAAGAAAACATTTAGTTTAAAGCCTTCTGATTTAGGTTGGACAAAGCAGAATTATGCGTATCGTTTTACGTATTATGCTAAACCAGAAGAGTTAGGCGCATTTACTGAAACAAAGGTTAAAAATAAATTTACTTTGAATGGAATTGTAAAGAAAGGAAATGGAGAGTTTACTTTTAATGAGAATGATGTTTCCAAAGAAACAACATTAACTATTAAGGGAACCTTGAATATGACAGCTAAGAAGGTGTCTTGGTATTATAATGAACCTACAAAAGATTCAGGTACATGGTCTAAAGGGGAGCTTTATTGGGTAGTTGATATTGGTGGTACACAGATTGCGCAAGGTACAACATTCCGTGATTTGATTAAGTCAGATGATAAAATAACTAGTTCGTATTTACATGATGATTCATTGGTGGGTATTTACAAAGGAACACTTCCAGAAGGAAAATCGATTTCTGATTATAAGGATTTAAATGATTTAACTAATAATGGAGCTTTAACTCCTATAAATGGTAGTTTTAAAACTGAATTTGATGGTACAGCTCCAAATTACAATGGGTTATTTTTCACTGCAAAAGAAGATATTAAGCTAGAGAATGGTGAAAAGGTTTATATGATTATTAAATCTGAACCAGCAGAGCTTCCATCACCTACAAATAATCGTGATACAAAAACATATAAGAATAGTATTAGTATCAAGGATGATGATAATTATGTTTCTGAACAACCGGCTGAAAAGACTTTATATACAGCTCCAAATATTTTAAAGGAGTTAGGACAGGTTTTTAAATATGATGGAAAAACAGTTACAAATCTTCAAATAGGTGCTGATAAAACAGAATCAGGAGCTGCAGATACAAGCAAGATTTGTCAGGATTTGTTAAAAGGTAGTCGTGGAGTCTTCGTTTCATGGGCATTTAAAGTTAACTATGATGGTAAATTGAATGGCGAATATAGTGTTTTAGAAGATATTCCAGAAGGCATGGAGCTTAGTTATATTCGTGTTAAATGGCATGGTGAAGATGCTTCAAATGTTAAATCAAAAGAAATTACAGGAATTGATAGTACTGTCTGGACAAAAGTAGAAAATGATTCAAAAAACGATAATAGAAACTCTGATGAGCACACAATTTATTATGTCAATAAAAATAACAAACAAGCCATGATTCAGCTAGGTGATTTTGTAGCGAAGGAAGAAAGAGACAATAATTCGGTGGATGTACAGGTTGTTTGTAGAGTAACAGATTCAAAGGTATTATTGGGTGCCGAATCCCAAACATTTACGAATAAAGTTACACTTAAAAAAGATGGTAAAGACATTGATACGGCAACAAGTCCAGAAACCGTTCAATTAACTGAAGAAAATAAGAATATTAACAAAAAACAAGGTCAAAGTAATGGACAAAAGATTGATTTTGAAATCAATGCGAACCAGCTTGGTCAAACACTTCCAACAAATGATGGTGACAATTTAAAGTTGGTGGATGAATTAGGTGAAAATCTACAGTTGGATACAACTTCAATTAAAGTGTTTAAGAATGATACTGAACAATTAACAGATTGTGATACTTCATATACTAACAATACTTTGGAAATTACAGTTCCTAATAATGTCCCAATTAAGATTACATATACAGTTACAGTAAATGCCAAACCAGAAGAGTCTGTAAAAGTAACTAACACAGCTTATTGGAAGGGATATTCTAAAGATAGTGGTAAAATAGTTGAATCTGATTATTCATATAAAGTAGGTGGAGGTATCGAAGCTTTGTCAAAAGTAAACTTTAAACTTACGAAACAAGATCAAAATAATCTGAATACTGTTTTACAGGGGGCAACGTTTGATATAGAAAAGTGTGAATTAAATGGAAATGTTATTACTCCAACAAAAATAGCAACTGTAACTACGGATGCTAATGGACTAATTACTCAAGATTTAGATTTTGATACACTTTACAAAATAACAGAAACAAAAGCACCAGATGGCTATGTCCTTGATAACAAGCCAATCTATATCTTGGATTTAAAAGACAAGGAAAAGGATACGAGTTATTTAGAGAAGGTTAAAACGCTTGTAAAAGACAATAAACTTTATGTGCGTTACAAACAACAAGATTTTGACATTCAAGTTCAGAATCACAAGGGTGAAATTACTGTAGTTAAGAAATTTATCAATGATGCAGTAGGAAAATCGACAAATCCTGTAAGTGGAACATATAGATTTAGATTATATGATAATCAAAATGGAGAAGGCACGTATTTACAGGAAAAATCGATTACTTATGTTGCAGGTGAAACACAAGAAGAATCAGCGAAGTTTATTAATCTAAAATTAGATAAAACATATTATGTTTTTGAATTAGATGATAATGATAATCCGATTACTGATTCTTCAGAAGAAGTAACAATAAATAAATTGCGGTATGCAGTAGAGTATCAAAATGGGGAAGGTGCATCTACAAATGCTGCGACAAACGGGCAAACGGTAACTGTTACAAACAGAAGCCGGACAAAAATACTGCCTTCCACAGGTGGGTATGGATCCCTGCTTTACAGGATATCAGGTGCAATGTTGGTTTTAGCAAGCTTGATAGTTCTGACAAATATAAATAAAAAGAATCATTTGAATGAAAAATCAAAGAATAGGAGAAAGAAATGAAACTAATCAAGAAAATTGCTGCCATTATGTTTGCGTTCATGATGGTAGTATCAATGAGTTGTAACGTAAAGGCTGATGAAGGAACTACACCAACACCAGGAGAAACAGGAACAATTACAATCAATAACGCAATACCTGAACAAACTTATACTATTTATAAAATTTTAGATTTAGAGAGTTATAGCTCTAAAGAGGAGAATGGAAAAGAAACAGGTAATTTTGCATACAAACCTTCATCAGAATGGGAATCTTTTATAAAAGGAGAAAATGTTAAGGATAAATATTTTACTTTTGAGGGAGAATACGTTTCATGGAAAGAAAATGCAAATCCTGCTACTTTTGCGAAACTTGCATTAGATTACGCAAAACAAAACAGTAGTATTATTAAAACTTTTAAAGTAGAAAAAGCATCTGCTGCTAGCGCTGAACAGGCCACAACAACTGTAACTTTTAGTGTTTTAGATTTAGGTTATTATTTAGTTGATTCAAGTGTTGGTACTTTATGTAGTCTAGACACTACAAAACCAGATTCAACAATAGAAGAAAAAAATGGTGTACCATCTGTGGATAAAAAAGTTAGCAGTACAGAAACTGGAAATTATGATACATCAAACACTGCTGGTATTGGTGATACTGTATATTTCCAAACTACAATTACTGCGCAACCAGGAGCTCAAAACTATGTACTACATGATAAAATGACAAAAGGATTAACTTTAAAGAACGATAGTATTGTTGTAAAAAAAGGTGAATCACCTGTTGCAACTTCAGATTATACTTTAAAAACATCTGGCTTTATTGATGGCTGTACATTTGAAATAGTATTTGTACAAACATTCTGTGATGGCTTACAAAAAGATGAGAAAATCACTGTTACTTATTCTGCAACATTAAATGCAAATGCTGTTATTGGAAACGATGCAAATACAAACACAAATAAAACATTGCTAAGTTATGGTGACAGTCAAAAAACTACTGAAGTAACTACTAACACAAAAACATTTAAAATGGATGTGTTTAAGTATACTGAGAATAGAAATGATAAAACAAAAAAAGATGGTCTTGCTGATGCAGTATTTACCTTAAAAAAAGTTGGGAAAACGAATACAATTAATTTTGTAAAAGAAACACCAGACGAAATTAACGGTGATATTTATCGTGTTGCTAATACAGGTGATGCTAATATTACAACAAATAAATCAGGTAAATTTACAATTAAGGGTTTAAGTGCAGGTACTTATAAACTTGAGGAGGCTAAACAACCTGCAGGATATAATAAATTAAGCGGTCCAGTAACTGTAGTAATTGATGAGAATGGAAAAGTTACAGTTGATGGTGTTGACGCTGATCCAGTTAAAGTAGAAAACAAAACAGGAACAGTATTACCATCTACTGGTGGTGCTGGAACTACAATGATCTACTTGATTGGTGGAGCATTAGTATTGGGTTCTGGTGTTGTATTAGCTACAAAAAGAAGAGTTAAGAATAAATAATATATTTTCGATTGATGATAGGGAGAGGGTTGTAAAATGAAGAAACATATTTCAACTATAATTGCGATACTTGTTTTTATTACGGGCCTTTCCTTATTGTTGTATCCAACAGTGAGTAATTATTGGAATTCTAAACATCAAACGGCTGTTGTGGCTAATTATTCTAAAAAGATAGAGAAGATGGATGATCAGGATAGGCAGGCAGCGATAGATTCGGCTATTTCCTATAATTCAGGGTTACTTTCTAATAGTGGTCGTTTTACTCCGAGTGATTCAGAACTTAGTTTATATAAGAGCTTATTAAATGCGGATGGTACGGGTATGATGGGATATATCACGATACCTGAGATTCGTTGTAAGTTGGCTATTTATCATAGTGTGGATGATTCTGTTTTACAGGTGGGTGTTGGTCATTTAGAGGGTTCTTCGCTTCCTGTTGGTGGTAGTAGTACGCATTGTGTTATTTCTGGTCATAGAGGGCTTCCGAGTGCTCGTTTGTTTACGGATATTGATCGTCTTGAAAAGGGGGATTTATTTTATCTGCATGTGTATGGCAAGGTTTTGGCGTATGAGGTGGATAAGATTTCGGTTGTAGAGCCTGAAGATTATGGTCCTTTAGAGATTGAAGAAGGTAAAGATCTTTGTACGTTACTTACGTGTACGCCGTATGGTATTAATACGCAGCGTTTGATGGTTCGTGGTCATCGTGTGGTGGATCGTTTGTATGATGAAGCAAATATTACTTCAGATGCAGCTAGGGTGGATACTTTAGTGGTGGCTTCTTGTGTTGGTGTTGTATTATTGTTGGTTGGTATTATTGTTTCGAAGATATGGAGGTTAAAAGGACATGAAAAAAATAATTCGTAGTGTATTGTGTATATTTCTTTTTGTTCTTGTATGTACTCCTGTTTTCGCAAGTGATTATTCGAGTTTAACAGTGACTTGTCCTGCTTCAGATATCGATGTTCGCTTATATCGTGTGGCGGATGCGGATTATAATTTGATGGGTGCTTTTAAATCCTATTCGGTTTCACAGGATTGGAATATTCTTGGTGATTATATTGATCGTGACAATATTGAATGTGATGATCAAGTTCAATCGGATGTGGATGGTAAGGCTTTATTTTCTCATTTAACTAAAGGTGTTTATTTAGTGAAGGCTTTAGATAATGCGGATTATACAATGTCGGTTTCTGTTGTTTATGTGGATAAAGATTGTGATGTTGAATTAAAGTATGAGCCTAGAGTTGAAACGACTTCTTTGCGTGTTCAAAAAGTATGGAAGGATGACGACAAGAAGAATCGTCCAAGTTTTATTGGTGTAGATTTACTTGGGGATGGTAAAGTCGTAGATCATCAGGTATTAAGTGAAGAAAATCATTGGACATATGCTTGGAATGATTTGTCGGGTGATATGAGGTGGAGTTGTGTTGAGACAAGTGTTCCTTCTGGATATAGTGTAAGTTCTTATCGAGAAGGGGATCATATTGTGTTAAAGAATAGTTTGAATAAGGTTGTGGATTCTAAGAAATCGGAATCAAATCTTCCTTTGACAGGTCAATTGTGGTGGCCAGTACCCGTATTATTGTTTGTGGGACTTGGATGTATATGCATAAGCAAGTTTTAAAGCATATTGGCTGTATGTGTGTTGTACTGGCCTTGGGACTCGCCTTGTTTAATGTGTATGATACATTTCGGGCTAAAAAAAGTGAAGAAGATATATTGGCTGCCTATAATTTGAAGAATGATTTGGATCCAGATATATGGATTGATCCAGATATGGATATGCCTGAAGTAGAACTGGATGGTTTATCTTGTATTGGAACGATTGAGATTCCTTCTTTGGACATTAAGCTTCCTGTTACGAGTGAGTTTACGTATGATTTGATGAAACTAGCGCCTTGTCGATATTCGGGTAGTGTATATAAGGGGAATATGGTGATTGCGGCGCATAATTCTTGGTTTCATTTTGGAAGAATTCATAGTTTAGATCCGGGTAGTCAGGTCGTATTTACGGATGCGCTTGGAAATCAGTTTGAATATCGTGTTGTTTTAATTGAAACTTTAACGCCGGATAGTGTTGAGGATATGACTTCTTCGGTAAGCGTCAAATAGGGCACATATTAAAAGATCCGATTTGAAATGATACAATGTC
>ENA-OROZ01003000-OROZ01003000.1-human-gut-metagenome-genome-assembly--contig:-NODE-3000-length-11571-cov-41.315648_pt1 | contig 11571 bp, 9 predicted proteins | sample MGYA00242138_ERZ509066 | MGnify/ENA primary metagenome ERZ509066 (study PRJEB26280, sample SAMEA2338691) | human gut metagenome | biome: human gut; feature: human-associated habitat; material: faeces... | reverse complement strand
AACAAACCTATTGGCAGAATTAAGTACGCACTAAATTAATTCCGCCAACGGGTCGTAATTACATTACTCTTAGTTGTAATATACGGATGCAGAAGTCATCTTGCACAAGAAAAAGAAAGGCTGCCATTGGTCGCTTTTCCGTGAAAACCATATTCCACCGGCTTTTTACGTAGCTATGGTAACACACACAAACACTACAACGAACGTAGGAAGTCGTGTATTGAATAACTCTTTTGATTATATACAGTTTCAGAACAGTACTGACACTTCTTTACAATGATATTTTGATATATCCCTGAATTATATGGCATTCGTCATATTATTATAACAGTATTGACAGGTCTGTGTCTATATGCCAACTCTCAAGAGGCTGACATGCGTATAAGTGAACATATTAACGAGTCAGAGTGGTTTGCGTTGGCTGATGAATATCCGAAATTGAAATATTCACTGGAAGATAATAATCTTGCACTCATGGCAGAATTTGTGCTTGCATCACAATTCAATAAGCCGGAAAAGACTCTGGACTATATTGTAACCCTTGTTAAGTTAATGAGAGGCAACAACAGATTGGCTCTAACAATGCATACAGCCTTGCATGCTTGGGAGTAGCATATATATATATCAATGTGAAAATAAAAGGTAAGGACTATAAGTTTGTCTTTGACACTGGCACTGAAAACACCGATATATCAAAACATGCAGCATATAAACTGGGACTAAAGACGTTGGATGCATATAACGGCTTCCACATGGCTCATATTTATAGTATCGCGATAGGAGACATCATTTATAAAGCCTCCATTGCATTTGTCTTTGATCCGCTAACACAGGAAAAACACTTGAACAAATGATGGCGTCATAGGTATTGATTTCATTAGAAGAATGGGAGAAATATGCATTTGATGTGAGAGCAAAAGAGTTGATATTCCCTATAAATAACATAAAGACAAAACAGAATATTCACAACATAAGACTTGAAAACGGACGTAAGCTTTTTATAGAATCTAATGACAAATCGGGTAACTTAAAATTATTGCTGTCTACAGGAGAAATGGAAACTTATTTCTTGCAGCCCTACTAAGAGAAACATTCTGACTAATTTGCAGATGAGAACATGATATTACAAAATAAAGGCTCTAATGTACAGAATATTGATGATGTATTGCGTGTTCCTGATATCAAACTCTGTTCTGTGGGGCATTATGTGAAATTATCCAATGCCCGTATAGAAAAGAATGAAAACAGATATGGTATAGACGGAGTTCTTGGAATGGATTTTATCAATAGGTTTAACCGAGCAACACTATATTTCAACAATATGTCAATAAGCATGGATTAAGTAACTTATTGTAATATACCTATTCCGGTTCTGTAGATAAGAAATTTTTACTTTTAAGAATTGCAAAGCAGTTTGCTTACCACACTAAATTTCTACTGAGTCCTACTTTCTCCATAGCTCAACCTTTTGATAAAACCGGTTACTGACTACAGATATACGAATCTTGCAATAGTCGGTATCATGACGAGGATGTGTCCATTTTGACACATCCTCGTCATATTATTTCTTGAATTTTATATTAAACTTTGTATATATATGATAGCAAAAGTATTCACAGTTGTTGTTCCTCAATATTCTGTAAAATAAAAACATTGTTTTCAAATATCGTCATCCGATAACTCTGGTTCAGAGTCTGACGTATCGAGCGTCGTGTCTCTATATATATCCAATTTAAAATTTCTATAAGAGAATCTTACAACTAAAGGAATATATTCATCACTCATTTTGTCAGGAGAGCCGACACTTGCTGCAAAATAAATAAAATCATCATCAACCCTATCAAAGACCACGCCAAGCAACACATTATTCTTAGCATATTCATCTCCTACATATTTTCTAAAATCGTCTTTTGTAAAATCACGTCTCAGCAGATCCTTCCCATCCTTACCAGTCAAACACAATCTTATACGGTTATCATAATAATTGTTTCCAGTACCGTCATCTACTAAAGGTAAATTAACGTCAGCCTTTCTCTCTATGCTAACATTATATACAGAGCCATGCCAATCAACTGTACGTGTTTGCTCATAATCACCAATCTTCTGAATATTTTTTTTCACATGGGTCTTCTCCGGTTTACGGGTTATGATATCATTTGTTTTTTTATTTTCATTACATGATGTCAAAACTCCAATGAAAAAAAACATCGTTATAATAGATGCAATCCTTATCATATATATACTAACAATAAAATAATAGTAATAACAGAGGCAAAGTTAATTTAAATTTATCGCAGCACAAAACAAATGTTTGATTTTATTATAATGTGAGCCAAAATTCCATTGAATGGGGAAAAGACAACATATTCGACTGTGTATGATAAACTCAAATAAAATAAATAATTGAGCAGTTATATAAAGGATGTAATAGAAGAAGTTAGAATCTTATGAAACTTTGCAATTACATAAAGAATATCTGCAATATAATAAATACAAACACAAAATAACCAACTTCTTCTATTACTTATCATCCTTAATAGAAACTAAATAATAAATTTCGAAAACGTACTTTCACATCATCTCTATAACATGACGTCTTTCTACTTTAAAGTTTTACCTTTTTCTTAACGCCTTTGCTCTCATTACCCATACGATCGAGTGATGTTACGACATAAGTGTATTTTGTCTCACCATCGACATAAGGTAACTTATAGAAAGTATCTGTTGTGATATCAATTATATGCGTTGCGTCATCAATGTCCACTTTTTCTCCACGGGCAAATCTATAAATAACATACTTCACAGCCTTATCATCCCAATCCTTACCTTTGGGCTGTGTCCAGAACAGTATGTAGCCATCGCTTGTCCAAATAGGCTTCACCTTTCTTGGCTTTCTTGGTCTGTCATCATCAATAAAAGGCATAAGAGGCTGCAAAGCCGGATATTTCCAATAGCTGTTTTTCAAAACTGTTGCATAATTTCCAACATTATCAACCACGGCTTTAGAATACCATAAAACAACCCCACTCACATTGCGCATCTGGCTGCGTAATGAATACTTTGCCGGCATTTGATTTATCGAAGGATTATCCACATCTGCAAACTTTACCGTACGCTCAACATCCTCTCCAATGAAAATAGGTCTGTTGGATGAATACCTGTTCCACCAGTTTATCAGAGTCTTGTAGTCTGCCGTCTTGTGACCTATCTGCCAATAAAGCTGCGGAGCACAATAATCCACCCATCCATTGTTAACCCAAAGTAACACGTCCGCATACAAATCATCATAATTCTGGAGTCCTCCAGTATCACTACCTATATTGGGAGCTGTTCTTTTGTTTCTATATATTCCGAATGGCGAAACACCGAATTTCACCCATGGCTTGCGTCTGTGTATTGTTTCTCCGAGTTCCTTTATACAAAGATTGACATTATAACGTCTCCAGTCACCAATGTCCCGTATGCCATTATTATATCTGGCAAACTCGTTACTGTCTGGAATAGACTGTCCTGCGACAGGATATGGATAAAAATAATCATCAATATGCACGCCATCCACGTCATAGCGTGACACAATGTCATCCACGACCCTACAAATGTATTCTCTATTTTCTGGCATTCCGGGATTTAGTATGAACTGTCCGTCGTACGAGAATACACGTGCAGGATTTTTTATTGCAATATGTGAAGAGGCTAACGTAAGAGTACTTTTGGTTTTAGCTCTATATGGATTAATCCAAGCATGAAGTTCCATTCCACGCTTATGGCATTCGTCAATCATCCACTGCAACGGATCCCAAAATGGTGATGGAGCCTGTCCTTGCACACCTGTAAGAAAGCGGCTCCATGGCTCAATGCTACTTTGATAAAGAGCATCACATTCAGGACGAACCTGAAAGATAACCGCATTAACATTGCACTTTTGTAATTCATCCAACTGATTTGACAGATTCTGCTGCATAGCGGCTGTGGAAAGTCCCTGAAACTGACCATTAACACATTGTATCCACGCACCGCGGAATTCCCTCTTAGGCACATATTTCTTTGCCGCCTGCATAAATAAGCATAATGATAAAGCCACGAACACACAGCTAAATCTCATTGTCTGATACATTCTCATATTATAAATTTTATCCAACAAAGTTAATTAAATTAACGTGCAAAAACACGCGCGCATAGCATCTTTTACGTTTTTTAACCCTCATGAATGTTCGTTAGCCTCTCTAAATATCAACCTCGACTCCGTAATAGAACAATATTGTGTACATTAAAAAAGAGAAAACAAATCTATGATCAATCATTATAATATTCTGCTTATTTCAACATAAGACACATATATATCCTTACGCAAGGATATAATTAATTATATTTTACAACATAGTCCTATTCAAAACTCATGAAATTATCTTATATTTTGCGAATTTCAGCAATAACTGTTTAGTTCCTGCATTGTTGAAACGCACTGTGGCTTTTGTATTTTCCCCCTCACCGTCCAGCATTTCTATCGTACCGATTCCAAAACGCTGATGTTCTATTATATCTCCTATTTTCACATCACTATTATAATCCACACTTGCTGATATATCAGATTCCATTGGACGGTTTTTACTTACCAAATTTTCATTAGTAAAATGACTTACTTTAACATGGCGGTTTGTAAACATGTTACTTGCTCTTCCCCACTTTGCCGAATCTGTTCCCGTACGGATGTCGGCTTCATTATTATGTATATAATTAGAATCTATTTCAGAAATAAATCTACTCGGACGACAGAATTCCATCTTTCCATATCTATATCTACTTTTTGCATATGTAATAATACAATGCATTTGCGCTCTTGTTATCGCAACATACATCAACCTTCTTTCTTCCTCAATTTCACGTAGTGAGGAAGACATACGTATATTAGGGATTATATTTTCTTCGACTCCAACTATAAACACTGTGGAAAATTCAAGTCCTTTTGCTGAATGAATTGTCATCAGTGATACCGTATTGTCATCATTGTTATTATCGTCTATATTTGATATTAAAGATATAGTCTGTAGAAAATCTGATATATAAAAGTCCTCTTGCCCCTCCTCTTTTTTGTTGTCTACAAAATCTTTCAAAGCACTCAATAATTCTTCTACATTTTGCTGTCGTGCAACATCTTCAGGAGAACCATTAGAATAAAGCACTCCTTTTATACCGCTATTATCTATTATTTCTATACCAAACTCATACGCATCCAACTTCTTGCTCTTGCATTTACATTCTTCTATAAAATCATGAAAATCAATAAGTTTATTTTTGGTATTGCTTTTCACATTAAGACGATATTTGTCTGGGAACGATATAACTTCCCAAATACTTACACTATTAGCCTTTGCAGATTCTGTAAGTTTCTTAAGTGTGGTTGTTCCGATTCCTCTTACCGGATAATTGATAACCCTCCTTATTGCCTCCTCATCATCTGTGTTTACAGTCAGTCTAAAGTACGCAATGATATCTTTAATTTCTTTACGCTGATAAAAATTCAACCCACCGAATATTTTATATGGAATAGATTTATTTATAAGCTCTTCTTCAATAACACGACTCTGTGAATTTGTTCTATACAACACGCAAAAATCCTTATAGTCGCATCCGGACTGCCGTTTTATCCGCTTTATCTCATTACATACAATACATGCTTCCTCTCTATCAGAATATGCAATCTTCAAGTCAAGCTTCCCACCTACATCCTTCTTACTGTATACATCTTTATATATTTGGTGTTCGTTATGTTTGATTATGCTGTTAGCTGCGGCAACTATATTTTTTGTACTACGATAGTTTTGCTCCAACTTGAATATCTCAAATCCGTTCTTTTTAGGAAATTCAAGTATATAATCTATATTTGCTCCTCTAAAACTGTAGATACTTTGAGCATCATCACCAACCAAACAAATAAAAGCATTTTTTCTATAGAATAACTCTATTATTTTTTGCTGTACATAATTTGTATCCTGATATTCATCGACAAGAACATACCTGAATCTGTCAGCATAATCAGCCAGTATTTCCGGATTATCCATAAAGAGCCTATATGTCAGGACCAGTAAGTCATCAAAATCCATTACATTTGCGATATGGCACCTCTGAATATATTCTCTATAAATAGTTCCTATTACATTTGTTTTACCATTTACTGAAAAGTCATCTACATTTATTAAGTTATTCTTGGCATAACTTATCTGACTGAGGACAAACCCCGGACTATATTTTTTCTCGTCAATATTATATTCTTTTATGATGCTATTAACAAGTGATTTTGAATCACTCTCATCATATATAGTAAAATTGGGCTTGTAATCTATTTTATCAATTTCACTTCTCAGAATCCTATAGAATACAGAATGGAATGTCCCCATATGAATCTGCCGTGCCAATTTATCCCCGACAAGAATTCCTATGCGCTCTTTCATTTCATCAGCAGCCTTATTTGTAAACGTCAATGCTAATATATTCCATGGTTTAATTCCATTTTTAAGAAGATAGGCAATTTTGTATGTCAACACCCTTGTTTTCCCGGCACCTGCACCTGCTATAACAAGTTGCGGTCCATCATTATATTTTACTGCGGACAATTGATTTTCGTCTAAATCTTTCAAAAAATCAAACATATAAATTAATGTATATAATGAACTATTTCCTTCTATAAATTCCTCCGGAAACTGTATTATGGTTTATATCTTCTCCCTCCTTTGGCAATATTGGTATGAATTTCATTTGCCTTTCTATTCTTTTTCGCCTATTCAACAAATACGAATCCGGTGTCTTACTGCTATATTTTATTGGATTTGGAAGTGTTGCCGCAATTAACGCACATTCCGATCTTGTAAGGTCGCGAGCATCTTTGCCGAAATGATATTTAGCCACAGCACTTGCCCCATATATGCCATTTCCCATCTCAATTGAATTGAGATATACCTCCATGATTCTCTGTTTGCTCCACAGCAATTCAATAAGAACGGTAAAATAAGCCTCGAAACCTTTTCTGACCCATGTACGTCCGGGCCATAAAAACACATTCTTAGCTGTTTGTTGTGAGATGGTACTTGCTCCCATGCGTTTCCTGCCATGCCTGTTATATCTGGCAGCATTCTCTATTGCATTAAAATCAAAACCGTGATGTATAAGAAATTTCTGATCCTCACTTGCCATTACTGCCACAGGCAAATAACATGATATATCTTCTATTGGTATCCACTTATGATGCAATGTTATATGCTCATTGTTCAAAGCCTGCTGAAAACATCTTATTACCATAAGCGGTGTAATATAAACAGGAATAAATCTATAGGCAATCACCATAAGTATGGTACTGCTGAAAAACAAGGCGATTCCCCAGCGTAAAATCCTACCTATTAATTTCATTGTCAAATTTATTTCTCGTATATAAACATATTAAGTCATCACAAAGTACTTGTGATGACTTAATATGATTAAAGTCAAACAAAATATTTACTTTAAAGTCCCGGCATTTGCAGCATCTATCATAGCCTGACTTGCATACATATATATTTCAACACGTCTGTTTTGCTGACGTCCTGAAGCCGTGCCATTGTCAGCTACTGGTTCAGAGCTACCTTTTCCTGTAATCTGCTGAAACTGCGAATTTGACACGCCACAACTCTTCAGATAATCAGCGACACTTTTTGCCCTACTGTTACTTAAAGGAATATTTATTCCATCATTTCCGGTAGAATCAGTATGTCCGTATATGTCAATATGGCAATCTGCATTATTCTTCAGTACTGTTGAGAACTTTGCAAGTTCGTTCTTTGATGTTGCATTAAGGTCTGCCTTATTTGTAGCGAACAATATTCCGGAATCAAAAGTAACCTTTACTGCTTTCAGACCATTTGCATCAGTAACTTCCTCCACTTTTGCATTTTCAACCTGTGCCGCAGCTTCTTCTGCGACTTTGTCCATATGACGCCCAATCAACGCACCGGCTCCTGCACCGACCGCTCCGCCTATAGCTGCACCAACGGCTGTATTTCCGGCTATCTTACCAATTATTGCACCTAATGCAGCTCCGCCACCTGTTCCAATCAACGCACCTGTACCTTGTTTTGTTTGACATCCTATAATGGCAAGCAAACACATTGTAAGTGTCATAATCCTAATTTTTTTCATAATCCTGTTTTTTTATTTGTCTGTAAACTATTATATACATTTGCAAAGGTAGCGTTTTTTATTATTATGATGCTATGTTACAACAATTTTTTGTACTTTTGCACCCAAAATAATCATATAAATTATAATCATATATAATGGTAGAATTAAAAGAACTTACCAAAAGAGCTGATAACTACAGCCAATGGTATAATGATTTAATCGTAAAGGCGGATTTGGCAGAACAGGCCGCGGTACGTGGATGTATGGTTATCAAGCCTTACGGATACGCCATTTGGGAAAAGATGCAGCATCAGCTGGACTCAATGTTTAAAGAGACAGGGGTTCAGAATGCTTATTTTCCGTTGTTAATACCAAAATCTTTTTTAAGCCGTGAGGCAGAACACGTGGAAGGCTTTGCCAAAGAATGCGCGGTGGTTACACATTACAGATTGCGTTCCAAAGAAGACAAAAGCGGAATAGAAGTTGATCCCACAGCAAAGTTGGACGAAGAGTTGATTATACGTCCCACATCTGAAACCATCATATGGAATACATATAAGAACTGGATACATTCGTGGCGTGATTTACCATTGATGTGCAACCAGTGGTGTAACGTAATGAGATGGGAAATGCGTACAAGACCTTTCTTACGTACGTCAGAGTTCTTATGGCAAGAGGGTCATACGGCACATGCCACAAAAGAAGAAGCTGAAAAGGAAGCACAGATGATGCTTCATGTCTATGCAGACTTTGCAGAAAACTGGATGTCAATGCCTGTTGTCCAAGGCGTGAAAAGCGAAACTGAACGTTTTGCCGGAGCATTGAATACTTACACCATTGAAGCGATGATGCAAGACGGCAAAGCATTGCAAAGCGGCACAAGTCATTTCTTGGGTCAGAATTTTGCAAAAGCATTTGATGTAACATATTTGAATAAAGAAAATAAACCCGAATATGTATGGGCTACGTCATGGGGAGTGTCGACGAGACTGATAGGAGCACTCATAATGACTCATTCTGACGATAACGGACTGGTTCTGCCTCCAAAGCTCGCACCCATTCAGGTAGTAATAATTCCAATTTCAAAAGGATCGGACGGGCTGGCTAAAATATCAGAAAAAGCAGCGCCAATAATCAGACAATTACGTGAGTCCGGAATTTCTGTAAAATATGATGATGCAGAGAATAAACGTCCGGGGTATAAGTTCGCCGATTATGAAGTAAAAGGAGTACCTGTACGCCTTGTTCTCGGTGCAAGAGATATTGAAAATGGTACAATTGAGGTAATGCGCCGTGACACACTGGAAAAAGAGACCAGGCCAATTGAAGGGATCGCAGACTATGTCAAATCTTTGTTGGATGAAATACAAAAAAACATGTTTGACAAGGCAAAATCATTCCGCGACGCTCATATTTATGAATGCGATGACTATGCAGAATTTAAAGAAAAGATAAAGGACGGCGGCTTCTTCCTTTGTCATTGGGACGGTACGGCTGAGACTGAAGCAAAAATAAAAGAAGAGACACAGGCAACTATACGGTGTGAGCCCTTTGGATACGAACCCACAAACGGTATAGATATGGTATCGGGCAAACCTGCATCCAAACGGGTTATAATTGCAAGAAGTTATTAAAATAATATATATGGTTATAATATGAATTGGCTTATTGATCTGTTTACTACAACAGACTCTGTGGCTCACATAACATTGCTTTACGCATTCGTTATAGCAGTTGGAGTCTTGCTCGGAAAAATCAAGTTTGGCGGAATCTCCCTCGGTGTGACATTCGTACTGTTTGCAGGAATTGTCGCCGGACATATTGGATTTACAGCCCCGACAAATATTCTGAACTTCATTCAGGATTTCGGATTGATTTTGTTTGTGTTCTGCATAGGACTACAAGTGGGTCCTGGATTCTTTGAAAGCTTCAAAAAAGGAGGTATAACATTAAACATGCTGTCGGTGACAATAGTACTGCTAAACGTACTTGTCATGTTTGCTTGTTATTTTATATTTTTTGACACCGAAAACGTCAACAACCTACCGATGATGGTAGGTACCTTATACGGTGCTGTAACAAACACTCCAGGACTTGGAGCCGCAAACGAGGCTTTGGCATCTTTGTTTGGAAATAATGTCCCACAGATAGCATCCGGATATGCATGCGCTTATCCTCTTGGAGTATTAGGCATCATCGGTGCCACAATCGCCATCCGCTATCTGACCAAGACAAAGCTTGCAGACGAAGAAAAGATGCTGGAGGAAGAAGAAGCCGAAAATCCTCACGCAAAACCACATCAGATGCATCTGAAAGTGAACAACTCTTATCTGGCAGGAAGAACGCTCAGGGAAATTTCAGAGTTCTTAAACAGAGATTTGGTATGTTCACGTTTACAGCACAATGGCACCACTTTAATTCCCAACAGTAAGACTGTGTTCGAATTGGGAGACGAAGTGCTTATTGTATGCGCAGAAGCCGATGCCGAGGCGATAAAGGCATTTATAGGTCCGGAAATAGATACACCATGGTCAGAAGAAGATCAGAACCAGCCATTGGTATCTCGTAGAATAATCATCACCCGTCCTTCAATGAACGGCAAAACGCTTGGAAAGATGCACTTCTCAAGTGTTTATGGTGTAACCGTGACACGAGTATCAAGGCAGGGCATGGATGTCTTTGCAAGCAGAAACTATCATTTTCAGGTAGGTGATAAGATTCTTGTTGTCGGTCCGATGGATAATGTCAACCGAGTAGCTGACATAATGGGAAATTCGGTTAAAAGACTCGACTCCCCGAACATTGCAACAATCTTTATCGGTATATTGGTAGGTATCCTGTTTGGAAGTATTCCTTTGGCAATTCCCGGCATGCCTGTACCGTTGAAGTTGGGTTTGGCTGGAGGTCCTCTTATCATAGCTATTCTTATCGGACGCTTCGGATATAAATTCAAACTGGTTACATACACGACAACATCAGCAAATATGATGTTAAGAGAGATTGGTCTGGTGCTATTCCTCGCCAGTGTGGGCATAAAAGCCGGCGCAGGTTTCTGGGAAACAGTCATTCAGGGAGACGGTCTGAAATATGTATACACAGGTTTCATGATTACTGTCATCCCGATATTGTTGGTAGGCGTCATCGCACGCGTGCGCTTCAAGTTGAACTATTTCACGATAATGGGAATGATAGCCGGAACATATACAGACCCGCCAGCTCTCGCTTATGCTAACTCCAGTTGTTCAAGGGAGGCACCTGCTGTAGGTTACTCAACAGTTTACCCGCTGGCTATGTTCTTAAGAATATTTACAGCACAAATGATTGTACTGTTCTGCTGCGGATAAAAATAGTAAAAATACAAATACAACAAAGGGGCGCACCCGACAAACCCTGTGGGGAGGACGCACGGATGCTAACCCAAAA
>ENA-OROZ01002999-OROZ01002999.1-human-gut-metagenome-genome-assembly--contig:-NODE-2999-length-11578-cov-2.986722_pt1 | contig 11578 bp, 16 predicted proteins | sample MGYA00242138_ERZ509066 | MGnify/ENA primary metagenome ERZ509066 (study PRJEB26280, sample SAMEA2338691) | human gut metagenome | biome: human gut; feature: human-associated habitat; material: faeces... | reverse complement strand
CCACCGTGCCGCTGTCCGTAATGTCCACGGTCTCTGTCGCCTCAAACTGGATGCCGCCCTCGCTCTCAAAGAGATCCCCGGCTGTGATGGTACCGGTGCCGGTCACGGTCAGCACGCCCACCGCCTTCGTTGCGGCGTTTCGCACCTGACCGGTGCGGGGATAGATGTAGGCGTCCAGGTCGTCCCCGGTCAGGTTGTCCGGGTCCAGCATCGCCTTGATGTGGGCCAGCAGTTCCTCCGTGCCGCCCATCCGGATGGCGGCCGCCGCCAAAATATCATAGATGGGGAACCCCACCGTCTTTTGATAGCTGTCCGGCACCGCCGCCAGCATAGTTTCCAAAATATCAGACATCGGTCGTCACCTCCACAGTCTCGCCGTTATGCAGGACGGCGGTAAATTCCACATGGCAGGCCCGCCCCCGGCGGCTCACCGTCAGATCCCGGATGGTCCGCACCGCCGGGCAGTAGGACGCCGTCTCTCTCACGTTGCGCTCGATCTCCGCCGTGGCCAGCCCGCTGGGCAGGTGCTGCCCCAGCAGGGAGCGGTCAACACCCAGCTTGGTCTCGCCCTCCGTCATGTAGATGGGCACCCGGTCGATCTGCTGCCGGAGCATCAGGTCAAACCACTGCTGCACAGCCGCCCGGCCTGTCCGCTCCACCAGGGCGCCGTCCCGCAGGAGAAAGCGCTCGGTCGTGCTGTCAAATGCCGGGACCCGGCCGATGCTGTCCGCTGTCTGGGCGGGCACATTGGTCGGGATGTCCGGAAACATAGTTGCCATAGTATCACCTCGTGGGGATGGCCCAGGCGGTGCCGCCCAGCCGTCCCAGAATCACCACGGTCTTGTCAATCAGGCCGCAGACCACCTTGTCGCCGGTCTTCCACTTCTCCAGGTACAGGTGGCCGTTGTCCTTGTCCCGGTAAAAGCCCTGGGCCGCCACCACACAGTTGAGCTCCATGGGCGGGGCCATCACCTCCCCGTCGCACAGGGAGACGGTCAAGGGGGAGAGTTTGACCACCGTCCCACGCAGAAGGGCAGGGGAGGGGGGTACACGCCCGCTCCGCCTAATTTCTTTCGCAAGCTCATAATCCCAGCTCATAGATCCTCCTATACGGTCACGGTGTCGGCGCTTCCCGCCGCCCGTGGCTGCTTATCGGTCCGCACGGTCACGCTCATCAGGTGCTCCGCGCCGTACCGGTGGGTCACGCCGGTGATGCGCATGGGGCCGGACACGTCATAGCGGTTTGGCACAAATTGCACCAGCGCCCCGCTGACTGCCGCGTCGTCCCCCCACAGATCCTCCACCGTCCGCTCTTCGTAATTTTGTCCTGCTGCTGCAAAAGGTTCTTCACCCGCTGCCGCGCCTGAGCGGTGTTCTCATCCCCGCTCAGGCTTTCCACCTGCTGCAAAAGTCCATACTTGGCAATGCTGGCAGCATTGGACGCCCTGCCCAGCACCCGCCCGGCGTCACCGTCTTTGTCCACCAGCACCACGCTGTTGACCAGTTCCTCTATGCTGTCGCTGCCGCTGATGGACCCCTTGGCCAGCGTCACATCAAATGCCCCCAGGCTGGCCGCCGGCTTGTGGTAAAGCGTCACAGCCGTCTGGGGCAGGGGATAGACCTGCAAGGCACCCTCCCGCACCCGCCGGATGTAGGTCTTGCCGGTCTCCGCCGTGCAGATGTCCAGGATGTCCTCCAGGATGCTCTCCGGCGTCTCGCCCCACCACACCTTGGAGATACGGGTGGGCGGAAGCTCCACCCGCCCCGCTTTGATGCCGGCTTTGGCACACATCCGGGCCACGGCGTCCGGCGCCGCCGCCCGGTCCAGCTGCAAAATGATCTGGCTGCGGCTCAGATACCAGCCCGGGTCGTTGGCCCGGACGCTGCCGTCCTGTCCCACCTCCAGAATCACCCCGGAGAACACCTCCGCGCCGCCGTTGACGATGCGGAGCTTGTCTCCCGGCGCGATGTTGTACCAGTGGGCGTACTTGTCGTTCAGGTTGTTCCGCAGTGCCGTGAAGCTTACCTCCACGCTCAGCGCGTCCAGCTCGTCCCGCAGCTCCACGGAGGCGGTGGCCGCCGTGATGTCCCGGCACGTGCTGCCCTGATACAAAATGACGCGGTGATCGTCTACGCTCCGCCCCATCACTTCACCCCCGAAATAAAGCGGTACTCCCGCAGCTCCAGCGTGTAGGCGATGTCGCCGTTGCGCTGTACCTGCCAGGAGAAGGAATCCACCGTGCAGGCGGAATTGAGCCGGCAAATGCCGTCCCCGTCCAGCAAAATCACCCGGAAGGGCAGTTTGCGGGGCCGGTTGCGCTCGAAGAAGCTGACATACTGCCAGCCATCCTCCAGCGCCTCCGGCGGCATGAAGCTGTGCCGCCGGCCGACAGGGAAGAAGCCGGAAATGCTCATGGACCACAGCCCCATGGTGCCGATGGTGTTGTAGTCCCGGCTCAGCCCCTGAAAAGTGCCGTTGTTCTGCTCATACTGGGGGCCGATGCCCGCCGGTACCGCCGGGAACACGATATACTCCTCATTGTTGTTGATGCTCATGATAAGCTTGTACATAGGTCACCTCACGTATTGCGCAGCGCCCGCAGCAGCCGCTGGGCCACCACGTTGCCCATGTAGTCCGCATAGGCCTCGTCGCCGATCATGTTGCCCTGCACGGTCACGTAGACATTGACCGTCTGACCGCCAGCCATCCGCTGGGATACGTCGTGAGGGATGATCTGGGTACCGCCGGGCAGGTTGACGATCTCGCCGCCCCGCTCGTTGATGCGGGTCCAGCCGCCGGGGAAGTAGCTGGTGCCGGTGGCGTGGCCGCCGAAGCCCCAGTTGATGCCGGAGAACTGCTTGTCGATCCAGCCGGAGATCCCGCTCTTGGCCTTGGTATACAGCGACCCCAGAATGGGGACCTTGCTGATCTTATCGTCCAGCCAGCTGAGCTTGTCGCCGAACCAGCCAAAAAAGCTGCTGATAGCCGACTTGGCCGCGTTGAACGTGCCCACAATGCTCTCCTTGGTGGCGGCGAAGCCCTCAGTAAACTGTGCCCAGAGGCCCTGGAAATAGGCCTTGACCTTGTCCCAGTTGGCAATCAGCAGGGCACCGGCGGCAATGGCACCCCCGATGAGCAGAACGACCGGGTTGGCCGCCACCAGCGTGGCCAACGTGCTCCCAAACAGCATGACCGTCTTAATGAGACCGAAAACCTGGCTTGTGAACTGCACCACCTTGACCATAGCAAACGCGCTCCCAAGCCCCACGATCCACCGCTTGATGGTGTCTCCGTGCTCGGCGACCCACGAAAACGCCTTCCCGGCGTACTCCACCGCCTTGCCCAAGCCATCCGTGAATTTCTGGGCGATCCGGTCAATGGTGCCGTCCTGCTGCCACTGCTGGAATCGCTCCGCCAGCAGCGAGACCTTGCCCTTGAGCAGGTCCAGTGCGCTGCCGGCCTTGATGCTGCCGTCGGTGCTGATGCCGACAATGGTGGCCAGAGCGCTCTTGGCCACGCCCGTCACCGTGGACCACAGGCCCCGCATGGTGGTGGCCTGCTTCTCCATGCCGCCGGAGAAGCGATCCTCCATCAGGGCGATCATGGCCTCGTTGAATTTCTCTTGATTGACGATCTGGCCGGAGTTGTTGGCTATCTGCACCCCGGAGAACATCTTCTCTCCCTGCTCCAGGATCTTGGCCTTGGTGATACCGAACTCCTTCAGCCGCTCCAGCTCGCCGGTCTGGGCGTCGATCAGGGCCTCCACCGCCTGGTCAAAGCTCTTGTTGGTGGCAGCCGCCATGTCACCGGCACGGGTCAGCCAGGTGTCGGCGCTCATGCCCATGGCCTCAAACTTGGCGGCGCCCTCCACCAGCTCGCCGCCCTCAAAGGGCGTCCGGTTGGCAAGGTTGATGGCATTCTGCATGATCTGGCTGGCCTTCTGGGTGTCCTTGGTGGCGGTCTCCAGCTGGAGCCGGTAGCCCTCCAGGTCCATGGCCTCGCTCAAGCCTGTCTTTGCCGCAAGTCCGGCCACGGCGGTGGCCGTCACAGCTCCCCACTTGACCGTCTTCTTGACCACCTTGGAGATGGACGCCTCCGCCTTCTTTCCGAAGTTCACCACGCTCCGGGTGGCGCTGACCATCTCCTTGGAGACGCCCTTTGTATTCTTGGCAGCCTTTACCAGCCCGCCGCTCATGTTGTCCTTCAGGTTCAGAATGGTCTGGATCACCTTAGCCACGTTTTTCACCTCCTGTCAGGCTCTGGGCGATGGCTGCCGCCGTCAGCGCCACCTGCTCGTCAAAGTACAATGCCCGCGCCCCCATCAGAAACCCGATCTCCGTGGGGCTTGCCGCCGCCAGAGCGTCCAGAGGGACGCCCCTGGCGGCGTAAAACGCGAATAGGCTCAAAATGGGGTCGCGGGCGATCAGTTTTTTACCGTCTCAGCGGCGTTTTCGGCGCTTTCCTCGCTCCCGGCGTTGTCGCCGGGAAGCAGACCCAGAAATTGCAGCGCCTGCCCGCCCAGCTTGTCCTGCTCCATCAGGGAAAACAGGGCGTCCACGGTGCGCATGGGGTCCTCCGCCGTGCCGATCTCCCTCTGGAGATCCCGGTCCTGCAGCTGAGGGCACACGGCGTACAGGGCATGGTTGCCGCACTGGAGGGCAGCTGCGGCGTCCTGTGCCGCTGCCAGCTCGCCGTAAAGCTCCAAAACCGCCTTCTTGGGCGGCATTTTGGCTTCCAGCGTCCGGTCGCTGTCCGGGATGCGCAGCTCTCCGATCTTCAGCTTGTCGGCCTCCCGCTGCTCCCGGCGGGCCACCAGTTCCTCAAATAAGATGCGCTTGCTCATTCCACTGCCTCCAGATTGGTCCATGTCTCCGCCTTAAAGGGCAGCTCCCGCTCCACGGCCTTCTTCGCCTCGATGTTGGCCAGAGCCACCTCCGTAAACACCACGCCGCCGATGCTCCACCGCTCGGACTGCTTGGTCACCGGGTTACGGAGGTTGGTCATCAGCACAATGTCCGGCATGATGCCGGTGCGGTACCCCTCCAGAATGGCCAGCTCCAGCTGGCTGTCGCACTTCATGTCGGTGATCGTCCCCTCAATGCTGTAGCCGTTGTAAATGGGGTAGGTACCGTACTCCCCGCAGAAATTCTGATCCTCAAAATCGCCGGTCACCTTGACCTCGATCTTGGTGGCCAGCGCGTCCCGCTGACCGTTGATATATGCCTCGGAGCAGCTCCCGTGGAGCTGCTTGGCCTGCTTGCTCATATCCCCGCCTCCTTACTGTAGGGTCACTACAAATTCCAGGTTCACCATGGACCCCAGGATCTTCACATCGCCGGAAAGGTACACGTTGCGCTTGAACGGATTGGACCGTACGGTGGCGTCGTCCCAGCTCTCCGCCTCAGACTTACCGGAGCCGACCCACGCAGACCGCTGCGCCGCCACGTCAATGCTGGCGCGGTTGGCGTGCTCCGGGTCCAGAATGTCCTGCTGCGCCAGCTGCAAAAAATAGTAGTTGATGGCGGAGATCAGCAGCATCTGGTTGTTGAGACTGTTGCGGTAGTTGCCAAGATACTCGTCCCGGAACGCCTTGGTGATGTCGTCCCGCATCATGTCCATGGCTTCCACCGTCTCGACGTACTTCATGTCCTCCGTCAGGGTGGAGCCGTTGGTGGTGGTCAGGGAGTTGACGTCTACGCCCACGTGGACCTCAAGATCATCGTTGACCAGCAAAAACTGCCCGTTGCCCACGGCGGCGTCCGGGTCCTCCGGCACCGTCACCTCCTTGAGGTTGGCGCACAGGTAGTTGGTGGCGCCCCGGCTCACGTTGCAGGCAGCCAGCAGACCCACCAGCGACGGGGTGTACTTCTCGCCGGTCACCTCGCCCCGGCTGTCCGCAAAGGTCACCTTGTCGTTGTACAGGTTGACCACGTGCATACAGTCCGGCGCCGCCGCCTTGAAAACCACTGCCTTCCAGCTCTTGGCTTCCTTCTCCCGTGCCTTGATCCAGCTCACCAGAGCCGTCCAGTCGGCGCTGGTGCCGCCTGCCACGGTGATCCACCCGGTCTTCTCGTGGGCGGTCACCAGTGCCAGCGCATCCGCCAGCGTCCCATCAGTGCCTACCTTGGCCACGCCGCAGCGCAGCGGGCCGAAGGTCATGCAGTCCGTAATATACTGCTTGTTCGCCGCCGTGTACGGCGCGTTTTCCAGCTCCGTGATGTCCGTGTAGGTGGCGTATCCGTTGCCGCCTGCGGTAGCATCCCGCACGATCAGCACCGCCACGCTCCGCTCAGACCGCTGAATGAAGCTGGTTGCCAGCTGCTTGAATGTAATATTGATTTTCGGCAGAGTTACAGCCATCAGATGTTTCCCTCCTCGTTGTAAATCAGATTTTCCATAGGTTCTCCCTCCTGCTCCGGGATGTCCTCGCTCCAGCTCAGGTCAATGGTGGCCACCAGCACGCCGTCCGCTACCGTGAAGCTGACCCCCTCGTCAATGCCCAGATAGGTGTCTCCCACGGTAATGCCGTCCAGAAATGCCGCGCCCACCGCCTGCCGCACCGCCAGATTCTCCATCTTCGGGCGGTAGCGGTCAGCGGCGAAAAAATAGAGCCGGAAGGTGGCTGTTTTCTCCTGTCCGGAATGCAATAGCCGGGCCTGTGTGCCAGCCTCCAGCTCCACCTTGGCGCTGGGGCGCACGATGGGGGAGGGGACATCCTCCGCCACCAGCTCCGGCAGGATCTCCGCGGCGTTTCCCGCCGCTTTCAACGCCTGCCGGTAGAGATCGCACACCACCCGGTTTAAGTCCTTCAGGTCGATCATAGCTCTTTTACCACCTCGTCCAGCATCTCGTCGATGTCCGCCAGAAACTCCGGCTGAAAGTCCTTGGCGGATACCTCAAAAATGTGCATCCCCGGCACAAAGCCCAGCTCCCGCCCGTCGTGGGACACCATCCGGTGTCCGTCCTCGATCAGGTGGGCGTGGGGGGCGGTGGAGTAGACGCGCACCGCCTGTGCGCCGTCGTACTCGTACACCTTGCCCCGCTTGATGCTCTTCTTGTAGTTCCCGGTCCGGACCTTCACCCGCTTCGCCTCTTTTTTCGTCTGGCGCAGCAGCTTGGTTCCCTCTTTTCGCATAAATTTCTTCTGCGTCTTGGGGGCGTCTCTGGCCGCCTGTGCCAGCTCCCGGGCGTATGCGTCCAGCTCCCGGGTGTCAAAAACTGCGGATGCCATCTTCCACCACCAGCCTTAAAAAAACCTCCATCCAGCCGCCCCGGTTGTAGATGGGGTACCCGTACTGCACATCGTAGTACTGCCCCCGATAAAGGATCCGCGTGTCCGGTGACAGAATGGGCAGGGAGGTCCGGCGAATGGTCATCTTATGGGTGACCACCGCCTGGTCCATGTCGCCCGCCAACGTATCCCGGCGGCCGCTGGTGGGAACGATCTTTGCCCAGAGCTTCCTGGGCGGGTCGTAGGAGCCGTAGCTGTACGTGGTCTCGCCCAGATCATTGGCCCCCTTCTTCCGTTCCAGCAGCTCCACCCGGCACCGCAGGTCTCCCGCATTGATCGCCATAGGCCCCTCCTTATGCGCCGGTGCCTGCGGTGTCCGATTCGGACACCACAGGCTCGGAAAGCTTCAGTTGGTTCATGATCCGGCGGAACGCGGGGTTATCGGCCACGATGGTACCGGCAAATACTGTCTCGCGCTGGTCGTAGGCATCAAGCACCAGATAGTTGACAGCCAGATCGTACTGGGCACGCCGGGACGTCCCCTCCTTCGGCTCGCTGACACCGGCCTGCTCCATGTAGGCAACAGCGGCGGCATACAGCGATTCCAGCAGAACCGCCTCTCCGGCATCCAGTTCATCGATGCGGCAGTACGCCATCAGCGCCGTCTTGCGCGCGTCCGTCAGCACCATGATTACTCCTCCTTGTTTTCCTCCGGCTCCTGGATAAAGAGGCGATCCACCCAGCCGGTGCGCTCCCCGGTGTGCACCAGAGCCCAGCCGGGCACCTCGGCACCATGGGGCAGATACAGGACCGTCAGCAGCGTGCCGTTTTCCAGCACTTCCGCAACGGGATAGCTGCGCCCGGGGCCGATTCGAAGGTTCAGGCCGCCTTCAGCATTGACTGCCACGATGTCCCCGGAAATCCCGGACAATGCCGGATCCCCCAGGTCAATACCCGTCTGCACGGTCTGAGACTGCTCCTGAGTATCCTGAGCGGCCTGCATAGGCTCCTGGTCCGTCTGAGCGGTCTGCGGCTCCTGTGCCTCCTGAATGGTCTGCAGGGCATCCTGGGCCGGCTTCTTGGCCGGCTTCTGGGTATGCTCCGTTTTCTTCTTACCCATCATGACACCTCACGATCAGCCGGCGGCCTGCACGGCCGCAGTATCGATGTAGCCGTTGATAAAGGCGTCCTCGTCCCACTTGGTGCAGTCGTCCCGCAGGGAGCCGCGCCACAGGATCAGGTCCTGCTCAAAGGCGTTCAGGGTGCCCACGCTGGCCGTGTCGCTGAGCTTCACGGAGAAGGAGCGGCGGTCCCAGTACACAACGCCCTCGTTCAGGTCGCCGATGACCATGGGGACCTTGGTGCCGGTGGTGGGGACCGTATCGTTGTCATAGGTCTTGACGGGCAGGACATAAGGGCCGACGCACAGCTGCAGCTGCTTGGGTTCGGCGGGATTGGGCGTCAGCAGATAGCGGCCGTTCTGGTCCTTCAGGGTACCCAGCCAGAGCAGGCCGTCATCGTTGGTAATGAGCTTGCTGGTAGCCCGGAACGCGGAGCCCAGGCCCACCCAGGCCTTCAGGATGCCGTCCAGGTCCTTCAGGTCTGTGGCTGCCTTGGCGTTGATAACCGCCAGGATCTCTTTGTTGGCAGTCACGCGTGCCTCGTCGCCCAGCCACTCCTGGGCCAGCATCGCGATGTCGGCGTCGCTGTCCTCATACAGCTCGGCGGTCACAGGCAGATAACCGCCCCGCTTCTCGATCTCATAGCTCAGTGTCTCGAACTGAGGCGTAGCCACCTTGCCGTACTTGGCTGCCTCAGCCACGGTGGCAAAGCCGGTGTGCTGGCTGCGCTTCTTGAAGGTGCGGCGGCCGCTCTTGTTTTTCACCTTGACGATGCGGACCTCGCCCAGCAGGCTCTCCTTGCTGTCGCGGCGATCAATGATTGCGGTCACAATGTCCTCCGGCACGGCATAGCCGCCGTCAGCGTTCACGCCTTCCTGCATCATGTCGCCTGCGGCCTTCTGGGTGGGGAACCCGGCCCGGGCAGCCGCCGCGAAGGCCTTCACAGCCTTCTGGTAGCCGGTCTCCTCCGCGCCGCTGCCCAGGGCGCCGCCCTTCAGGCTGCCCTCGGGGACAGGATCACCGCCGCCGAAGGACTTCTCCTCCTGAGCGATCAACGCATCCACCGCCTCGATCTGGCTGTTCAGCTTGTCCACCTCAGCCATCTTGGCGGTGTAATCCTCGGTCTGGCCGTCCTTCATCAGGATGGCCTTGGCCTCATCCAGCAGGCCCTTGCGGGTGTTCATCAGGTCGTACTTCTTCTGCTTCAGGTTCATGGTCTTCTTACCTCCAAATCAAAATCGTTTTTCTTCCAGCGCGATCAGCGCCAGGGCTTTCTGTACTTCAGGGTCATCCTCGGGCGCAGGCGGCTGGGGCTTGTTGTCCTCACCGCCGTATTTTTTTACAACGCCAGCATGAGGCTGGGCAGGCACCGCCACAAAGGACAGCTCATACGCGTCCTCTGGCTGGCTCAGCTCCACCACACACTGCTTGCCGTCATACTCACGCCCGCGCCGGTGTTCGCAAAAAACCTTTGTCTTGTCGGCGCCGCAGATAGAACAGGTAGCCTTACCCATGGCACAGCCAACGGACACCTCCCGCAGGATGCCGCCCTCGACGGCTGCAATGGTCGCCGCCGTCTGGTCGTTCCGCAGCATATAGGCGAACAGCACAAGCACCGTCGTACCGCTCATCTTCTCCACCGCCGCGTCATAGATGCGGGCGGTCTGCATGGAGCTGCTCCACATATGGTCTGCGATGACGGTCTTGCCGACAAACAGCTTGGCGAGGCCATCCAGGGCATCCGCCGTGAACCGCTCGAAGTCCCGGTCCACCTGATCGTCCGCCGCACGGATACGGAAGGCGAAAACATCCTCCGCCTTCAGCTCCACCAGCGCCTGGGCGTTGATCTTCGCCATGTCCGGCGAAAAAGACGCCGCCTTCTCTACAAGGGCAAATTTCTTCAGATCATCCATTGTTGTTTCCTCCAGTTCCTGCTTTTGCCCGGCTCAGCTCCGCCCATACCGAAAGCGGAACGTAATTCAGGCTTGCGTATCGTTCGTCGCCGCCGGGTACCGGGGGCATATCCTCCAGGGCCAAAATGTCGTTGACACTGAACACACCGGCCTCCCGCATGGCCCGGTACCACTCCTTCCGGCTGGCCGTATCGCCCCGGAGCTCCGCCATCATGTTCCGCTGGAGCCACAGGCCCCGCTTCCGCTCCGAGACGGTCAGCAGCTTTCTGGAATCCTCTTCCTCATACTGCGTCACGGCCGGCTGCAGCGTATACTTCACGAAGTCCAAGCTGTTCATCTCGTTACTGGCGTAGCTCTCCTTGCCGGAATACAGGAGGTTCAGGGGCACACCGGTGAACCGGGCGATATCCGCCACCGTCACGTTCTTGCTCTGCACAAACTGGGCGTCGGTATTGCTCATGCTCAGAGCCTTGAACTTCAGGCTATTGTCCAGGACTGCCACCCGGAAAGCGTTGCCGGGCCCGCTGTGCACGCGCTCCCACTCCCGCCGGATGGTGTCCTTGTAACTGATTTTCCGACCGTCTCCAAGGTCCATGTCCGGCTTGCGGCTCAGATCCGAGTCCGTCTCCAGCACACCGGCAGGGTGTCCGCCGTTGACGTAGACAGCCTCCTCGTACGCATCCATAACAGCGGATACGTTCAGCACCCGTGCCGCATAGGTCAGAAGGCTCACGCTGTCCACGCCGTTGGTGGTAAAGCCCTTGTAGTGCAGGATGTCCGAGGGATCCAGCTTATACAGCTGCCCGCTTTTGGGGTCCTGTGCGATGTACCAGAGCTTTCCGGAGCCGGGCTCGATGTACGGGCTGCAGCTTCCGGGCGGCAGGGGGATCAGCTCCACAGGCCAGCCGCTTCTGGCATCCCGGTAGATCCAAACGTAGCTCTTGCCCAGCACGATCCGCTGATACTCCACCAGCTTCTTGTACACAAAGGGCGTCATCGCCTCGTTGGGCCGCTCCCAGAGAACAGGCCCCAGATAGTGGTCGTCCATGTCCCGCTTGTTTACCAGATTCTTGACCTTTACCGGCAGCTTGCCGATGGAGTCGGAGCGGATATCCACCGCCCGGTAGAACGCGGAGATCTTCAGAGCCTCATCCGGCGTGGGAGGGCTGTCCCGGCTCCCGCGGCTCTCGCCGAATACCGTCCGCCAGGTCAGCACGCCCTGGTCCTCAAGGCTCGCGCCTTTCCTGGCAAACCGCTTGTAAGAGATCAAGCGTCCTCACCGTCCTTTCCGGCCCGCTCCGCCAGCCAGCTG
>ENA-OROZ01002998-OROZ01002998.1-human-gut-metagenome-genome-assembly--contig:-NODE-2998-length-11584-cov-4.363865_pt1 | contig 11584 bp, 10 predicted proteins | sample MGYA00242138_ERZ509066 | MGnify/ENA primary metagenome ERZ509066 (study PRJEB26280, sample SAMEA2338691) | human gut metagenome | biome: human gut; feature: human-associated habitat; material: faeces... | reverse complement strand
AAGTGGGAAGCTGCCGCATTTTCCTTTGCCCAGGTGACCATGCCCTTGGAAGCGTCAACATGGGTAACGCTCGCTCCGGCACTTGCAGCCGCGAGGGTAGCACCACCGGTATAGGCAAAGAGATTCAACACCTTCACAGGACGTCCTGCCTCCCTGATGCGTTCACTGCACCAGTCCCAGTTGACCGCCTGCTCCGGGAAAAGCCCGGTGTGCTTGAAGCTGAACGGCTTTAACCGGACATTCTTCCGGCAGCTTAAAAAATTCCCATTCACCGCCGCCTTTGGAGCTTCGGTGATAATGTCCGTTTAAGCGGTTCCATTCAGGAACGGTTTTTTCGGTTTTCCAGATGACCTGCGGATCCGGTCGAAGGAGGATGTACCTGCCCCAGCGCTCCAGCTTTTCCCCACAGGAGGTATCTATTACTTCATAATCTTTCCAATGATCTGCAATCCACATTTTTGGCTCCTTCTGCCTCTTTCTAATAAGAAAATAAGTAATTTAATGATTATCTGCTTATGATGAATACTGTGCTTTACTTACGAATTCGCACTTTGTGCTTTACATCCTGCTTCGCAGGATATTCGTTTCACTCATTACATCATATATGTAATTTGGGCAAAAAAGCAAGGTTTTTATTTGAATTTCACTTGCAATGTGATATGATGTGTAACAGTTCAGTCAATTCGTACCAAACGGCAGCTTATGAATATAAGAACGTAGTCCGGACAGGATGAATTACTGAACAGTTATATTTGGAGGATGAGATGAGCAGAGCATATTTACAGGATAAACAGAGGGTTGTGATCAAGATTGGAACATCTACAATCACGCATACGGATACCGGACACTTAAATCTGGTAAAGCTTGAGAAATTCGTGAGGATTCTTACTGATATTCATAATCAGAACAAGGAGCTTATCATTGTGTCTTCCGGAGCAATCGGAGCCGGAAGAAAGGCACTCGGTATTCAGGGAAAGCCCTCCACCCTGCCAATGAAACAGGCTTGTGCAGCAGTTGGACAGGCGAGGCTGATGATGATTTATCAGAAGCTTTTTGCAGAATATAATCAGACTATTGCCCAGATTCTGGTTACAAAGAACGTGGTTACGAACGGAATCAGCCGGATTAACGCAGTCAATACCATACAGGAGCTGCTTACCATGGGAGTGATTCCAATTGTGAATGAAAACGATGTGGTTTCCACGGATCAGATTCTGGATGGGAATTTTGGGGATAATGATACCCTGTCCGCGCTTGTTGCCAAAATGATAGGAGCCGATCTGCTGATTCTGCTATCTGATATTGACGGGCTTTATACCGATGATCCAAGAAGCAATCCGGACGCCCGGTTTATCAGCTGCGTGGAGAAAATTGATGATGAACTGCTTTCCTGTGCCAAAGGACCTGAAAGCGGCTTTGGAACCGGAGGTATGACAACGAAGCTTGCAGCTGCAGAAATTGCGAACGGAGCCGGAACGGATATGGTAATTGCCAATGGGGACGATCCGGTGAATGTCATCCGTATTCTGGAGGGCAAAGAGGTCGGAACCCTGTTTAAGGCGTAATTTCAGATCGTTTATCTGCTTTATATAGCAGGCAGAATTCTGTCGAGGAAGCTGATCAGGTAGAGCAAATTCTGTTGACAAGGCAGATTATGAGAAACTCCAGCGTTTGTTGTAGAGTTATTGCGAATTAATAGGAAATAGAAAAGTGGAAATAGAAGAGTAGAAAATGAAGCAGTTGATAGAAAACCCGGAAAGCACACAGATCTTTGTGGTAATTCTTGCAGCTATTTTATTGGTAGTTCTTGTGATGTTCGTGATCTTTCTCCTTCGTAGAAGAAGACCGAAGGCGCAAAGCTACGATGAAATGGAGGGGCACGAATTTGAATATTTCTGTGCGGATCTTTTGGGAAAAAGAGGATTTGAAGAGGTAGAGGTTACAAAAGGAAGCGGGGACTACGGCGTAGACATTCTCGCAGAAAAGGATGGCGTGACCTATGCAATCCAGTGCAAGCGGTACGATGGTCCGGTCGGCGTGAAAGCGGTGCAGGAGGCTTATGCCGGACGGGACTATTATGACCGTATGGTGGGAGCGGTACTGACGAACCAGTACTTCACTACTCCGGCTGTTGAAGCAGCGAAGAAGCTCAAGATTCTGCTGTGGGATGGCGGATATCTGGAGAGCATGATGGAAGAGTAGAGGCGAACAACGGTTTGAACAGACTCTTGACATACCAATAACAATGAATTATCATAGAAATGTAGTAAAAAAGAGCGTTACCGTAAAGCAACGGTTCGCCTATTTATAAGTAAGCTTTATCAAAAAGCAACCTACATTTGGTCGTGGCGGTTGCTTTTTTGATGTTTATCTTTTCTGTAAGTTTGGATGATACTGATGAGCGTAACAATTATGCTGATAACCGTTACAACAATACCAATGACACTTACAGTGATTCCTGTCATCAATTATGTACCTTTCATTATATTTCCCATTTGTATCACCTCCGTTAATACAGGAAGCTCTCAAAATGTAAAACATTTTGGCGAAAGGCGAACCGCTACCCGTTTAAGTAACGCCCATATATACAGTATAACATGTAAAAGCAATAAATCAACAAAAAACAAACATTTGTTCTAGATACTTGCTATCAAAATAAAATCAGTCAAGCCGATGAATAAACAGACCGCTTCGAAGCTTGGGCTCGAACCAGGTGGACTTCGGTGGCATTAAAAGACCGGCATCCGCAACATCAAGCAGCTCCTGAATGGAGGTCGCATACATGGAGAACGCAACGGTGCAGTCCTCGGCAACGCGCTTTTCCAGTTCGGAAAGTCCCCGGATTCCGCCGACAAAGTCAATCCGTTTATCGGTTCTAGGGTCTGCAATCTTAAGAATGGGACGAAGCAGATTATTCTGTAGGATAGAAACATCCAATCCTTCGACCGGGTCATCCACAACAAGGCTCTTGTCAGCGGTAAGCCGATACCAGCCATCGTTCAGATACATACCGAAGGTGCCCTTTTCTTCCGGAGCAAAGGGAGTATCACCGAGGTAGGAAACGGTGAATCCGGCCTTCCGGACTGCTTCTAAAAATTCTTCTTTCTTCATTCCGGCAAGATCCTTCACCACACGGTTATAAGGCATGATATAAAGCTGGTCATCCGGGAAAAGTACGGAAAGAAAGTGGTTGAATTCTTCTTGACCGGTATAGTCAGGATGCTCCTTGCGGCGTTTTAATCCAACCTTCACCGCAGAAGCACAACGGTGGTGACCGTCTGCAATATAAGTAGTGGGAACTGCGGCAAAAGCCTGTTCCATTTTTTCTATGACATTACTGTCGGAAATCACCCAGGCGCGATGTGTAATCCCATCCGGGGAAGTGAAGTCGTACACGGGTGTTTTTTCTTTTTCCTTCCGGATAATCCGGTTGATTTCTTCAACAGAGCGGTATACTAAGAAGATCGGACCGGTCTGCGCATTGGTGCGGTCCACGTGGTTAATGCGGTCAATTTCCTTTTCTTCACGAGTATTTTCATGCTTCCGGATGGTGCCGTTTACATAGTCATCAATGGAAGAACAGGCAACAATACCGGTCTGGGAACGACCGTTCATGGTGAGCTCATAGACATAGAAGCAAGGTTTTTCATCCATAAGAAAAGAGCCGTCTGCGATCATTTCGTCCAGTGTTTCTCTGGCTTTTTCATAAACACGATCGTCATAGGTATCGACAGAATTGTCAAACTGGGTTTCCGCACGGTCAATTTTTAAGAAAGAAAGAGGTTCTTTTTTTACCTCTATGCAGGCTTCCTCACGGTTATAGACATCGTAGGGCAGTGCTGCAATCCGGTCTGCCAGAGAGGGATTCGGACGTACACTTTGAAAAGGGGTAATCTTTGGCATGGCAATCTCCTTTTATTCGTTGTTAAAAAATGATTTTGAGTAACAGTTCAGCCATGCAGAAATGATTGTGCAAGATGACCGTGGGAGCTTGCTCACTAAGGGCAGCTTATACAATCATTTCTATAGGGCGGACGCCCGACATGAAATAAGTTGCCGGAAAGCACGTATATTTGTTAGCCAATCTGTACAATCCGGCAACTTATGAATGTCCATGGCTGAACTGTTACGATTTTGATCATGAATCCTTCAGAATCACTTGTTTTTTCCCTGACACGATTATAGTATAATGAGAATAGAAGTGTCAATGTAACTGTGAATAGACGGAACCGTTACATTAGCTATGAATGAGAGAGGTGAAAGCAATGGCTAAGAATGATAAAACGAATGTGATGCGTGTTTTGGAACAGCATAAAATCCCTTATGAAGGACATAACTATCTGGATTCCGGTGCAATCAGCGGAACCGAGGTAGCAGAGGCTTTAAATGAGAACCCGGAAGTGGTGTTTAAGACATTGGTAACCATTGGAAAGACCGGAAATCATTATGTATTTCTGGTGCCGGTGGAACAGGAACTGAATCTGAAAAAGGCGGCGGCAGCAGTGGGAGAAAAGAATATCGAGATGATTAAATCCAAGGAATTACTCCCTCTTACCGGTTATATTCACGGGGGATGCTCTCCGATCGGAATGAAGAAGCAGTTCCGGACCGTTATTCATGAAAGTGCAGCTTCCTTCGAGAAGATCTTTTTTAGCGGCGGAAAGATCGGTTTTCAGGTCGAGGTACGTGTTGAGGATCTGAAAAAGGTACTGAAGTTTGATTTTGCGGATATTGCGGATTGAACAAAATTTTGACAGTAATTTTACAAAAGACTGGTTGATGAACAACAGAATCGTATTGTTATAAGAATGAGGGAGAAACAGATGGCAGCAGAAACGACAGACAAGAAAAAAGTATTTAAAGAATACCTGTGGATTACCTTTGCGGTAGTTATCATGGACATCGGAATCTATGTTTTTAAGTTTCCGAACAATTTTTCCTTTGGCGGTGTTTCCGGTATGGCGGTTGTGATTTCGAATTTTACAGCTCTTTCCGCATCCCAGATCAACCTGGTGATTAATCTGTTGCTGTTGGTGCTGGGGTTTGCCATTCTGGGTAAGAACTTCGGGGTGAAAACAGCGTATGTGACGGTACTTTCGTCTCTTTTACTGAATGTATTTGAAGTGGTGTTCCCGATGAAAGCGCCGCTTACGAACGAGATCATGCTGGAACTGTGCTTTGCCATTCTGCTTCCGGCGATTGCTTCAGCATTGTTGTTCTATGAGAATGCCTCCGGCGGTGGTACAGACATTATAGCCATGGTGATAAAGAAGTACTCCACAATGAATGTTTCTACGGCATTGCTCTGGACAGACCTTGTCGTTGTTGTCTGTGCCTTTCTGGTATTTGATACTGTGACGGGGCTCTGCTCGATCCTCGGACTGCTGGCAAAGTCACTGGTGATTGATAAATTCATCGAACGCATGAAGCTCAATAAATATTTCACGATTGTATCCACGAATCCGGATCCGATCTGCAATTATATCACGCATGATCTGCATCACAGTGCGACAACTTATCATGCAGAAGGAGCTTATTCCCATAAGGATCGTGTGATTATTCTTACGGTTGTGGATGTGAAGCAGGCAATTTATCTGGAACGCTTCATCAAAAAGAATGAGCCCAGTGCCTTCATCATGGTGACGAAGAGCAGCGAGATCGTCGGAAAGGGATTTACAAGTTATATTTAATATGAGCGAACAGAACACACTTCTACCTAATTTAAAAACGAATGGAAGAAAAGAACCGGTGAAGAACGCCGATCTTGAGAACCTGGTAAAGGGAGTTGCCCTTCTGGCAGCAGGCATACTGGCGGCGTCCTGCGTTGCGACAGAACTGTCGTTTCCGGTCCGGGGATTTCTGTTTTGCGCAGGAACGGCGCTGTGCGTTATCGGCGTTCCGTTTCTTATGAAGTATTATAAAGAAGCAGAAGCATTCCGGAAATATGTTCCGCAATGGGACAAGGGACGCGGTATTTATGACCGGATGGCGAAGGAACTGAATACCTGGTACGAAGAAGGGGAAGAGCCGGTAAGCTGTGACGGCGATACCCGGTATTATTTAAAGCTGCAAAAGGAGAGACTGGAGGAAAAGGGTCTCCGGATGCAGAATGTAGTCCGCCCGGTAAAGGGAGAAAGCTTTGGAACAGCAACCTATTCGAGAAAGTCGGCATGGTATACCACGGATATGGTCTATGAGGAAATCAACAGGGAACTTCGATTCCTAAATGGATCAGAAACTTTGTACCAGAGGGAAGTGGAACAGGTGATGTATGAAATCGTGGTTCATAGTCCCAATGAAAAAGAGACGGAACATTTGATGATTACCTGCCCGAACTGTGGTGCGGTCAGCCCGGTGTCACAGCTCATGGAAGGATGCTGCTATTGCGGAACACAGTTCCGAATGAAGGATCTGTTCCCGAGAGTCGTGAATACCTATTTTATCAAAACCACATCGATTGGAAAACATACATCACACCGACGTAAAATCATGGGAATCTCTATGGGAGTGTTCCTGCTTCTGTTTCTTCCGGGAGCAGTGATTTCCAGTGAGGGAGTTCTTCCGCTTGCCTTATTTACTTCGTATCTGGCGGCTATAATCTGTGGAGGAGTCGGAGGATTTACGGTTACCTCCATATGGATGATTGCCTCGCTGTTTCAACGGGATGGAATGAAGCATCTTTCATTGTTTTCCTATCTTGGAACGAAAGCCCGGATGAAAAACATGATGTCACGGTGGAATCCGAATTTTGCCTATGATAAATTTGAGGGACAGATGGTCGCATTGATCCGGATGGCAGTTTTTGCGAAAGACGTACAGAACCTGACGGCTTATTGTGGCGGTAAGAGGGATGAAAGGTTTGAGAATATTCTTGAAATGACCTATACCAATGGAATGTGTCTTAAGAAGGTGAGGCGGGAAGGAAGCTTTCTGCATCTGACCCTCCGGACCTGGTGGATCAATTACAGTCTTTCGCCGGATGAGGAAAAAGGAAACAGAATCATCAAGACAGGTGATCTCATAGATGTAACCTTTGGCAGAAATCTGGCACATCGGGAAATGCCGGGATTCTCCATCACATCGGTAAATTGCCGCAGTTGTGGCGGCAGCTTTGATGCGGTGCGCCAGAGAAAGTGCCCATACTGCGGAACGGAGTATCACATGGAAGAAGACTACTGGGTGATTGAGGATATGAAGCTGATCCGATGACGGATCCTGACCTATGGAGAAGCATAGATCCAGTGTAACCATTCTGAAACGTTAGGATAAATTTACATGGAATCAACTGTCGAAATAAGCCGGCCGGCTTTAATGACAGCCCGGATGTCCAGTGTATTACAATCAAGAAGAACACAGTCTGCCTGCTTTCCGATGGCAATACTTCCGAGGCGGCCGGAAATACCGATGGAACAGGCAGGATTATAAGAGGAACTACGAACGGCAGCTTCTAAGGGGATTCCAATGGAGACTGTTTTTTTCATGCAATCCATCAGGTTGGTTACGGAGGCTGCAATGGTTCCGTCGGGAAGAGTGGCAAGATTTCCATGTACATCAATTAATCCGGGTATGACATAACATCCGGAAGCATCCAGAATTTTTTCATCAGATGTTAAATTTGCAAAACGAGTTTCTTCTATATATAGTGTCCGGATAGAAGCCTTTTTCCAAAGAATGGATTAAACCGTTTTTAATAATCATGGCAGATTGCTCCTTTATATGTGTAACAGCATTATTTCTACAAGGCGGATGCCCGATAATTTATGAATGGCATGGTTGAAACGAAAATACGAGTAAAAGCTATCCGCGAAGCCGGTCTGCCAGTTCGTTGATGACATTCTGGGTCCGGTATAATTCAGATTCTCTGCTGGTGATCCGCCATTCCTGTTTATAATAATAGAACCAGTGTTCCAGCCTTCCGGCTAAAAGCCGTCCGTTTTCCTGCCCGGTGCTTTCATTTCTATCGACAAAGAAAATCGCAATCTCCTGAAGCAGAAGCATTCCGTCCAATGCAATCAGATAGGGACGTATGACGTCCTTCTTACGCCCATCCATGCAGGAGATATAAGAGAGCAGTTCAGTCCTCTTTGCGTTCAAAAGTTTTACGGAATGTCTGAGAGCCGGAAGGTGGTCTGCATCAAAAAAAGGTCTGTGTTTTTCAAGCGAACCGATCAGATCACCCCAATGGAAGGTCCATAATGTTGAAATGTTGTGAACCAGGTGGACAAACTGCTCGTTGGGATCGTGAAATTCGATTCGGGAGATGGCATGGTTGATTTCGTCAAAAGGAATCTCTTCGCTGTTCCAGGAAAAGACTGCACCGTAAATCCATCCGATGACACTCATATCCGGATGGTTGATGTGTCCAAAATCACCCCAGTCGGTGTTCAGAATACCTTCAGCACCATATTGGATGCCGTAACTGCACATCCTCCGAATATTTTCATAAGCAGTATGATATTGGTTTACGAACTGGTTCCAGCCGCTTACACCCGGACAATTGTATAGGCGCACGCCGGTTTTCGACAAAAGTGCCGTATTGGTTTCGCCAACGTTGGCATCATATCCCCAGTTTAAACAGATGGTTTCTTTAGGCAGTACGGAGAGCACCTCCGGTGATTTGCATACGATATCGCCCCAGAACATAGGTGTTTTGCCATGGGTGACAAGTGCGTCACAGAGCTTTTTGATATATTGGATGTATAATTGCTGGGTGCCTTCCCGCTCTGCAAGCTCATGGCTTTTTCCCGTTCCGAGATCAAAAGTTTCGTCTCCACAGATATTAAACTTATCGGAACGGAACAGAGGTAGGTATTCCTCAATTAAAGACCAGATAAAAGAAAAGCTTTCCTCATTCGAAACATCAATGGTGTGATGCTCCATCCGGTCTATGAAACCAAATGGTTCTTCACAGAGATCTTCACGTTCACAAAGGTGATGGAAGGATTTGGTACGCAGGATCTTATACAGATGACCGAATGATGCAATACTGGGGACAAGTTCAATGCCAAGATCTGCACAGTACCGGTCAAGTTCAAGAATGTCGCTGGAGGTAAGCGGAGTATCATCACGCCACACTTCACTTAAATTACGGAACATGTAGGTATGCTCAATATAAAGGTGCAGCTGATTTATTTTGTAAAAGGACAGCGTGTCTGCCATTTTTTTAAGATAGGAAAGGGTGGGAATACGGCCTCTGGTGACATCATAGTAAAGTCCACGGTTCGAAATAACAGGGAAATCGTGGATATCCAGACCGGGGAGACAGGCTCCTTCCTGCCGGATGATCTGCCGGAGGGTCTGGATCGCATATAACATACCACTGTTGGAGAAAGCGGTAAGAAGAATTCCGGATTCCCGGATACGCAGGGTGTATTCCTGCTGCGAGTGTCCGGAGGTGGATTTCAAAAGAATGGACGGGGTTTGGAAAACAGGGAGATTCCGATTAATATTCAGATGAAATCCGGTATCCTGTTCGATCTCCTTTTGCAAAAGGGAAGCATAATGCAGCCATTCCGGGGAAGCCTCCGGATCGATACAGATCTCGGCTGTGTAATCAACATAAAAGACATTGTCCTGCAGAAGCATTTCCTGCGGTCTGGGTAAAAGGTACATATGGGGTTCCTCCGTACGTATAATGGATGTATTGATTATTGATTTTAGGATAACACAGGGAAGAAAAAAAGTCACGTATAGCAATGACCGGAATTCACAGAATTTACACATTCTGTTCCTTGACACCCCGGAAGAACTAAGTATAATTTACCTAGTGGGTTGATAGAAAATGAAAAGAAAAAATACACAAAATTTTTAAAAAAATTTCTTGCATATTTCCCAAACATCATGTATACTAACAATTGCTGTGGCATGATAGCGTTGAAGCGTGAGGTTGCTGCCGGGCCGAAAGGCACTGCAGGTTTTCCGTGGAGCGAATGTCAAGAGGCCATGCAAATGGCCAAAGAACCTGACGGCAAGTCACTGTACAAACAATTTGTCTGCAATACTGCAGAGACACGGGCGTTAAGCGTGCCGGACATAAGAGCGCGGAAATCCGCGCATTGACTTATGAAAAGGCAGGACACGCACGGAGGAGTGTACAGTCACCGCTTGTCGTACTTCTAAGGAATATCATTCCTATTATTAAAAAGTGCGAAAAGGAGGCGACTTTTTTTATGGCAAGTCAAGTAATGAGAATCACACTCAAGGCTTACGATCATCAGTTAGTAGATGCGTCTGCCAAGAAAATCATCGAAACAGTTAAGAAGAACGGATCTCAGGTGAGTGGACCGGTACCCCTTCCTACCAAGAAGGAAGTTGTTACTATTTTAAGAGCGGTTCATAAGTATAAGGATTCCAGAGAACAGTTCGAACAGAGAACCCACAAGAGACTGATCGATATCATTACACCGACACCTAAGACGGTTGAAGCATTACAGAGACTGGAAATGCCCGCTGGTGTTAGCATTGACATCAAGATGAAGAACAAATAATCATCCGATGCAATGAAGACATAGGAAGCAAAAGCTTCCAAAACAATTTAACCCCTACACTAGAATGACCCGATCGGGTCCGCTGTAGAATCAAATGGAGGTAAAGAAATGAAAAAAGCTATTTTAGCAACAAAAGTCGGAATGACTCAAATCTTCACAGAGGACGGAGCTTTAGTTCCCGTAACAGTACTTCAGGCTGGACCTTGTGTAGTAACACAGGTGAAGACCGCAGAGAACGACGGTTACAGCGCAGTACAGGTTGGCTTTGTTGACAAGAAGGAAAGAATCGTCAACAAGGACAAGAACGGAAAGAAAGAAATCGTTCACAGACATGGCGTAAACAAGGCTCTGAAAGGACACTTCGATAAGGCAGGCGTTTCCTGCAAGAGATATGTCAGAGAGTTCAGACTTGACAACGCAGAGGAATATACACTTGGAAGCGAGATCAAAGCTGATGTATTTGCAGCTGGAGACAAAATTGATGCATCCGCTATTTCCAAAGGTAAAGGATTCCAGGGTGCAATCAAGAGACATGGACAGCACAGAGGTCCTATGGCTCACGGTTCTAAATTCCATCGTCATCAGGGTTCCAATGGTGCCTGCTCTTCACCCAGCCGTGTATTCAAGGGCAAGGGAATGCCGGGACATATGGGTTGCGTAAAAGTAACTGTACAGAATCTTGAAGTTGTAAGAGTTGATGCAGAAAACAACCTTCTTCTTGTTAAGGGTGCTGTACCGGGACCTAAGAAAGCTTTAGTAACTGTAAAAGAAACAGTTAAGGCTAATGCATAATTGAGAGGATGAAAGGAGGACCATTCAGATGGCAAAAGTATCTGTTTATAATATGGAAGGCAAGGAAGTTGGCACAATTGAATTAAACGATGCAGTATTTGGTGTTGAAGTAAACGAACATCTTGTACACATGGCAGTTGTACAGCAGCTTGCAAATAACCGTCAGGGAACACAGAAGGCAAAGACACGTTCTGAAGTATCCGGTGGCGGAAGAAAACCTTGGAGACAGAAAGGAACTGGTCATGCAAGACAGGGTTCAACAAGATCTCCACAGTGGACTGGCGGTGGCACAGTATTCGCTCCAG
>ENA-OROZ01002997-OROZ01002997.1-human-gut-metagenome-genome-assembly--contig:-NODE-2997-length-11584-cov-5.905889_pt1 | contig 11584 bp, 9 predicted proteins | sample MGYA00242138_ERZ509066 | MGnify/ENA primary metagenome ERZ509066 (study PRJEB26280, sample SAMEA2338691) | human gut metagenome | biome: human gut; feature: human-associated habitat; material: faeces... | reverse complement strand
CGGTGGACCCGGCTGCCTATCTTCCAGTCCGCCGGTGCCTCCGGCAGCTTGCCCTCCCGGAAGCATTTTGCCGCCAGCAGGATCGCGTCGATGATCTTCACATAGCCGGTGCAGCGGCAGATGTTGTTGCGGATAGCAAAGGCCGCCTCCTCCCGGCTGGGATCCGGGTTCGTGTCCAGCAGCGCCTTGGCGGAGATCACCATGCCGGGGATGCAGAAGCCGCACTGAACGGCCCCCGCCTCGCCGAAGGCCCAGGTGTAGACCTCCTTCTCCCAATCGGACAAGCCCTCCACCGTCAGGATGGTTTTTCCCTCCAGCTTATCCGTCTGCGGAACACAGGCCTTGGTGGGCTTGCCGTCGATCAGCACCGTGCAGGTGCCGCAGGCGCCCTCGCTGCATCCGTCCTTCACAGAGGTCAGACGCAGCTCGTCTCGCAGGAACCGCAGCAGCTTTTGATTTTTCTCAGCGGTTACCGTTTTGCCGTTTACCGTAAAAACAGCCATGTTGGGTCCCCCTTCCCAAAGGTCAACCTTTTATTTCTTGAGTTCATTATATAATAGGCTGTCTGGTTTCGCAACGGTTCTTTCTATCATTCGTTATCCTTTCCGTAAGATAGCGAGCCGAGGAAGTGCGGCAGCCTCTGTCACCCGCCGGAAACTCCTATGAGCCGCTCCCCCGATTGCCATCCCTTCAGGCTCCGATTTTCCCCCTCTGAGTGGGCGAAAAAAGTTTTTTGAAAAAAATAAAAAAAGTGTTGACAAAGAGGGGGTGCCCTGATATACTAGCTATTGTTCCGAGCGAACGAAACAAGTTCAAAACGAACTGACCTGGGGGATTAGCTCAGCTGGGAGAGCGCTTGACTGGCAGTCAAGAGGTCAGCGGTTCGATCCCGCTATTCTCCACCAAGGAAAACCTTGAAACCATAATGGTTTCGAGGTTTTTTCTTATATATGGCAAATTGCACAAAGTCGCTTTTGTGTTGAATTTGTGTTGAACGCGCGGGAAAATTGCTCATAATTATCTTTTCCATGCCACGCATTTTTGCAACTTTTTCTATATTTTTATAATTTCTACATTTTACACAAACGCATTGATAGAAAAAAGTTTTTTTCGCCCATTCGAAAAAGCACAGTCAAAAAAATGTATTTTTCTGTCCACTTTATCTTTCCTGCTCTTGTGTTGAATTTCGTGTTGAATCACAAATTCTTCGCCATTATTTTCAAGGACAGGGACATTGGTTGTCCCCGTTCCACCTCATAGGAGCTAACAGTGCGTTCAAATCACGCCAATAGAGATACCATTGGAGGTCTTGCTTTCCACTGTCAACAGTTTCTCATGATGTTTGTATGGTTTGAATGGAAGCCATTAAGTCATCCGGCAGTCACATTCCAAATACCCCTTATCCAATAGCTTTCCGATCTCCGGATCATATTGGTCATTTATATTCCATTCTACCGCCTAAAGCACAATATCGGTGTTTTTATTATATCGATTCGCCCACGTTTTAGCAAGGGCCTCACCAAGCAGCACTTCAAGAGCGTTAGGACTGCTCGCATATAAAGCCGCTCCTTCCATACCAATGACAAGGTCGGTACCGCTGCCGGTATAGGTTTTGATCGCTCCGTCATAGTCCAACGCCACATCGTCGAGAGATAGGATGCTAAGGGCATTGCTGTTACTGTTCGGCTTGCAAGCCTTAGAGCAACGCAAATTGACAGACCTAAGATTGTATTCCCTGCGCAGTTTCTTCTTTAGCGCGGAAATAAGTGTTGGTTTCGGCACTTGTTTGAATGCTGATATGCTCCCTCCATGAGCAATGTCATGATGCCGGGGTCAAAACAAGCCTTTTATGTATGACCAATAGCAAAGAGCTGGAAAAATAGCGCTGAAATGAGCACCCAGAGGAAATGGCCTTTTGAGGCTGTCTCTCTGGGTGCTTATTTTTCATAGAGTAGATTTTAGTCATTTTATTCTTTTGCTATCCAAATATTGGATTTTGAGCATAATTAACCAAGCCCTTTCGAAAACCAAAGAGCTTCCTGAAATTGAGAGCCGCTATTTTGCTTCCGAAGAAGAATTTCCCTCGTTGCTTGCCTCGCGGCAATTTATCAAGGCGGTAATTCTTACGGATGTTTGCCGGTACCGTTTCTACGCCATTCCTAAGCTTTGCATAATTGCTGAATTCTTCACTTTGCATATACCTTTGGCTCTTTGCCCTGTTTGAAGCATTCTTTGAAGTAATGAATGTTGCATTCCATCCATCGATTTTTGGACGACACTGCCCTTGGTATGGACAACCAACGCAATGATTGCAATTAAACGAAACCTTACACTGCCTTGTCGTTTTAGTATAGCTTTGCCTTACAGGTTCGTGCCCTGCAGCACATCTCAAAAGTATTGTTCCGTCATCATTAAAAGTGAAATCAGCTAATGCATCTGGAGCCTCTTTTCCAATAAGTGCGGTTGTGATTAATTTGATGTTCTTTTCCTTTGCCAAAGCAAAATTATCCTGGCCTGCATATCCGCCATCGGTAATAAGAACGATTTCTTCTTCAGACCTGTCCATCTGTGATAAAGATTCTTGAAGAAATTGACTGTCAGTATGGATGTTCTTGTCATACTGATAATCGGTCACGACTGATCCGTTTTTATCAACGGTTTCTTCAAGGTTTGCAACATATCCTCTGTGAAGTTTACCGGCCTTGTTGCGATATGTGGCATCTGGATCAGACGGATTCTGTAACGCTGTTGAATTCATTGTTCCGTCTTCCTTTGTACGGAGTCTTCGTTTGCCATTTTCAACAACAGTCTGGTCTGAAAGGCACCTCAAAAACAGTTGGTACTCAGTAACTTCTTCGTAGTCTGTTCCGCATAGTTCAAGCAGCTTATCACTATCACTCAGCAAAGCCTGTATAATCTGCTCCATATTATCATTCAGCTGATGATAGAAAATTCTGTTATAGTCGTTTGAATCTGTATAGTGCTTCAAATCATCAGGAATCTTATTCGGATAGTTCTTATCAAAATATATCGCCAATTTAGAAATACAGGTGTATATCAGCTCCATGCGACTAAGAAAACGGATATTGCTCTCTATCATCATGGAGTCCATTCTTTTTATTCGTCCACTGAGATTCATCAGCTTTGCTATTTTACTACTAAGATCTTTTACACAGTCGTGGTACAGATCAATACCATGTGTTGTTTCATAATTGTAACAGCGGCTTCTAAATCTGCTCAATGTTTTATCCGAAATTGGTTGTTCTTCAAAACTTGTAGTATGAAGTGCGTACTGAAGATGAAGATCCAGCATAAGATTTTCAACAATCTCATCATCCGAATAATCGAACAATTCTTTAATGATTAAAGCTCCAATTATCACATTCACGGGCGCATTCGGGCGGGAAGCTTTACTGCTGTATAAAACAGAAAATCTTTCTTCATCAATATTGGGAAAAATCTCATCCGCAAATATTTTCGCCCATGAATTATCAAGTGCCTTTTTTTCGCGAGCAGTAAGTGAAAATACACTGTCATTGAAAGATATTTGCTGGCTGCTGTTTACTTTAAATGACATAAACCTTACCACCCTTCAAATCTATAACCATTATAACACAATAGATTTGGGGGTGGTAAGGTTGGCTGCGAATTATTCCATTTTCAGAAATTTCCTATACTTTTGACCCCGGCATCATGACATTGCGCCGAAGCGTCCCTTTTTTCGTCCTTTATGATTCGTTTTCCGCAATGGTACGCCGCAAAAGATTCATTTCGGCTTCATAGCCGTAATCCTCTTTTTCGCTGCTCTCCTTTGCCAATTCCAACGCCTGACGGCATAGATCCAAACCGGCTTTCTTTGCCCTGCGGCCGCCGATACCCAAAAGCTTGCAGCGCGCCAAGCGCATTTTGCATTTCACACTGCCCAATTTCTCGCCAGTTTCATAGCAGCGGCGCGCTTCCTTTCCGTCCTGCGCAACGACGACGCCGTTTTCATAAAAACGCCCCAACGCCCACCAGGCGCTGTCGTCATTCCCATCGGCAGCTTTGCGGTAATGGGCATACGCCTCAGACAGCTTCCCTGCCTGCTCCAAATGCCATCCCATGTTGTAATCCGCCATGGCTTCGCCCAGCTCCGCCGCGCGGCGATACCATTCCATGGCCGTTTCCAAATCCCGCGGCACGCCCCGTCCCATCGCATAACATTCGCCCAGGCTATTCATGGCAGCCGGGTGGTTCTGCTCTGCTGCTCGTTCGTACCAGCAAATTGCCTTTTTCATATCCTGTTCCACGCCTTCGCCGTGGTCGTACTGCCAGCCGAGCTCATACATGTCATCAGCATTTCCGCCCTCGGCGGCAGCAGTATACCAACGGATCGCTTCCGTCATATTTTGTTCCACGCCTTCGCCGCGCTCGTAGCAGCATGCCAGATTATGCATGGATTGCAAATTGCCACACTGTGCGCCCTGCTCATACCATTTTACGGCTTCCTGCCAATTCTGCTCCACGCCATATCCCCTTTTATAGCACAAGCCCAGATTGCTCATGCTAACCGGATTGCCGCACTCCGCACTTCTGCGATACCAGGAAAAGGCCTGCTCCCAACTCTGCTCCACGCCGCAGCCCTTTTCATAGCAGTATCCCAGATCCGTCATTGCCGCGCTCACGCCACTCTCTGCCGCCTCGCGGAACCAATGCACAGCATGCTCCCAGTTTTGCTCCACGCCGTCGCCGTATTCATAGCATACGCCCAGCCGGGTCATGGCCCGGACATGGCCCCGCTCCGCCGCACGGCGGAAATAGGAGACGGCCCGGTCATAATCCTTCTCGGTGCCGTGGCCGAAATAATAACACATGCCCGTCTGGCACAGAGCATCGGTATAGTCTCCCTGGGCGGCGGCCAGGAAGCAGCGGAAGGCCTCCTGCTCGCTGCGCTCCACGCCCTTGCCCTGGTCATAGCTCAGTCCCAGGAAGTGCCAGGCCCGGGGACAACCCCCCTCCGCCGCCTGGCGGAACAGGCGGGCTGCCTCCCTGTGGTCCTGCGCCACGCCCTTGCCCAAACGGTACAGCACCCCCAAGGCGCACTGGGCGTCGGGATATCCGGCGTCCGCCGCCTCCCGGTACAGGGCCAGAGCCCGGGATACGTCCCGCTCCACGCCGTCACCGAATTCGCAGCACACGCCCAGCAGGTACTGGGCCCGGGGCAGACGCTGCTCCGCCGCCTGGGCGAAGCAGTATGCCGCCTTCTTCTGGTCCTTCTCCACCCCCTGGCCGAAAAAGTACATGACGCCCAGGTTGCACCGGCCCATGGGGTAGCCCTGGTCCGCCGCCTGGCGATACAGCTCCACGGCCTTGGCCGGGTCCTTTTCCACTCCCTGGCCGCTTTCATAGCACACGCCCAGGTTGCACAGGGCCGGGGCGTAGCCATGGGCTGCCGACTCCTGATACAGGCGGCAGGCCCGGTCCTCATCCTGGTCCACGCCCAGACCGTTGTCATAGCACAGCGCCCGCCAGTACAGGCCCGCCGGGTCGTCCTCCGCCGTCTGGGAAAACCAGTAAAACGCCTTTTTGGGGTCCTTTTCCACCCCGTTGACGCCATAGAGGCAGTTGACGCCCATCTGCACTGCGGCGTTGGCATCGCCGTCCTCCGCCGCCTGGCGGCAGTCCTCCAGGGCCTGCCGCCGCCGGTCCGCCAGCTTCAGCAGCTCCGGGGAAAAGGCCACGATCTGGGGGTCCTGATCCAATTGTCCGTGGTCCGTCATAAAAATCGCTCCTTGCCTGTGTCTTACCGGAAGGACAGCAGCTCCTCCGTCTCCTTACGGCCTGGGCCGTTTTTCCACTGCTCAGGATAGCCCATGGCGATGAGACAGGCGGCCCACTGGCCCTCCAGCTCCAGCAGCCGCCCGGCGGCGTCCGCGTCGAAAATGCCCAGGATGCAGGTGCCGATGTCCAGCTCCCGCGCCGCCAGGCAGAAGGTCTGGGCGGCGATGCCGGCGTCGAACATCTCCCATCCGGCAGCCTGGACCTCCGTCAGGGGGGCGTCTCCCTGGCCGGACAGGCCGGGAATGTAGGTGACCACCGCCAGAGCGGCGGCCCGGTTGATGGTCTTGGTGTTGAAGCCCTGGCCGGGGATGCACTCCCTGGCGATGCGCTCCTTCAGCACGGGATCGTCCACGACGACATAGCGCACGGGCTGGGTGTTTTTCCAGCTGGGGGAAAACCGGGCCAGGTCCACCACCCGGCGGATGTCCTCCCGGGGAATGGGCTTTTCCTGAAAACGGCGGCAGCTGACCCGCTGCCGGATGCATTCTGCAGTGGTCATAATGGGAATTACGCTCCTTTGGTAAAATTTACGCCATTATAGCACACTTCCGCCCCGCCGTAAAGGGCGCCGGGGCTGTACTTGTAAAAACCGGGAAAATGTGATACAATGCGGAAATATACTGGGACAAAACCGGGAAAAGGGGGGACAAAAAATGGGCCTGCACGATGGACACCGCCAGCGGAAGCGCCAGCAGTTTTTGTCCCATGGACCGGAGAGCATGGCGGACCACGAGCTGCTGGAGCTGGCCCTGTTTTATGCCATCCCCCGCCGGGATACCAACGAAACCGCCCACCGGCTGCTGGACCAGTTCGGGTCCCTGGACCGGGTGCTGTCCGCCCCGGAGCAGGAGCTGGAAAAGGTGGAGGGCGTGGGCCAGGGGGCGGCGGTACTGCTGCGGCTCATGGGGTCTATCGGTGACCGGGCCCGGCGGCCTGGACGGGAGGAAAAGATCGTGGCCTCCGTGGACCAGGCCGGGGCCTACTTCCTGCGGCTGCTGGACGGGCAGCGGACGGAGCAGCTGTATCAGCTGTGCGTGGACGCCAAGGGAAAGGTGCTGTCCTGCCGGATGCTGTCCCAGGGGCAGGCGGACATGACGGTGCTGAGCCTGCGGCAGGTGGTGGAAAACGCTCTGCTGTCCGGGGCCAGCGGCGTATTCCTGGGCCACAACCACCCCAGCGGCGTGGCCCTGCCGTCTCCGGCGGATATGGAGGCCACCACCCAGGTGCGGGACGCCCTGAAGCGGCTGGACATCCGGCTCATTGACCACATCATCGTGGCCGATGGAGACTATGTTTCCATGGCATCCAGCGGACTGCTGCGGTAGATTCCCGCCATTTTGGGCAAATTCACGAAGAAAATTGACTGAAAAGGGTAGAAATGCTGCAAAGAATCTGTTATAATAAGAGAATCTTCTAACATAATATGGAATATTACTTTTGCTTGTAAAAAACCAAATAAAAAAACAGGAGAAACCAATGGAGAAACAGAAAAGACGGCGGGGCGACCGCCGTGACGGCCGGCTGCTGCGGGAACTGGATTCCCTGCACTTCATCACCGGCATTATTTACCCCAACCGCTGCGACAACGAGGCGTATATTTCCGAACGCATCGACCTGACGCCGGTGAAGGAGTATATCGCCCGCCGCAACGAGACGGAAACGGACTTTCCCTATACCTATTTCCACCTGGTGCTGACGGCACTGGTGAAAACCATCACCCTGCGGCCCAAGATGAACCGCTTCATTGTCAACGGCAACTTCTTCCAGCGCAACGAGGTGACGGCCTCCTTCGTGGTGAAAAAACAGTTTTCCGACAAGGGGGCCGAGGCCCTGGCCATGCTGCACACCACCGGCGACGACACCATCGACACGGTCCATGAATACATCCGCCAGCAGGTGACGGAGTGCCGCTCCGACAAGGTGGACAGCACCACCGGCGAGATGGACATTCTCAACAAGCTGCCCCGCTGGGTGGGCAAGGCTGCGGTGCGGTTCATCATGTGGCTGGATAAGCACGGCTGGGTCCCCGACAGCATGACCTGCAACGACCCGTATTACAGCTCTGTGGTGCTGTCCAACCTGGGCTCCATCAAGCTCAAGTGCGGCTATCACCACCTGACCAACTGGGGCACCTGCTCCGTGTTCTGCATCATCGGCGAAAAGAAGATGAGTCCCTTTTACGATGCCGACGGCAGCGTCACCATGCGGGAGACCCTGGACCTGGGTCTGACCATTGACGAGCGTCTGGCTGACGGTTACTACTATTCCAAGTCCATCCGGCTGCTGAAGTATCTGCTGGAGCACCCGGAGGAGCTGGAGAAGCCCTTGAAGGAGGAAGTACCTTATGAATAACACCCCACAAGTGAAGGCCCCCTGGCTGAAAAGCAAGGACCCCGAGGTGCCCGCTACCCTGACGTATTCGGAGCTGTCCATGTGCAGCCGGGTGGAGGAGATGGTGCGCCGCTATCCCGACTACATCGCCTATGAGTTTATGGGCAAGTGCACCACCTATGCCGAAATGTGGAAGAAGATCAACGCCTGCGCCAAGAGCCTGAAGGCCATCGGCATCCGGGAGGGCGACAAGGTCACCATCTGCATGCCCAACGCGCCCCAGACCCTGTGCATGTTCTACGCCGTGAATATGGTGGGCGCCATTGCCAACATGGTCCACCCCCTGTCGGCGGAGAGCGAGATCGCCTTCTATCTGCGGGATTCCGGCTCTGTGGCCGCCATCACCCTGGACCAGTTTTACAACAAGTTTGAAAGCGTCCGCAAGGCCGTGGACCTGCCGTGCCTGATCATCACCTCCGTGGCCGACGAGCTCAAGCCCCTGATGAAGGTGGGCTATAAGCTCACCGAGGGCCGCAGGAATCCCAAGGTCCCCTCCGGCCGGGCAGGCGTGCTGTCCTGGAAGGAGTTCCTGCGCCGGGGCGAATATGTGGAGATCTATCAGGTCCGCCGCAAGGCCGAGGACCCCGCCGCCATCCTGTATTCCGGCGGCACCACCGGCGTGACCAAGGGCATCCTGCTGTCCAACCGCAACTTCAACGCCCTGGCGGCCCAGATCATCGCCACCAACCCCTTCTTCCGGCCCGGCCACAAGATGCTGGCCATTATGCCCATGTTCCACGGCTTCGGCCTGGGCGTGTCCATCCATTCCATGGTGGTCAACGGCGGCCACTGCATCCTGATCCCCCGCTTCACGCCCCAGAGCTATGCCGAGCTCATCAAGAAGCACCAGCCCAACCTCATTGCCGGCGTGCCTTCTCTCTTTGAGGCCCTGCTGCGGGTGAAGGAGATCGAGGGCGCGGACCTGAGCTGCCTGCTGGGTGTGTTCTCCGGCGGCGACAGCCTGTCCGCGGAGCTGAAAAAGCGGTTCGACGCCTTCCTGAAGGAGCACGGCGCCACCATCACCGTCCGGGAGGGCTACGGCACCACCGAGTGCGTCACCGCCAGCTGCCTGACCCCCATCCACAAGCAGAAGGAGGGCTCCATCGGCATCCCCTTCCCGGATACCTATTACAAGATCGTCAAGCCCGGCACCCAGGAGGAGGTCCCCTATGGGGAGGAGGGTGAGATCTGCCTGTCCGGCCCCACGGTGATGCTGGAGTATGTGAACCACCCGGAGGAGACGGCCCAGACCAAGCAGACCCACGCCGATGGCCTGACCTGGATCCACACCGGCGACCTGGGCATGATGGACGAGGACGGCTTCATCTATTTCCGCCAGCGCATCAAGCGCATGATCGTTACCAACGGCTACAACGTCTATCCCTCCCAGCTGGAGAATATTCTGGAGGGTCACGAGTACGTCCACCTGAGCTGTGTCATCGGCGTCAAGGACCCCATCAAGATGCAGCGGGTCAAGGCGTTTGTGGTGCTCAAGCCCGGCTATGTGCCCACGGAGGCCTGCAAGCAGGAGCTGATGGAATACTGCCGCAAGCACATCGCCAGGTACGCCATGCCCTCGGACATCGAGTTCCGGGATGAGCTGCCCAAGACCCTGGTGGGCAAGGTGGCCTATCGCGTGCTGGAGGAGGAGGAGAACGCCAAGCTGGACGCCAAAGCCGCCGAAAATGCCAGGATCGACACCCAGCGCCGCCAGCTGGAGGAGGAGCGCAAGGCCGCTGCCCAGGAGCGCAAGGCCAAAAAGCCCGCCGAGCCCAAGCAGGGGAGCAAGGCGCAGCCCAGGCAGGAGGCCGAAGCCCGGCCGGAGACCGAGGAAGAACCGAAAACCCAGGAGTAACCAAGAATAAAGTGCAGGAGGCTTGTCAATGGACAGGGAAATGAGACGGCAATACACCGTACTGGTGGACTTTCTGGGCCACATTCTGGGCCCGGATTATGAGGTAGCCCTCCACGAGCTGAAGGACGATTCCAACGAGATCATCGCCATTGCCAACGGCGAGCTGACCGGGCGGCATCTGGGCTCCCCCCTCAGCAACAAAATGCTGGAGTATCTGACCAGCCATTTGTATGAGACCCAGGACTATGTGCTGCGCTTCGAGTCCACCGCCATCACCGGAAAGAAGCTGTGCTCCAACTCCCTGTTCATCAAGGGGCCCCGCAATGAGCTGACGGGCCTGCTGTGCATCAACTTCGACAGCAGCCGGTATCAGGAGCTGTCGGCCCGGGTCATGGACCTGTGCAGCAATATGCTGACCCCCGGCGTCCAGAGCGGCGCCCGGCTCATCGTGGAGGATGAAACGGACTCCACCGCCGACGCGCCGGAAAAGACGTATCCCACCTCCATCGCCGGGGCTACCGCCAGCATCGTGTCCGAGGTGGTGTCCAACTATCCTGTGCCGGTGGAGCGGCTGACCCAGGACGAAAAGATGGAGATCATGGCGACGCTGAACCGCAAGGGCGTGTTCCTGCTGAAGGGCTCCGTCAGCTATGTGGCCAAGGAGCTCCACAGCTCCGAGGCCAGCATCTATCGCTATCTGGGCAAGCTCAACAACCGTTCATAATTCAGAGCGCCGCGAAGCAAATGCTTCGCGGCGCTTCAGCCTGTCAAAGAGCCCTCAGCAGCTCCACGCTGTCCCAGCGGCCAGCTCCGTCAGAGGGATGCGGCTCTTTGAGACGGCCACTTTTCGTTGAAATTAACGAACAACATGTTGTGTATTAAGTTCTGTTTGACAAATATGCAGATCATATGTTATATTATTTGCACAAAATGCATGCATTGATACAATAAACAGCTAACGCATGAAGGAGATAAAATGTGTTTGACTTTGTGTGTAACGACTTTTGCCGATTCAAATGTATATTGGGGAGATGGACCGTATGATGTGATCTGGAACGAAAAGGAGAACGCTATGTGGTGGAAGAAGTATTCCTTTTTGCTGATGTATCCGATGGCGGTGTTTGGCGTGGTGGGCAGCTCCTATTATGCGTCGGGGCAGCTGAACACGTTTGATAAGTGGTATCTGATCGTGTTTGTCCCCCTGGGTCTGTGGCAGTGGATCGAGACCTTTGTGCGCTGGCGACGGGAGAGAAGGACGCCTCCAGAGGGCGGCGTAAAGCCGAAGGATGACGATGGGCCAACGGCCAGGACTCCGTAACAGCAGAACGGACCACCCACGGTCCGGGGACAGCTCCCCGGGCCGCGGGTGGTCCGATTTTTACGCAGCCGCGCCCAGCAGCAAAAGCGGCAGCAGCCACCGGGGCCTCATGCCTCCGTCTCCCGGGCCAGCGCGTCGGCCAGGGCGGCATAATCCGCCAGGCTCAGCCGCTCGCCTCGGACGTTTTCCGGCAGACCGCA
>ENA-OROZ01002993-OROZ01002993.1-human-gut-metagenome-genome-assembly--contig:-NODE-2993-length-11612-cov-4.934758_pt1 | contig 11612 bp, 7 predicted proteins | sample MGYA00242138_ERZ509066 | MGnify/ENA primary metagenome ERZ509066 (study PRJEB26280, sample SAMEA2338691) | human gut metagenome | biome: human gut; feature: human-associated habitat; material: faeces... | reverse complement strand
ATGGCATACTCATAGTAGGGAGCCCAGTCGATCCGGGAAGAAACGATGAAAGTGTTGGGGCAGGCAGCCTGGGTGGAGCCGTTGTAGGAGACGTTGGGAACGCCGGCGGTCTCGCAGGCAGTGGGAGCGCCCATGGAGTCAGCGTGCTGGCTGATGAGGACGCAGCCGTTGGCGATCAGCTTATTGGCGCCTTCCTTCTCAGCGGTCTCGTCATACCAGGAACCGGTGAAGGTCACGTCCATGGTGACAGAGGGGCACACGGACTTGGCACCCAGATAGAAGGAGGTGTAGCCGGAGATAACCTCGGCATAGGTGAAAGCGCCTACATAGCCCATCTTAGCCTGATCCTCGGTGATGTAACCGTTGGCGATCATGTCATTGAGCTTCATACCGGCGGCAACGCCAGCCAGGTAACGGCCCTCATAGATGGAGGCGAAGGCGTTGTGGTAGTTGCTCAGGCCCTCGGTGTGAGCCTTGGTGCCGGTGGAGTGGCAGAACTGCACGTTGGGGAACTCCTTGGCAGCCTGAATCATGTAGTCCTCGTGACCGAAGGAGTCGGCGAAGATGATGTTGCAGCCGGCGTCGGCCAGCTCAGCGGCCTTGTCGTAGCACTCCTGACCTTCGGGAACGTTGGTCACGATGGTGTACTCGACGCCGAGCGTCTCGCAGGCCTCTTTCGCAGCGTTGATGAAGTTGAGGTCGTAGGTGGAGTTTTCGTCGTGGAGCATGATGAAGCCGACCTTGAAATCGGTGACTTCGTTGTTGTCCTGATCGTCGGTGTTGGTATCGTCCTTCTTATCGCCGCAGGCGACGAGGGCGAGGACCATGACGAGACTCAGGAGCAGTGCAAGGAACTTCTTCATTTCGGTAAATCCTCCTTAAATTTTACGGCAATCAAAAGATTTGAATACCGTTATAACCATGATACATAAAAAGGGGAAATTTATCAACAGGAAAAAGAAAAAATGAGGGTCAAACTTGACCAAAAAAGCAGCATGAATTTTTGTCCATAGCGGAGAAAACGCAAAAGAAACGGGCCCGTTTCGAAAAACGAGCCCGTTTTTTGGGGAGATCAGATGGCGCTTACATCTGCACGCGGGTGCCGGTCTTGCCCTCGATGCCCTCGGCTGCCTTTTCAAGCAGCGTGATGAGCGCGACGCGGCCGGGCTTGCTCTCGGCAAACGACATGGCGGCCTGCACCTTCGGCAGCATGGAGCCGGGAGCAAACTGGTTCTCACCGATGTACTTCTCTGCCTCGGCAATGCTCATCTCCTCCAGGCTCTTCTGATCGGGCTTGCCCCAGTTGATGGCGACACGATCCACAGCAGTGAGAATGAACAGAGCATCAGCATGCAGCAGCTCAGCGATCTTGGAGGAAGCAAAGTCCTTATCAATAACCGCGGGAACACCTACCAGTTTGCCGTCCTTCTTGATAACGGGGATGCCGCCGCCGCCGGCGGCGATAACGATGTTGCCGGAGTCAAACAGAGCCTGGATGGCGGACTTCTCCACGATATCCACGGGCTTGGGGGAGGGGACCACCTGGCGATAGCCGCGGCCGGCGTCCTCCACCATGGTATAGCCCCGCTGGGCGGCAATGCGCTGGGCGGTCTCCTTGTCGTAGAAGGCGCCCACGGGCTTGGTGGGATGCTGGAAGGCGGGGTCATCCTCGGACACCAAGGTCTGGGTCACCACGGTGGCCACGCCCTTGCTGATGCCCCGGGCGGCCAGCTCGTTGCCGATGGCGTTTTGCAGGTGATAGCCGATATAGCCCTGGCTCATGGCGCCGCACTCGGGGAAGGGCATGTCGCCCTGGATGGCGCCGGACTCGGCGGCGGTGGACAGGCCCAGGTTGATCATGCCCACCTGGGGGCCGTTGCCGTGGGCCACCACTACCTCGTTGCCGGCCTCGATCAGGTCCACAATGGGACGGGCGGTCTCGGTGACCAGCCGGAGCTGCTCCTGGGCGGTTTTGCCCAGGGCGTTGCCGCCCAGGGCGATGACGATGCGTTTGGACATAGTGCTTTTACCTCTCCTTATCAGATTAAGCGGGGATAGCGGGGGCGCCAACGCCCCCGCTATGTAGTTTTACCGGATTCAGAAGGATTTACGCTGCTCCTTGCCCTCGTCCATGGCCATCAGCGCCCGGACGGGATCCTTCACCTGGGCCAGGAAGATCATGGCGGCGATGATATAGGGCTTGTAGGAGGCCTGCTTGTACAGGGGCACGATATAGCGGTCGAACACGGAGTTGTCCACCTCGCCCTCGGCGCAGCTCAGGCCGCTGATGTCGGCGGGCAGGCAGTGCAGATACAGGGCCTTGCCGTCCTTGGTGAGCCGCATCATTTCCTCGGTGCAGGCCCAATCCTTGTGCTGGGCGTTCTGGGCCAGCAGCTTCTTCTCCAGAGCGTCGATGCCGTCCTTGTCGCCCTGGGCGTACAGGCGGGTGCGCTCCTCCATGGCGGCAAAGGGAGCCCAGCTCTTGGGATACACGATATCGGCGTCGGTAAAGGCCTCGGCCATGGAGTTGGTCTTGTGGAACTTGGAGCCGTACTTCTCGCAGTTCCTGCGGGCCACCTCCTCCACCTCGGGCATCACGTCATAGCCCTCGGGATGGGCCAGGGTCACGTCCATGCCGAAGCGGGTGAACAGGCCGATAACGCCCTGCGGGACGGAGAGGGGCTTGCCGTAGCTCGGGGAATAGGCCCAGGTCATGGCGACCTTCTTGCCCTTGAGGTTCTCCACGCCGCCGAAGTAGTGGATGATGTGCAGCATATCGGCCATGCACTGGGTGGGGTGGTCCACGTCGCACTGCAGGTTCACCAGGGTGGGCTGCTGCTCCAGAATGCCGTCGCGATAGCCTTCCTTCACGGCGTCCATGAAGGTGGTCTGATACTTGTGGCCCTCGCCGATGAACATATCGTCCCGGATGCCGATGACGTCGGCCATGAAGGACACCATGTTGGCGGTCTCACGAACGGTCTCGCCGTGGGCGATCTGGGACTTCTTCTCGTCCAGGTCCTGGACCTCCAGGCCCAGCAGGTTGCAGGCGGAGGCGAAGGAGAAGCGGGTACGGGTGGAGTTGTCGCGGAAGATGGAGATGCCCAGGCCGGAATCGAAGATCCGGGTGCTCTTGTTGCGCTCGCGCAGGTCCCGCAGGGCATCGGCCACGGTGAACACGGCGTCGATTTCGTCGTCGGTCTTGTCCCAGGTCCAGTAGAAGTCGGTCTTGTACATATCGTTGATATGCAGCGTCTCCAGATGGCGCTCCAGCTCGATGGTCTTGCTCATGTTGATTTTCTCCTTTATATTATATGTGTATTTCTGCGGGGAGCCTCGCAGAGCTCATGTCCGCAGGTGCAGAGATTTTTTTACTTGATGTCGTTGCCGGTGAGCTCCTGGCGGAAGCTGGTGGCGGAGCCGTCCTTGTTCTCGGGCTTGTACAGGCCGGGAACGGCGGCGTACAGGGCGGCGCAGGTCACCAGATCCTGCTTCCAGGTGATCTCATTGGGGGCATGGGCCTGGGACTCGGCTCCGGGGCCGAAGCCCACGCAGGGGATGCCGTAGCGGCCCTGGATGGACACGCCGTTGGTGGAGAAGGTCCACTTATCCGTCAGGGGACGGCCCCGGCGGGTGGACATGGCCTTCTCATCGGCGCCGATGCGCTCCGTGCCCCACAGGGCGTGGTGGGCATCGATCAGGGCCTGCACATGGGGCGCGGACTCCTTGTTGATCCAGGTGGGGAAGAAGCACTCGGTCTCGTACACATGGCCGGTCCAGGCGGGACGGTCATACATATACATGGAGACCTTCACGTCCTTGGCGTACTTCTTGCAGGCGGGCAGATCCTCGATCTCCTTCAGGCAGGACTGATACGTCTCGCCCGCGGTCATGCGGCGGTCGATCGAAATGGAGCAGGAGTCCGCGACCGCGCAGCGGGAGGGAGAGGTGAAGAAGATCTGGCTCGTGGTGCAGGTGCCGCGGCCAAGGAAACGCGCGTCCTCCCAGTGCTCAGGATTATACTTCGGATCGAGCATCTTGACAAGGCCCTTGATCTCCTTGTCGTCAGCGGCGTCGTTCTCGTTCAGGTCGCGCACATTGAGCAGCACCTCGGCCATCTTGTGGATGGCGTTGTCGCCGCGCTCGGGCGCGGAGCCGTGGCAGGAGACGCCGTGCATATCGACGCGGATCTCCATGCGGCCGCGGTGACCGCGGTAGATGCCGCCGTCGGTGGGCTCGGTGGAGATAACGAATTCCACCTGCTCCTTCTTGATGCCGTTGGCGGGGAAGTACTTGTTGACGATGTACTGCCAGCACATACCGTCGCAGTCCTCCTCCTGCACAGAACCCACCACCATGATCTTATAGCCGGCGGGGATCAGGCCCAGATCCTTCATGATCTTGGCGCCGTAAGTGGCAGAGGCCATACCGCCCTCCTGGTCGGAGCCGCCGCGGCCATAGATGACCTGATCATCCTCGTAGCCCTGGTAGGGGTCATGGGTCCAGTTGTCGATGTTGCCCACGCCCACGGTGTCGATGTGGGAGTCGATGGCGATGATCTTGTCGCCGTCACCCATCCAGCCGATGACATTGCCAAGACCGTCGATCTCCACCTTGTCATAGCCAAGCTTTTCCATCTCGGCCTTGATGCAGTGAACGACTTCACGCTCCTCACAGCTTTCACTGGGGTGAGAGATCATGTCCCGCAGGAAGCGGGTCATATCGGCCTGATAGGCCTGAGCGGCTGCTTTGATCTTCTCAAAATCCATGGTAGTAACCTCCAATTTTATTTCTCAAATTTTGGTTGGCCCGCTTCTGGACCGTGCGTTCAGCAGGGCTTCTGCGGGGTGTCATCGGTGGGATACTCGCCATCCCACACCACCCGGCGATACTTTTCGGGATCGGTGTTGCCCTCAGTGGAGAACATGAGCACCCGGCTGTGCCGGTCCAGCTCCAAAGCGTCCCGCAGCTCCTTGTAGGTGTCATCACACATGATGGCGTCCAGAACGCCCATACCAACGGCGCCGGATTCGCCGGACACCACGCGGGGATCGCCCTTGACGGGGGAACTCAGCATCCGCATACCCTTGGCGCTGACCCAATCGGGGCAGGAGATGAAGGCGGACACATGGTTCCGCAGAATGTCCCAGGAGATCGTGTTGGGTTCGCCGCAGGCCAGACCGGCCATGATGGTTTTCAGATCACCGGTGACGATGCGGGGCTTGCCGTCATTGGCCAGCGCGCCCTGATACAGGCAGTCAGCCGCCTCGGCCTCCATTACCACGAACTTGGGAGGATCGTTGGGGAACAGGTTTGCGAAGTAGCCCACCACCGCACCGGCCAGAGAGCCGACGCCGGCCTGGACGAACACGTGGGTGGGACGGTTTACGCTGCACTGACGAAGCTGGTCGGCGGCCTCATTAGCCATGGTGCCGTAGCCCTGCATGATCCAGGAGGGGATCTCCTCGTAGCCGTCCCAGGCGGTATCCTGCACGATGACGCCGTGTTCCGTCTGTGCGGCTTCCGCAGCAGCCATACGCACACAGTCATCGTAGTTGACTTCCTCGATGGTGACCTTGGCGCCCTCCTTGGCGATATTGTCAAAGCGGGACTTGCTGCTGCCCTTGGGCATGTGTACCACCGACTTCTGGCCCAGCTTGTTGGCCGCCCATGCCACGCCGCGGCCATGGTTGCCATCGGTGGCGGTGAAGAAAGTGGCCTGACCGAATTCCTTACGGAAGGCTTCGCTGGTCAGGTAGCTGTAATTCATTTCGGACACGTCCCGGCCCATCTCGCCGGCGATGTACCGGGCCATGGCGAAGGAGCCGCCCAGCACCTTGAAGGCGTTGAGACCAAACCGGTAGGACTCATCCTTCACATACACACCCGCCAGCCCCAGATACTGTGCCATACCGTCCAGCTGCGCCAGAGGGGTGATGGAGTACTGGGGGAAGGACCCGTGGAAGGAGCGGGCCTTGGCCACATTGGGCAGGGACATCACATCCAGATGCTGATCGTCACTCTTCGGCATATGATTGAGGACCCATTTGAGCTGATCTTTCATGGAATACTCGCCTCCAAAATCTTTTTACTTCATGGCAAAATTTATTTAGCTTTCTGAGACCATCATAGCATGTGTTCTTCGGTTGTCAAGCAGAAAAACTCAAAAAAATGCTGTAAAGCTAAAACTTTTTTTGGTTCCTCTTGCGGAACCTGTGCGCAAGGCTGTTTTTTCCAAAAATCGGGCCTCCGCAGCAGGGATATTTCCCCGGCTTTCCATGCATGGAAGGTTTGGAAGTGCCCTTGCTTTTTACGGAAGGCCACTTCGTGAGTGGAGGGAGATCTGACTTGTTTTCGGATATATCGCTCCTGCTGCAATCTGCTTGACGGCCCAGATACTCTAACGAGAAAATTAAAAATTTTTAGGTCTCAAAAAAATGATTGAAACTCATTAAAATTATGATACAATAATGGAATAATCATGGCAGGCCTGTCAGCGGCAACGGATCAGACCGTGTATTCCATAGTTTGCCCTGTTCTTTTTGGGGCGTTTCTGCTGCGGACCGGAAAAGGAGGGCATTTACGTGCCGAATGCATCTACGCTGCAATTTCTCTTGACGCTGGCAAAGGGGATCGCCAGTCAATTCGGCCCCAACTGCGAGGTGGTGGTTCACGATCTTGCCACCAATGACCCGGAACGGTCCATCGTTGCCATTGAAAACGGACACGTCACCGGACGCAAGGTGGGGGACGGGCCCTCCCATGTGGTTCTGGAAGCCCTGCGGGGGAACCCCGAACAGCTCCACGATCACCTGTCCTATCTGACCCGGACCAAGGATGGGAAGATCCTGAAATCCACCACCATCTATATCCGAGATGATGACGGTGCCCCCATTGGCATCTTCGGCATCAACTACGATATCACCCTGATGCTGGCCATGGAGAATGCGATCAAGCAGTTTACCGCCACTGAAAAGGACGAGAAGGAGCCGGAGCCGATTGCCCGGAATGTCTCTGATCTGCTGGATGAGCTGATCGAGCAGAGCGTGAAGGTGGTGGGTAAGCCGGTGGCCCTGATGAACAAGGAGGATAAGGTCAAGGCGGTGCAGTTTCTCAATGAGACCGGAGCCTTCCTCATCACCAAGAGCGGCGACCGGGTATGCAAGTTCTTCGGTATCTCCAAGTACACTCTGTACAGCTACATTGACGAATCCAAGGCGTAAAACACCTCAAACACAGACGTTCAGATGCTTATTATGCTTATTATTAAGACAGATCGGCTGCAAACCGAGGTTTGCAGCCGATCTGGTTTTGCCGATAAAGAGGTAATTTTCCCTCGATGGAAAGGAAGGGTGTGCGCGGGAAACCCAAGAAGGGTGTCCTGCGCCATTGAAATCAAACATTTTCAGAACTTTTATAAAGTTCGGAAAATAGGGTCAGCGGGGCGGAAAACCTTTTCGACACGCTGAGAGCGGCTGCAAACTTCGGTTTGCAGCCGCTCTGTCTTGTTTAACAGGATAACGAATGGAATGTGAAAAACCAAAAGGGGGAGGCTTCTTTACGAAGTGCATCTGTCAAGTAAAAGTAGACACGAATAAAAAGTCATAGCATCAGAACCCCAATTCAGTTCTGTACTGGATTGGGGTTTTGTAATCCAAGGCAGCGGCAAAATGTTCGGAGTTAAAGTATAGGACATATTGATCCAGTGTCTTTTTGAGGCTGGAAACTTTACTGATACCAAAATCCAGAATCAATTCGGCCTTCATCCATCCGTTCAGAGATTCGATAATTGGGTTGTCCGTAGGTGTTCCGGCTCTTGACATTGAGCGAATTATGTTACAATTAGAATGAGTCCTTGAGAAAGCTCTGGAGGAGTAGACTGCGCCTTGGTCGGTGTGCAAGACCGTACCTGCGGTCTGCTCCTTCACATTTTTTACGCGTTTGCATAGTTGATCCAAACAGTTATAGTAGGTTTTGGGATCTCCTCGATAAGGGTGAATTTTGCCTGGAAACTCAAAAATCACCCTTAGGCGCAGACAGAGTGCACAACCCGCTGCAAATCGGATTGTGCACTCTGCTCATTAAAATATTTACTTGTTCAGCAGTTCACTGCTGCGGCCGCAGCTTGCAAACAATTCGATATATACCTTCAGCTCGTCAAAGGAGTCCACCTCCAGCTTGCGGTAGAGGTTACGGTTGTGGGTCTTGACCGTACTGGCGCTGATACACGCCAGCTCCGGGATATCCTTAACGGTATAGCCGTCCATATAATATTGCAGGATGGTACGTTCCGTGCCGGTCAGCGTACTGGCCCGCTCTGCAAAGCCCCACAGCCGTGCCTCCACATCCGGCGGCAGCGTTCCCGTTGGCCGATCACGGATGGCGGCAAGCAGCTCGTCGATCTCCGGGATACCGGAAGCGACCATCTCTGCACCGCCCCAGACTGCCGCCAGACTTTTGTTGATGGGCTTTACGAATTGGCGGGACAGCACCGTTGCCACCACCAGCATGGCCAGCAGAAAGAGAACCGCTCCTAAGAACCATGCGATCTGGGACCCCTTTTCATAGCTGCGGAAGGTCCCGTCCGGCACCAGCGTCACAGCGGCAAGGGGGATGCCGTCCCACGTGGCAGCATCCAGAAGCTGGTGCCGCCCCAGATAGGTGTTCTTCCCATCGCTGTAAGTGGTGTAGTATTTTCCGTCGCTGATGTGCAGAATGCCGTTGGCCGTCAGGCGGGAGCCGTCAGTGGCACCCAGCATGGCCCCGGAGAGAAGCAGGCTGTCGCCGTCTATGGGGGCTGCCAGCGTCAGCATATTGCCGAAGGCGCTGGGGACTGTATTATGGGAAAGACTGAAATAAAGATCGCTGATCTCTACACCGCAAAAGCCCCTTACGGTACCGCCGCCATCCAAAATGGGTACGCACAGCAGCATGACCTGCTCCCAAGTGTCCGGCAGCTCTGTGCGTTTTGTCCACAGGCAGCCATCTGCCAGTCGGGCCCCCTGATAGGCGGTGACCTGATCGCTGCCGGGGATCAGAGCGGCGTTCAGCTCCGGATTCCAGCGGTTGTGCATTTGAAGCTGCAAGCTCCGGGCCGTTTCCGCCGCACCCCGGAAGCAGATCACATCCTGCTCGGAGGCCACCGTTGGCTGTAAGCCGGAATAGCGGAGGTATAACCCCGCCCGGAAATCCTCTGCATTTGGCAGAGAGGTGTTGGCGGTGACGTTCAGACCGAAGAAGATCCCACTGCACGAGGCTGCGCCCAGAGTGTTGCTTAAAGGCGTATACAGGCGCTTTTCCAACTCCGCAATGGTATCCGGATTGTTGTTCAGTTCATCAAAGGCGATGCCCTTGGCGGCAAGAAAGACGTCCAGTTCCTTTCCCAGTTTTTCCGACATAGCCATGCTTTGCGCTGTTAGTGCGTCCATTTGGGAGTCCAGAGCGGCGTAGGTGTTCCTCTGCTGAATATCCAGCGTTCCGGACAGCTGATGCGCGGGATGGGACAACACGCCAGTGGCCATCAGGGTAGACAAAATCGCCGCCATCAGCAGCAGCACCATGATGAACCGGTACAGCAGCAGCCGCAGCCCCATACTGGGACCGGCTGCACGCTTTTTTTGAATTGCTTCCCTGATTGGCCGCATTGGCGCTCCCTCTCTTATGTACCGTAATCTAACTTAAAGCTGTCCAGCGTGTCCCAAACCAACTCCTCCGCCGTACTGGAGCCCTTCTGATATTGGGCACGGCCAGCCATCAGCTTCAGCCGGGACAGATTTTCAAACCGTGTTTCCAGATCCAGATAGTTCTCCATCTGCGGCGCGTAATAGAAGGTGTAGGATTCCTGCATCTTGAGATAGGTCTCATACAGAGAGACATACATGGGGTTGCTGAGCTGCTCCACAGCGGCGGGAAGGTAGGCATCAAATGCCTCCTACGTCACCGGCATATAGCCGAGGCTGGTGACAAATTCCACGTTTCGCTCCGGCGACGTCAGCCATTTAAGAAAGGTAATACACGCTTTTTCCCGCTCCGGGGTGGATTTTGTCGTGCACATTCCCACGCCCCGCTGCATGACCAGTTTTTCGCCGCCGTCAAACACCGGGTAGGGCATGGAGGTGATAGACACCTGCTCCGAGGTGTTGTCGGGATAGGTCACCGTGTCGGAGTAATAGAGTACACTGGCAGAGGACGCTACGGAGACAATGGTATCGCCGGTGCGGAGAGATTCCGTGGCGTAGCCGTCCTGTAACCACACACCGCCCTCCAGCGCCGCGTGGGCGTAAGGCTCCCATGCCCGCTCAAAGGCTGGGCCGAAGCGGACGCCGTCACTTTGGAAAAAATTCTCCCCCAGCGACTCCACCCCTACCTGAAAGTAGTTGAAGTGATAGTCGTTGACAAGAAAGCACTTCCCAGTATCCGCGGCATACCGCTTCGCTAAGGCGTAGATGTCTTCCCAGGTGGTCAGATCGTCATAACTGGCCCCAGAGGTGGCTGCCCAGCGGTCAAACAGCGTCCGGTTGACGAACAGTACCTCAGTGGATTTGGCCAGGGGCAGAATGGCCTGCCGCCCGCCGATCTGTCCCTCCTCCACAAAGGCGGGGATAAATGTTTCCAGTTCCTCCGGACTGAAATAGTCCCGGTAGTCCACGATCATGTCCTGATCCGGGAGAGCCAGCACCGTTTTGGGGTAGGACACGAACATATCCGGCAGGGAAGGGGCGCCTGGGTCACTGTTGGCGGCGGCCAGCACGCTTTTATGGATGCTGCCGCTGTTGCTGACCAGCTCTACCTTCACCCGGATATTCTGCTCCACGCCGATGGTGCTGTTGAACTGCTCAATCAAACCGTTCAGTGGGGAATCCACCTCACCGCCGTAGACATGCCACAGCGTCACGGTCAGCGGGTCTGCGTCCTTTTTCTTTCCGCACCCTGTCATCACGGACAGCAGCGCCAGCGCCAGCAGACACAGAACGATCCTCTTTTTCATATCAGCCCCACCCCTTCCAAAAGAATACCGTGGCTGCGGATGTCTTATCCGATATAATATAATAATGTAGTATAGCATACTTTACTGTCGCTCATAACAGAAACAGATGTCTGCGAAAGAGAGACGGGGGATCGTGGACTGCGGCTGGTCCCTTCAAACAATTTCGGTGCGCTAAAGGCTGTGACGCAAGTGTTTTTTCTGCTCTGCCTTATGGCGAAAATTAAGTAAACTTAAAATTCGCGGAATACAGCGCTTCTCGTGGCAATTTTTGGCAACCAAACGCAGCCTGGGATAGCCGATGGCAGCCGAATGAAACGCTGTGTGTAATGTCCTCTATCCAACCCATAAGCAATGTTTATCGTTTCTCTGGCTGAATAATTCTTTCAAATATCACAAGAAATTGCCAACAAGTGCTTGACAATCAAGCCTTTCCGTGGTATCCTTACCAAGCTGACGATTTACTCGGAGGGCAATGCAGGTGTAGCACAATGGTCAGGGCACCAGCCTTCCAAGCTGGGGATGCGGGTTCGATTCCCGTCACCTGCTCCAGATTTGCGCCAGTAGCTCAGCTGGATAGAGCAACTGCCTTCTAAGCAGTGGGCCGGGGGTTCGAGTCCCTTCGGGC
>ENA-OROZ01002991-OROZ01002991.1-human-gut-metagenome-genome-assembly--contig:-NODE-2991-length-11615-cov-6.393599_pt1 | contig 11615 bp, 7 predicted proteins | sample MGYA00242138_ERZ509066 | MGnify/ENA primary metagenome ERZ509066 (study PRJEB26280, sample SAMEA2338691) | human gut metagenome | biome: human gut; feature: human-associated habitat; material: faeces... | reverse complement strand
CTCTGCTCCCAGCGGAGCCAGAACTGCCTGCCCAACGTCGGCTGGTGCGAGGTCACGGATATGCTCTTCAAGAACAACGCCAAGATCGGCGAGAAGTACTTCCCCGACACGCTGGGCGTTTTGAAGGCCGGGGCCGCGGCGGACATCATCGTCATGGACTACAAGCCCTACACCCCCTTCTCCGATGAGAATATCGATGGCCACATGATCTTTGGCATGACGGGCCGCCAGTGCCAGACCACCATCGCCGCCGGGCGGGTACTGATGCGTGACCGGGTTCTGGTAGGCATCGACGAGGAGGCGGAAAACGCCCACATTCTGGAGGCCTCCAAGAAGCTGTGGGGCGATCTGAACCACAGAACGTACTAAAACAAAAGTTATCATCATAATGAGGTGTGAATATGTCTGAGTTAATGACCCCTATCCCCTTCCGGCAGCTGATGACCTGGATCGTCGCAGAACATGACCGGGAGGGTTCCGTGTTCGGCGTTCACCGCCCTTTCCATCCCAGTGGTAAGACCCTGCCCATTTTCGGGGAGACCATTGAAACACCCTTCGGCCCCGCTGCCGGCCCCAACACCCAGCTGGCCCAGAACATCGTGGCGGGCTATTTCGGCGGTGCCCGGTTCTTTGAACTGAAAACCGTTCAGAAGATGGACGGCGCTGAGCTGGCCGCCTGCATCAACCGCCCCTGCATTCTGGCAGAGGACGAGTGCTACAACTGCGAGTGGTCCACGGAGCTGACCGTCCCCCAGGCATTTGAGGAATACGTGAAGGCGTGGTGCGCCTGCAAGATCATGTCCAAGCTGTACGGTCTGGGCGATCCCAACGGCTTTGTTTTCAACATGTCCGTGGGCTACGACCTGGAGGGCATCCGGGGGCCGAAAGTGGACACCTTCCTGAACGGCATGATGAACGCTGCCGAAACGCCTATCTTCCAGGAGTGCATCTCCGTTCTCCACGAGCTGTTCCCGGCGGAGAAGGACGCCATCGACGCCATCTCCCCCCGGATCTCCCGCTCCGTCACCCTCTCCACCCTCCACGGCTGCCCGCCGGAGGAGATCGAGCGGATCGCCACCTATCTCATCACGGAAAAGGATCTCCATACCTTCGTCAAGTGCAACCCCACTCTGCTGGGCTATGAGACTGCCCGCTCCATTCTGGACGAGATGGGCTATGACTACATCGCCTTTGACGACCATCACTTCAAGGAGGATCTGCAATACAAGGACGCCGTCCCCATGTTCCACCGTCTGGAAAAACGGGCCACGGACCGGGGTCTGGAATTTGGTCTCAAGCTGAGCAACACCTTCCCCGTGGACGTAAAGGCCGGAGAGCTGCCCAGTGAGGAAATGTACATGGCTGGCAAGAGCCTGTTCCCTCTGACCACCACCATGGTCGCGCGGCTGAGCCGGGAATTTGACGGCAAGCTGCGGCTGTCCTACGCCGGCGGCGCCGACGCCTTCAACATCGACAAGCTGTTCACCTGCGGCATCTGGCCCATCACCATGGCCACCACGGAGCTGAAGCCCGGCGGCTACCAGCGCTTCACACAAATCGGCGAAATTCTGGACAAGCTGGACTTCGCCCCCTTCGGCGGCGTGGATGTACTGGGTATCGACGCACTGGCCCTGTCCGCCCGGCGGGATAAGTACCATCTGAAGGACATCAAACCTCTGCCCCGGCGGAAACTGCTGGAAAAGGTGCCTCTGATGGACTGCTTCACCGCTCCCTGCCAGGGCGGCTGCCCCATCCACCAGGATATCCCTGAGTATATGGAGCTGTGCCGCAAGGGCCTGTATGCCCCGGCTCTGAAGCTCATCACCGAGAAGAACCCCCTGCCCTTCCTGACCGGCACCATCTGCGCCCACCGGTGTCAGACCAAGTGCTCCCGGAACTTCTATGACGAGTCCGTCCGCATCCGGGACACCAAGCTGCTGGCCGCCGAAAAGGGCTACAACGCTCTGATGGCCTCCATCCGTGTTCCGGAGCGGGTCCCCGGCAAGAAGGCCGCCATCATCGGCGGCGGTCCTACCGGTATTGCCGCCGCCTACTTCCTGGGCCGCGCCGGGATTGAAGCCACCATTTTCGAGCGGGAGAGCTGCCTGGGCGGCGTGCCCCGTCATGTGATTCCCGCCTTCCGCATCGCCAATGAGACCATCGAAAAGGATATCGCCCTGATGGAAAAGTACGGTGTGGACGTCCGCTGCGGCGCACCGGCCCCCTCTGTGAAGGAGCTGAAGGCCATGGGCTACACCCATATCCTCTTTGCCGTGGGCGCCTGGAAGCCCGGCAAGCTGGATATCCCCGGCGACGTAGCCGGCGCCATCCAGTGGATGAAGGGCGTCAAGGCCGGCAACATCGCCGTGGGCGGCAGCATTGCCGTCGTCGGCGGCGGCAACACCGCCATGGATGCCGCCCGTCTGGCCAAGCGTAGCGGTGCCAGGCAGGTAACTCTGGTATATCGCCGGACCCGCAAGTACATGCCCGCCGATGAGCACGAGCTGGCCCTGGCCCTCCAGGACGGCGTTACCTTTGCCGAGCTGGCCGCCCCTGTGAAGCAGGCAGACGGCATGCTGACCTGTGAAAGGATGGTGCTGGGCCAGGCCGATGCCTCCGGCCGCCGCAGTCCCGTGGGCAGCGGTGAGTTTTTCGACATTCCCTGCGACCTGGTGATCTCCGCCGTGGGCGAGCAGGTAGACAGCGCCCTGATGGCCGCCAACAGCATTGAGGTGGACAAGAAGGGCCGTCCCGCCTTCCAGACCAATCTTCCCGGCGTGTATGCCGCCGGTGACGCCGCCCGGGGCCCCGCCACCGTGGTGGAGGGCATTGCCGACGCCGTCCGCTTCGCCCAGGAGGTCATCGGAACGGCCTATACCTATGACATCCCCCAGCAGGCGTACATTACCAAGACCGACGCCCAGGCCAAGAAGGGCGTCCTGCAAATGAGCGGCTGCATCTGCCGCGAGGGCGACCGCTGCCTGCAATGCTCCACCGTGTGCGAAAACTGTGTGGACTCCTGCCCCAACCGGGCCAACGTGGTCATCGCCATGGCCGACGGCAGCCACCAGATCCTCCATGTGGACAAGATGTGCAACGAGTGCGGCAACTGCACCCAGTTCTGCCCCTACGCCTCCGAGCCCTGCCACGACAAGTTCACCCTGTTCCAGACCGCCGAGGACATGGCCGACTCCCACAATGCCGGCGTCCTGTTCCTGGGCGGGGACATGGTCCGGGTACGCACCTTCGGTGAGCCCAAGGACTACGACCTGAGCAAGGAAAGCGGACTGCCTGCTGACCTGGAAACGCTCATCGTCACCATCCGTGACAAGTACGGGTATCTGTTCGCCTGATCTCTCCCACTATTCGCAAAAAAGAGCCCCTGCCTTCCTTGAGGGAAAGCAGGGGCTCTTAGATGGGTGTTCGTAAAACAATCAATGGAGCGTATCGATACAGATACGCTCCATTCCTCATGCCAACATACCATGCAGCAGGGTGCAGCCCCTTGGCTCTCCCTTTGGGAGAGCTGTCACCGCAGGTGACTGAGAGGGTCTTGCCGCCTTTTTCGAATGATAAGATCAATTTGTGCACACACCGTTTACCCTCTCCGTCCTCGCTGCGCTCGGCCACCTCTCCCAAGGGGAGAGGCAAGGGATGCTCACACGGTACACCGAAATCTTTATAGAAGCGCTCCCTTTGTCAGCTCGGCAAATTGGAGTTTACTGCATCGTTCCGACTTATTGCTTTGTTTGATCCTATCATGTGGTTTTGATATATGCAATAGCATTCCCGGCAGACATTACTGCCGGGAATGAAAGTGTCTTATGGCCACCCGCTCTTTGCCGTCCGGGGGTGTTTTATTGGTCCGGGTTGGTGGTGAACAGGCCCACCACATCCTCCAGGGCCAGGCTCAGGGTAATTGCCTGGGCTTTGGTGCTGGGACCCGCCTGGGCCATGATGGCCTGCATAATGGCGTTTTTCTCGCCGGTGGGGGCCACGATAAAGATCATCTCCCGCTCCTCGGCAATGGACATGCCGAAAAACTTCCCGGCGTCCTCGGCTCCGGTGCTGCGGGTATGGACAATGGTGCCGCCACGGGCTCCGGCGGACCGGGCCGCCTCCATGACCTTATCGGTATAGCCCTGGTTGGCAATGGCAACGATCAGCTGATAGGCAGCGTCCTTCATGGTCTCGTCCTCCTCTACGTCGATTTCCGGGACCTTGGAGGGGTCGCCGGAGGTCAGATAATTCATGGCGGTCTTGCCGCCGATGCTGCTCAGGGGCAGGCACACGGCGATGCCGCTTCCGGGAGCGGAAAGGTGCATGGTGGAAACCAGCTCCTTCACCAGGGTGTCCTTGCAGGCCGGGGTCACCACGGAAAACAGCACCGCCTTCTCCGTGGCCTCCAGGCCCAGATAGCTCAGCACATCGTCGCTGGCGGTGCCCCGGCCCAGGGCCGTGAACACCACCGGCGCGCCGAAGGCCCGGTAAAAATCCACAAATCGTCCGGAGCCCACCACCCGGTTGGTGATGGTGATCATCAAATACAGTCGTTTCATTCCGTTTCCTCCTATGCCAGCTCGATGATCTCTTCCACCTGGGCCACGGCTGCGGGAGCCACGTGCTTGATGCGCCGCTTATAGCTCACGCCCAGCAGCTGGATGGTTACCAGGGGCGTCATAGCCACCATGGCCACCACGCCGAAGGCGTCCGTGACCACATTGCCGCCCACGGCGTCGCAGGCGCCCATGGCAAAGGGCAGCAGGAACGTGGCCGTCATGGGACCGGAGGCCACTCCGCCGGAGTCGAAGGCGATGGAGGTGAATATTTTCGGCACCACGAAGGACAGAGCCAGGCTCAGGGCATAACCCGGCAGCAGGAACCACATGATGGAGATACCCGTCAGCACCCGGATCATGGCCAGGCCCAGCGACACCGCCACGCCCAGCGACAGGGCCAGGTTCATGGCGCTGGCGGGGATGGAGCCGGCGGTGATCTCCTCCACCTGCCGGTTGAGGATGTGAACGGCGGGCTCCGCCGCCACGATGAAATAGCCGATGACCATAGCGATGGGAATCAGCACCCAGTTGCAGTCCAGGGACGCGATGCTGCTGCCCAGGAAATTGCCCACGGCCATAAAGCCCACATTGACGCCGGTCAGGAACAGCACCAGGCCCAGATAAGTATACAGGAAGCCCACCGCCATGCTCATGATCTGCCGCCGGCTCAGGCGGCGGGTCAGCAGCTGGAAGATCAGGAAGAAGCCCGCAATAGGCGCCAGGGACAGGAGAATTTCCTTGAAATATTCCGGCAGCGCATGGGTATAGGACCGGAACATCTCCACGGTGTCCTGGGCGTCGGGCACCGTCACCGGCGTATAGCTGCTGCCGTCGGGCTTATACAGAAGGCCCAGCAGCAGCACCGTCAGAATGGGGCCGATGGAGCACAGCGCCACCAGGCCGAAGCTGTCGCCTCCGGCATGCTTATCGTTTCGGACGGCACTGACGCCCACGCCCAGAGCCATGATAAACGGCACGGTCATGGGGCCGGTGGTAACGCCGCCGGAGTCAAAGGCGATGGCCCAGAAATCCGGGGACACGAACATGGCCAGGGTGAACACCACCGCATAAAACCCGATGAGCAGGTACGACAGCGGGATACCCAGCAGGATACGCAGCAGGGCGATGACCAGGAAAACACCCACGCCCAGGGCAACGGACCAGATGATGACATTGTTCTCAATAGCGGGCACCTGGCCGGCCAGGACCTGCAGATCCGGCTCCGCCACAGTGATGATGACGCCGATGAGAAAGCTGATGCCCACGATGACCCACACCTTCTTGGAGCGGGTGATCTCCTTACCGACGGCCTCGCCCAGGGGGATCATGGACATCTCCGACCCCAGAGAAAACAGGCCCATGCCCACGATCAGCAGCAGACTGCCGATCAGAAACGCCATCATCGCGTTGTTGGATACCGGGGTCACGGTGAAGCAAAGCAGCAGCACGATGGCCGTGATGGGCAGCACCGAGGTCAGCGACTCCCGCATGGGCTTGCGGAAAATCGCCAGAACCTGCCCCTTCTCCCGGTGCTTCCGGCGCAGGCGGGCCTGCTGGGTCAACAGATCAGGTTTCTTGCGTGACAACAAACAATTCCTCCTTCAAAATTCCGGCAATCAAAACGATAGCGTACCTGTCCGGCCTGGCGGGCAGATACGCAAACTCTACCATTAACAAATATAATACCATAGCTTCCCATTTTCAGCAAGAAAGAATCTGTAAAAAAAGTGTGAACATCCGACAGGGAAAACTCCTTGTCAGCGGTAGAAAATCCAGAAAAACACTCCTCTTTTGCATGTTTACTCTCCTGCCGCCACGAAAAAAAATTTGCGTCGTGATGAAAAAATATGAAAAATAGCGGTTGACAAATGCCGCGGATGGTGCTAACATGCACCCATCGACAAGAAACGCCGCCTGTGCGGCGGGAAAGGGGACACGCCATGACGAAGCAGCTCTGCGGCAACAGCATGATGATGACCATGATGCACATGTGCGGTATGTGCATGCTTTGCTATGGAAAAAATGGTCATTCCCTTTCAGCGCTTGCCTGAATGAATCGTTTGCGGCAGCGGAAGGTCAATGACCTTCCGCTGTTTTTTTGCTGCATGAAAGGAGCTGAAAAACCATGTGCCTGATGCCGGGCCTCATTACCCTGCTGGACGATCGAATGTGCCCCCGGGCCATCGGATGTTCCATACAAGAGAATCCATCAACCGACTTTGACATAAAAAGGAGATAACCATCATGAAAAAGAATTCCGTTCGGCTCACCGCGCTGATCCTGGCGCTGGTCCTGTCCCTGTCCCTGGCCCTGACGGGCTGCGGCTCCAAGAGCACCTCCCTGAAGATCGCCGTTCCCAACGACACCACCAACGAGGCCCGCGCCCTGCTGCTGCTGCAGGAAAACGGCATCATCAAGCTGCGCGACGGCGCCGGCATCACCGCCACCAAGAACGACATCGTGGAGAATCCCTACAGCGTGGAGATCGTAGAGGCCGAGGCCGCCCGTCTGCCCGATATGCTGAAGGACGCCGACTATGCCGTCATCAACTCCAACTACGCCATCAACGCCGGCCTGAATCCCGTGAATGATTCCCTGGCCATCGAAGGCTCCTCCTCCGCCTATGTCAACATCCTGGCGGTGAAGGAGGGCAACGAGACCACCCCCAAGATCCTGGCCCTGAAGGCCGCGCTGGAGAGCCAGCAGGTGGCCAGCTTCATCGAGAGTAAGTACAGTGGCTCCGTGGTCAGCACCGTGGACCACCCCGGCACCGGCTATGACGGTTCCGTGGACTATGAGGCTCTGAAGGGCCAGACCATCACCGTGGCCGCCTCCCCCACGCCCCACGCCGAGATCCTGGAGGTTGTCAAGGAGATCCTGGCCGCTAAGGGCATTACCCTGGACGTTCAGGTTTATAACGACTATGTGGTGCCCAACACCGTGGTGGACGACGGCACCGTGGACGCCAACTACTTCCAGCATCTGCCCTATCTGGAGGACTTCAACGCCGAGAACAACACCCACATTGTGTCCGTCAGCGCCATCCATGTGGAGCCCATGGGCCTGTACGGCGGCCGTCAGACCAGTCTGGACGCTCTGAAGGCTTCCAAGTAAACACACAAGCATCCGATTAGAAGGGGGAGGCAGCAGCCTTGATCGAATTACAGCATGTCAGCAAGACCTTTGAGACCGCCGGTGGGCGGGTGGACGCTCTGAAGGACGTATCCCTGACCATCGCCAGCGGCGATATCTATGGCATCATCGGCATGAGCGGCGCGGGTAAGAGCACGCTGGTCCGCTGCATCAATATGCTGGAGCGGCCCACCAGCGGCAAGGTCATCGTCAACGGGCAGCAGTTGGACGCTATGACGCCGGCCCAGCTCCGGGCCGCCCGGCGGGAGATCACCATGATCTTCCAGCGGTTCAACCTGCTGATGCAGCGCACCTGCCTGCAAAACATCTGCTTCCCCATGGAGCTGGCCGGGGTCAGCCGGAAGGAGGCCCAATCCAGGGCCCGGCAGCTGCTGGAGCTGGTGGGTCTGCCGGACAAGGCCCAGGCGTACCCCGCCCAGCTGTCCGGCGGCCAGCAGCAGCGCATTGCCATTGCCCGCGCTCTGGCTATGGACCCGGACGTGATCCTGTTCGACGAGCCCACCAGCGCCCTGGACCCTGAGATGGTGGGCGAGGTACTGGAGCTGATGAAGGAGCTGGCCCACACCGGCATCACCATGCTGGTGGTCACCCACGAGATGGGCTTCGCCCGCGAGGTGTCCAACCGCGTCATCTTCATCGATGAGGGCAGGATCCAGGAAGATGAGCCCCCGCAGGAGCTCTTCTCGAACCCCAAGCATCCTCGTCTGAAGGCTTTCCTTTCCAGGATGCTGTAATTGAAGCTGAAAATGCCGTCGCACAAATTCGTGCGGCGGCATTTTTTGAATGGTTTAAAGTTTCCAGAGACTTTGTGCCTGTTTATAAAGCCAGAGGGCACGGGTCTGAATCTCACTCTCGTTCCAGTCCGTTTTTGTTAGGGCATCCTGAAGCGTGGAAAGGCCCGATGCGCAGAGCGTAAGACCGGGCTTTTCTTGGCCCTTTCCGGCTTTCTTTGTGTTCCAGTCACTGTCCCGGATGGAGGCGTTCAAAGACTGCGGGATGATTGCAAGATTTCCCAGAGTCAGAAGGATAGAATCTCTTTTTTCTGCGTCCAGCGGGGTAGGGCAGGCGGGCCAGTTGTTGCGCCATTTTTTGGGCATCAGATGCTCAAGACTGTAATTGTTGAAACCATGCAGCACAACAGCACTCTGAGCAGGGCGGATGTGGCTTTCAATCAGATAAAGAACACCTTTAGAATAAAGGTTCATCAGTTTAGAGTGTTCAAAACCGTCTTGAAGCTCAGTATCTGTCGGAATATAAGAATTCGTTCCACTAGCGGCCTGTAATCGGGTGCGCAGATCGTCAGCATCCAGAATCTCATTAGCAATCAAAGAAAGAAAAAGATTGTTATAGTTTTTAGATGTTGCATGGGTCACGATACGACGCATAACGTAGCTTTCCAGAATTCCATACATCTTGTTCAAAGCAGTCGTATCAGAAATATTTTTGGCAAGATAGAGAACGTACGGAATCAACGTTGTTGTTTTTAGACCGAAGATAACCACATTCAGCCGCTCGATACCAAATGTGGATGGAATTGTAGTATCGCAGATATCCGGCTGAAATGTCTTACGGAACAACTCGGCATACTCCCTCAGAGAGGAAAGGATGATCTGTTTGCTTCCGCCGCAGTAGTTGTCCACAAAGCTCTGATAGGAATTTGACAGTCGATCTGTGCGGGCATAAATCAACTTGTCCTCTGTGCTGATACTGTATTTTTTATTTTGGATGAACAATTGAAAATAAGCATCAAAAAAGATGTCGATCAGAGGACGGCGAATGCGGCCGGTCTCTATAATGGTATCCCAGTATTCTTTTGTTGCGACGCTATTATCAAAGACAGGTTCCCAGATCGTCTGGTAATCTGTCAGGTTATTACGACTGAAGAAATAATTTTTGAGCAGTTCAGAGGTGGTCAGGTTGACTCCAAGAGAGTTTAGGGAATCGAATATTTGCTGTTCATCATCATTCGCATCCAGGTCGATCCGAACAAAGTGAGTTTTTCCAACGATCGTGGTGTAATTTAATTTGGATGTATCCAATGATTCTACAAAAAAGTTGTAAGCCTGAACGACACGGGATTTTGAAGAGTCATCTGTAATAGAAACTGGTGCGGTCATACCCATTACCTTTTCAAAGGCGGGACGATCGTTTTTTCCATGCTGAAGGCTCAAATCATTCGTGTCTGGAAATCGATAATGAGAATCAAATGTAAGAGACTGCCCTAACTTTAGACAGAGAACTTTCAAGAAGATGAGATATGTTGTCAATCGCTGCTGACCATCGATCAGAAGCAACTGCGTGGAATAAGGCTCGGACGATTTTGGCGTTCCGTTGTCTTTGAAAATCAGGGTACCAAGAAAATGTGGGGACTTTGTTTTGACCGTGAATTCCATATCATTTAGAAAGCGCTCCCAAAGATATTTGTCCCAGACGTAGGAACGCTGAAAAAATGGAATCTCAATCAATGTGGTTCCATCAAAAATGCTGGTGATTGTCGCTTTGTGTGCATTCATAGAAAATCCTCCTGCAGCTTTTCAGATTTATTAGTAGAATAACACGAATCCACTGTGAATTTAATGAATCACAAACAAAAGCTCCCGCTTCTCAGAAAAAGCTGAAAAACGGGAGCTTTACAATTCTACAAAACAGAGGCTATGCGCCTAGCCCATGGTCACGACAACTTCTACACTTTCACCGGCCTTTGCCAGCGGCAGGAGGGTGCCCGCAATAGGAGTGCCGTTCACGGTGACGTTCTTCACGCCCTCCTGCACGGCGTGGGGGTTCTCCACCCGGATGTGGTACACGGCACCCCGGTAGCGGCGGGTGACGGTGTAGCCTGCCAGCGTGTGGGGGATGCAGGGGTCAACGCGCAGGCCGTCCAGAGTGGGCTGGATGCCCAGAATGTACTGGCTCACGTTCACGAAGGTCCATGCCGCCGTGCCGGTCAGCCAGCTGTTCTTGGCCTCGCCGAAGGTGGGGGCATCGCGGCCTGCCACCATCTGGCTGTAAACGTAGGGTTCGGTGCGGTGGATCTCGCTGATGTCCTCGATATAGGCCGGGCAGGTCTTTTTGTAGACAGCAAAGGCCCGGTCACCGTGGCCCAGCACGGTCTCAGCACAGCTGATCCATGGGTTGTTGTGGCAGAAGATACCGGCATTCTCCTTGTAGCCCGGGGGATAGCTGGAGATTTCGCCCAGATTGAGCCGGTAGGTGGTGTAGGCGGGCTGGAGCAGTACCACGCCGTACGGGGTGTCCAGCCGCTCCTCTACGCTCTTCAGTGCGGCTTCGGCCTGACCGGTCTCTCGGCCGATCCCGGCCATCACGCACATGCCCTGGGGTTCGATGAAGATCTGCCCCTCGTCGCATTCCCTGCTGCCTACGGGGGCACCAAAGGCATCGTAGGCACGGCGGAACCATGCGCCGTCCCAGCCGGCGGTCAGGGTGGCCTGTTCTACTGCGTCAATGGCGGTGCGGGCACTGGCGGCCTCCTCGGTGAGGTGCAGGTGGTCACAGAGTTCGGCGTACTCGCGGCCGTATTTCACAAACATGCCCGCAATGAACACGCTCTCAGCCACAGGGCCCTCGCTGGGGCCGGTGATCTGGAAGCTCTCGCCCGGGTGCTCCGAGAAGCAGTTCAGGTTCAGGCAGTCGTTCCAGTCGGCCCGGCCGATCAGCGGCAGGCCGTGGGGGCCCAGATGGGTATGGGTGTAGCGGAAGCTCCGGCGCAGATGCTCCATCAGGGGCTGTGCTCTGGTCACGTCGTTGTCAAAGGCAACCGGCTCGTCCAGGATCGACCAGTCACCGGTCTCCCGCAGATAGGCGGCGGTGCACGCAATGAGCCAGAGCGGGTCATCGTTGAAGCCGCTGCCCACGTCGCTGTTGCCCTTTTTGGTCAGGGGCTGG
>ENA-OROZ01002985-OROZ01002985.1-human-gut-metagenome-genome-assembly--contig:-NODE-2985-length-11630-cov-5.125011_pt1 | contig 11630 bp, 10 predicted proteins | sample MGYA00242138_ERZ509066 | MGnify/ENA primary metagenome ERZ509066 (study PRJEB26280, sample SAMEA2338691) | human gut metagenome | biome: human gut; feature: human-associated habitat; material: faeces... | reverse complement strand
AAAGCCTGCACCGTGTCAGGAAACCCCGCGCTTTCAAGCGCGGGTTGTTTAGGCGCTAAAGCGTAAGTGCCCGTGTGCGCAGCACATCAGCCGCACTCAACCCGCTCAGGCCTTTTTGCAGACGTGACTTCTCTCGTCGTAAATACCCTGAACGTACACATTGTGATCGCGGTCCACGCTCACGATGCCGAGCACATTGTGCGGGAGCGACTGCTCCACCATGCCTTGGTTCACGCCGTACGTTTCAGCGACAAACCTCAAAAGCGCCCGTCCCAGGCCCTCACCCCGCCACTCAGGGAGCAAAAAGAGCATCTCAAGGCGCTCTCCCTCAACCCCGGCAAACCCGAGCACGCGGCCCCTGCGTTCTGCGACAACCAAATGCGCCACGGCCCGGAAAGCCTGCGGCACAAAGCCCCTGATTTCGGCGATGCCTTCGGGCATCAGGAAGGTATGAGTGGCTCTTACGGAAGCCTCCCAAGGGGCGGTGAGTTCAGCAATGAGTTTGTCCTTGCGTTCAGTGACTTCCCGGACTGTGATATCGGTCACGTGCATGGCTTATGATGTTTTGTGGCTGACGGATCCGGCAATGAGGGACCTCAGCCACTGCGCTGCCGGGTCCGTGTGCGTACGCCGGTTCCAGATGAGTTTGGGTTCAAAGTCGGCGTGCAGGACGTCAGGAACCGGCACCGCGGCCAGGGACCCTCCGGGCAAAACGGTGTCAGCAAGCATTTCGGAAGCCTTCAAAAGAAGGTCCGAATGCTTCACCATCTCAACGGCACTGAAAAAGTACGGAGTCCTGACGGCAACCGAGCGCTCACGCCAGGCTTCAGGCCCCATGGTCATCATGCGCCGGTAGAGCCACGTCGGTCGAAAGACAAGCTCCACAAAACGAAACTTCAGAATGTCTTCAAGGCTCGGGCCTTTGCCCGCTGCGCGGCAGGCCAACGCCAGGGGATGGTCTTTCCTCATCAAAAGAACCGAACGGCAGTGCTCGAGCGTGAGACTCATGCAGTCCGCGGGGATCTCATCCACCGGGGAAATCGCAAAATCAAGCTCTCCGTTTTGAAGGTCGGAAGCCCAGTTATTGGCAAATTCCACAATCTCAAGTTCTACGCCCGGCGCCAGCCGCGCCGTCTGTGCCGCGGCGGGCGCCACAAAGAAAACCCCGTGATCCACACAGGCAATCCGGAAACTCCGCTTGAGGCTTGCCGGATCAAAAACGGCGGGTTCCAGAAGCTTATCCATGTCAGAGAGCACAGCCTGTGCTTTTGCCGCGAGTTCCAGGGCCCGCGCGGTGGGCGTAAGGCCCCCGGCACAGCGGGTAAAGAGCGTGTCGCAGAAAAGATCTCTGAGTCTTGCGAGCGTTCTTGAAGCGGTTGCTGCGGGCATATCAAGCGACTGCGCCGCGCGCACGAGGTTTTGGGTTTCAACAAGGGCTTTCAGGAGCAAAAGCGCCTCGCGGTCAAGATTCTCTTTTTTCATGGAAGAAACGGGCCAATTCCGATTCTGATTGTTCGGACGCGGAAATTCACAATAGCAGAGTATCAGGGCGATATCTAACCTAACACTCAGGCATTCAGCCCACACACATCACCAAAGAAAGACTCATGAGGAGACAACCCATGTCCCGTACGTCCTTTTCCGTTAAAGCCGCTGCAGCGCTTGTTTCAGCTGCCTTTCTCGCACCCGCCGTTACGCTCGCGGGCGGGGGTTCGAGCGGCCCCACGGTGCACTACGTCACCCAGGGCCAGATCGGTGAACTGATCGGCAACCCCTACAAAATTGCGCCCTTGACAGCCGTCATTAAAAACGGCGGCTATGTTTTAAAGGACGCCACGGTGCGCATCGTTCCCAAAAAGGGCGGTCAGGAAATCAAGTATCACGTAAGCGACACGGCGCTTCGCACCCACGCCGGCATTCCCGTTTTCGGTCTGTATCCGGACTACGTGAACACCATCGAAGTCTCCTACACCATTGTTGACGGCAAGAAAACGAAGCGCGTTGAAAAAGAGGTCTACCGCACCTACGCTCCCGCGGTCTACACCGAAATCAACGGCTCTCAGGCGCAGCACAAAAATATGTTTGAGACCGAAGTAAAGAAGGTCGCGCCGGAATTCTCCGACCGCCTCTACTTCATCAATAACTTCCTTTCCACGGGCGGGAAACTCGCCCGTGTCGTCTGGAATAACCCGATGGGCGGCGCTCTCGAATGGAACTACTATCCGCAAAACGCCATCATTGACACCAAGGGCGAAGTCCGCTGGTACATGTACGTCGATCCCATTTACGACCCGGAAAATATCTACAAGGCGGGCATCATGATGGGCTTTCATCAGACCGCGGACGGGATGCTTACCTTCGGCTACGGCCAGCGCTACGCCAAGTACGACCTTCTCGGCCGCGAAGTCTTTAACCGCAGGCTTCCTGCGGGTTACGCGGACTTCTCGCACGCCATGGATCCCGCACAAAACGGCCACTACTTCCTGCGTGTTTCCTCAGCTGACTACCGGCGCCCCGACGGTAAGCGCGTGCACACCGTGCGCGACGTGATTCTGGAAGTCGACAAGGACGGTAACGCCGTCGATGAATTCCGTCTCTTTGAGATTCTCGATCCCTACCGCGACAACGTCATTAAGGCGATGGACCAGGGTGCCGTGTGCTTAAATATTGACGCCACGAAGGAAGGTAAGACGCTTTCCGCGGAAGAACTCGTTGCGATGGATAAGAACAACAACTTCGGCGATATCGCGGGTGTGGGTGCGGGCCGCAACTGGGCGCACGTCAATTCCGTTGACTACGACCCGAGCGACGACTCCATCATTATTTCTTCCCGCCATCAGTCAGCGCTTGTGAAGATCGGCCGCGACAAGAAGGTGAAGTGGATCGTGGCGTCCCATGAAGGCTGGAAGAAACCTTATCAGGATAAGCTTCTGACACCGGTTGACGCCAAGGGTAATCCCATTAAGTGCGAAGGCAGCAAATGCGAACAGGACTTTGACTGGACGTGGACTCAGCACACCGGCTGGCGTATCGACGAGATGTCGGACAAGAACACCTTCTATCTCTCGGTGTTTGACAACGGTGACGCCCGCGGCATGGAGCAGCCGCCGCTTCCTGAAATGAAGTACAGCCGTGCCGTCATCTACAAGATCGATCAGAAGAAGATGACGATTCAGCAGGTCTGGGAATACGGCAAGGACCGCGGCTTTGAGTGGTACAGCCCGATTACCTCTGTGACGCAGTACGAAAAGGACAAGAACTCGGTCTTTGTGTACTCCGCGACCGCCGGTCTTAACTTCAAGAACTTCGCCACGGAGGCGCCTAACCCCATCATCAATGAATTCAAGTGGGGTGCTAAGGAACCTTCTGTTGAAATTCAGTTAAAGAGCACGATGGGTTACCGCGCGCTTCCGGTTGATGTGAAGAAGGCCTTTAACCAGTAAGAAACCCCCGGGGCTCTCAAGGGGCCCCGCCGTCACTTTCTCCTCTTTTTGCCCGCCGCGGTTTTTTAACCGCGGCGGGATTTTTTCGGCAAATACATCCGGATCGCAGATTGATCTTTTTTCTGCATCTTACACATTGATACCTTAAGGGTCCCGCATCACGGACGAACCCCCATCCAAGGCTTGATGAGACTGGGTTTGCGGCCGATCGGCTCAGCCAATATCCGCCATTGTCTCCGCTTTTTTTAAGTTTCATTTCAGTTTCCTCTGTTTTAATTTTTTCAAGAAAAGCAGTGCAGCTTCCTCCCCGCCGGAAGTTCCGGTACTGCGAAGACAAATGAGGAAAAACAATGAAAAACGCACTCAAGACACTCGCGCTCTGCTCGGCACTTGCGACCTCAACCGCAGCGCTTGCTGACGCTGATCAGACCAAGCTCTACGACCCGATGACGGCCAAGGAAAAGGTTGTGATCAACATTGACCTTCTCGGCAAAGACGGCAACACCGCCGTGGGCCGCGTGGTGGCTGTAAACACCCCCTTCGGTGTGGCGCTTTACCCGAATTTGAAAGGCCTCACCCCCGGCATGCACGGCTTTCACGTGCACCAGAATCCGGACTGCGGCATGACGGACGACGGTCTTGGGATGAAGGCGGGCGGCCACTGGGATCCGGAAAAGAAGGGCGTGCACTCCTTCCCGTGGGATAAGAACGGCCACAAGGGTGACCTTCCCGGTCTCTTTGTTGCCGCGGACGGCACGGCTGTGACGCCGGTTCTTGCCCCGAAACTCAAGAGCGTTAATGAATTGAAGGGCCACTCTCTCATGATTCATGTGGGCGGTGACAACTACCACGACCATCCCGCCAAGCTCGGCGGTGGCGGCGCCCGCATGGCCTGCGGCATCATCAAGTAACCGCTGCCTGTACCGGTCTTTGTGCCGGCAGTCAAAGAGCTCTGATTTTTTGTGAAGTCAGAGCTCTTTTTTCATGGAAGGACGATTTTCATCCGTGGTTAAAGAATGCCCGCGGCCGTCAGGCCCCACTTCACCGCCGTCCAGAAGAAAAACACGATGACGGCACTCATCCCGCAGTAGACGGCCATCCGGACCGGCAGAGAACTCACTTGGGCAACAAAGACAAGAAAATCCCGCACGTGAGAGACGGCGGCCAGCACGGAAAGGAGTCCTTTAATGAGCCACACCAACGGACGAAAAACCACTGAAAGCGCCGTGCAAAAGCCGCCTGCTGCGCACTGAGCGTCTCTGCTGCTGTTGCTGTTTTTCTGAGCGGGTTCTGCCATCGCGTGTCCTTGCGGTATCTCTTTGCTGATTCTACGAAATCACAGCCGCCGCAACGCCCGGCATAACCCCGCGACACAACAGAAACAATTCGGGCACACAGGTTTTATGTACCCCGTGTGCCCGAACCGAGTGTATTTCAGAGTTTGATCAAGGAGAAATTGTCGGTCAGAACCTCCAGTTCGCCTGCACCTGGCCGGTCACACCGCGCCGTTTGCCGAAGTAGCCGTTAAGACCGGCTTCAAAGGAGAATCCGTCCGCAGCGTTACCTGTGGTCCAGCCGAGAGAAACAATACCGGTGTTGCCTTCCATGTCGGAGCCCCGGAGAGCAAGGCTTCCCTGAGCGTCCGTTGCGGTGCTCTTGGCTTCAGCAGAAAGAATCTGTTCGAAGGTAAGACCCACATAGGGGCGGAAGGCGTCAGAAAGCGCGCATTCGGCAAAGCCACCGATCTGGATACGGTGGCTGTTTAAGCCGTCGTAGTCAAAGCGGGTGGCAGACGCCGTGCCCTGAGCCTGCTCGTAGTCTTCTTTGTCACGCGCGTCAAAGAAGTAGGACACAAAGGCGCGGGTTCTCACGTCAGCCATCTGCAGGTCGTAGCAGGTCCCGAGATGCGCACCCCAGTACATGCTCGTGCGGTGGCGGAGAGGGCAAAGCCCTCACTGAGCTCAGACTACAACCTACTTTTTAAGAACAAAATCGGCGAAAGCTCACTTGACACTCACCGCTCCGTCTCCACGTGTTCTTGCCTCTCGCGCGGCCAAAGCGCCAAATCTATGTCGAGCAGCCAAAGCCAGCGCATCAGCTGCTCAAGACTGATTGCCTGCGGGTGATGTTCAAGGTAGGAAACCCGAGGCTGCGTGATACCCAACCTGAAAGCAACATCTTTTTGAGTAATTCTCAGGTACTTTCTCCGCGCCCTCAAAAGCACGGACATCTGGTTCGGGAGGCGAACAATAACGAGCTACGGCATACGGATAACCTCTTTCCGAAAACTCTGTTTATCACTATAACGAACATTTTGAAAATATTACTCATAGTGATATTTTGAATTCCTGCAGAAACGCAGACACTTTTGCCAAGATCAGGCGGCGGCAAAACCTTGGAACAAGGCACAATACGTTCCATTACAAACACAACCCAAAAAACAGAAATGTCCAAGATTCTGCTCATTAACGCCCACCCGAATCCCGCAAAGTCTGTCGCGAACAACGCCGTCATCGCAGAAGTCACGCGGCGCCTCCCTGAGATCACCGCACACAACATTGCGGACAGCTGCCGTAACGGCGCCTTTGACCTCGCGCTTGAGCACAAACTTCTCACCGATCACGACATCATCGTCTTTCAGTTCCCGCTCTATTGGTTCTCGGTGCCGGGGCTTCTCAAACAGTGGTTTGACGACGTGCTCACCCACGGCTTTGCCTACGGCACGAGCGGCACGGCGTTAAAAGACAAACTGGCCGTCTTTTCCTTTACCGCAGGCGAAGACATTTCTTCTGAGAACCCCGTGATTGACGGCACTCCCGTCAAGGCTATGTGCGCGCCGCTTTTTCTCACGGCCAACTACTGCAGGATGCGAAACACCGATCCGGTCTTTTCGGGCGGCATGATGTTTATCGAAGGCGTCTCCACAGAAGACGACTTAAAGGGCATCAAAGCGCGCGCTCAAGCGCACGGTGAGGCACTCGCCGCGCTTCTTACGAAAGCGGCGTAAATCACAGGCGGGTGTCGTCGGCTTCAAAGGCTTTGATGACCTCAAGCAGGGCCTCGCCGTATTTTTCGATCCGGCCGTTTCCGATCCTGTCGATACGGCGCATCTCTTCGATTGTCCCGGGCTTAGCCTGCGCAATTGCTTTGAGCGCCGAGTCCCAGAAAATGCAGTACGCGGGCTGCTCGAGCCGGCGGGCCTCTTCAAGCCGCCAGGCACGCAGTGCCTCAAAAAGAAGGCGCGTCTCTTCGGACGGGTTCCATTCTTCTTTGTTCCCGCGCCGGCCTGACTTGGCTTTCGTTGCCGTCAGGCCGTTTTTGCGCATCGTCACGCGGATTTTTCCTTTGAGAAGCTCGGAGGCCCGGCCGCCTGCAAGCGCAAGGGCACTGTAGCGCTCCGCATCCACCGTAAGAATGCGCAGGACAATGAGTTGGCGGATAAGACGCCTCCACTGATCCGGATCCAAGTCTTTGCCGATACCGAAAGTGGAAAGCTTGTCATGCCCTTCGGCGAACACTTTTTCGGTGGGATTACCCAACAGTACATCCACGATATGCCGCGCGCCGAAGGTGTGGCCGCTCAGTTTATTGCAACGCCAGATGCAGCTCACAAGTTTCTGAGCGGCGATCGTTGCATCGATAATCTCAGGGGGCTCGAGGCAGTTGTCGCAGTTGCCGCAGGTCTCCGGCGCTTCTTCGCCGAAATAATTGAGAAGCAGCTTTCTGCGGCAGCGCACGGTTTCGGCCAGCGCCAACATCGCGTCAAGCTTAATGGACGAGCGGCGTTTGTAGAGATCGTCCGCGTCACTCATCTCGATTAAGCGCATCTGGTTTACGACATCAGCGAGCCCGTAGCACATCCAGGCTTCAGCGGGTTTGCCGTCGCGGCCCGCCCGCCCCGTTTCCTGGAAGTAGTTTTCAATGCTTTTGGGCATATCGATGTGTGCGACAAACCGCACGTCGGGTTTGTCAATACCCATACCGAAAGCAATCGTTGCGCAGATCACGGCGCCGGGCGTATTGATAAACCACGCCTGATTGTCGTGGCGCATCTGACTGTCCATTCCGGCGTGATACGCCCGGGCATTAATCCCGCGGGCCACGAGTTTTTCGGCCGTGCTCTCAGCTTTGGCGCGCGACAGACAGTAGACAATGCCGCTTTCGCCCCGGTGCTCATCTTCAATAAAGTGCGTGAGCTGGTGCTGCGCATGATCTTTTTCGACAATCCGGTAGCGGATGTTGGGGCGGTCAAAGCTTGCGACAAAGCGTTTGGGATTGACCAAAAGCCGCTCACAGATTTCTTCCCGGGTCGCGAGGTCTGCGGTGGCGGTTAGCGCAATGCGGGGCACCTCGGGCCACCGCTCCCTTAACACCGAAAGCTGCGCATATTCCGGGCGAAAATCATGCCCCCACATACTCACGCAGTGCGCTTCATCGATTGCAAAAAGCGAAAGCCTAACCGTACTTAAAAACTGCAGCGTGCTTTCGAGCACCAATCGCTCGGGCGCAACGTAAAGGATGTCGACGTCACCGGCTGCAGCACGGCGCTTGATGTCGGCAACCTCGGGCCAGGCAAGCGTGGAATTGAGGTAGGCGGCTTTGACACCGGCGTCGGAGAGGGCCCTTACCTGATCGGCCATGAGCGCAATTAAGGGCGAGACCACCACAGCCATCCCGGAGCGCATCAGCGCCGGAATCTGGTAGCAGAGGCTTTTGCCGCCCCCGGTGGGCATGAGTACGAGCGCGTCGCCGCCCGCGGCCACCGTTTCGATGACGTCTTTTTGAAAGCCGCGAAACGCCGTGAGGCCGAAAACCGATTCCAGAATGTCCTGCGCCGTCTGCGCCAATTTGCTCTCCGAAAACAGGGGCCGTGGGTCCCCAACGATGACGGACGGGATTGTACCTGCGCCGCCCCCGTTGCCGTCTTAAGACAGAAAAAGAAAACCGGCACGTTCACCCGAATATTTTCGGAAAAACCGTGCCGGTCCGGCCTCCCGTCAGGGGGAGACACTTCAGCAAGTTACAGAGGCTTTTTGGCCGCTTCTTCCTGCAGGCGCTTGGCTCTTAAGCAGGCTGCCGCCGTAAAGAGAACGTCCGAAGAAGAATTGAGACCCGTTTCCGCGGAGTCCTGCAGCACACCGATAATGAAGCCCACGGCCACAACCTGCATGGCGGTACCGTTATCAATGCCAAAGAGGCTACAGGCCAAGGGGATGAGCATAAGCGACCCGCCCGGCACGCCCGCCGCACCGCAGGCGCAGAGCGCCGCGACCGCCGAGAGAAGAATAGCAGTGAACACATCCACCTGAATGTTGAGGCTGTGGCAGGCAGCCAACGCCAAAACCGTAATCGTGATGGCGGCACCGGCCATGTTGATCGTGGCTCCCAGGGGAATCGACACACCGAACGTGCTTTCCGGTAACCCGAGCTTACGGCAGAGGTTCAGGTTCACCGGGATGTTCGCGGCCGAAGAACGCGTAAAGAACGCGGTCACACCGGACTCACGCAGGGTCATCCAAGTGAGGGGATAGGGATTGCGGCGCGTACAGAACCAGACGATGAGGGGGTTCAGGATCAGTGCCACAAAGAGCATGCAGCCGATGAGAACGAGGAGCAGCTGCACATAGCCCACCAGCGCGGCAAAACCGGCCGTGGCAAAGGTGTTGGAAACCAACCCGTAAATACCGACAGGCGCAAAGCGGATCACGACGCGCACGATGAATTCCACGCCGTCGGAGATGTCGTTAACCATCTCGCGCGAGCGGTTACTAGCCTTACGAAGGGCGATACCCATACCGAGGGCCCAGGCAAGAATGCCGATGTAGTTGCCGTTTAAAAGGGCGTGCACGGGGTTATCAACAATACTCATCACGAGGTTGCGGAGCACCTCGAGAATGCCGCCCGGCGCAGAGGCCTTCGCGCCTTCGGTCACAAGTTCAATTGTGACCGGGAAAAGGAAACTTGCCACAACCGCTGTGACGGCGGCGGCAAAGGTGCCGACCAGGTAAATCACCACAATCGGACGCATATGCGTTTCATCGTGCACGTCCTGGTTCGCGACAGCGGCCACCACGAGCACAAACACCAGAACCGGCGCCACAGCCTTTAAGGCCGAGACAAACACGGTACCAAGAAACCCGAGACTCACGGCGGCCTGCGGGGCAAAGTAGGCTGTGAGGGCACCGAGCACCAAAGCAACGAGGATCTGCTTTACGAGCGACCCTCCCAAGATTAGCGGCATGGCGCGGTGCATCAGGGTTTTTCTGTTGACTTCACTCATTTTTATTTTCCGTCAGAGGTAAAACCGCACGTCTCAGGGAAAAAGCCGGCCGCGGAATGAGAATCTGACACCCCGTGCACCGTCTTCGGCATAAACCAACGCCGCCCGCCGTCAGAGTGCAGGCCCTCCTTTTCAAGAGCGCACCTGCAACAACTGCCGGCAGGATCACCTGCGTGCTTAAAAATTGTTTCAATGCAGGGAGAATACGTCACTACAACAGACAAAAGCAACAAAACACGCGCAAAATAGGCACTCTGACCTAGAAAATACGCGCTTTTCGCGTGTTTTCCAGGACCGTTCGGGACACAGGGCCGCGGCAAATCCGTCCGCTTTTCTTTTCATCCCGAAAGCTCTTATCATCAGGCGCATTACGACCGCTTCATTGTCCCGTTAACCCATGCCCGTCACACCGCGTATCGGCTTTATTCTCGTGTGCATCTTTTTGGATGCCCTCGGTATCGGCCTTATTGTGCCGGTGCTGCCGCGGTTAATCGGAGAGCTTGCCGTCACGCGCGATCTGCAGACGACGTGGTACGGCACGATTATGTTGAGTTACGGCGTGATGCAGTTTTTAAGTGCACCGTTACTCGGAGCCCTTTCAGACCGCATCGGAAGGCGCCCTGTGCTCTTGGGCGGCATTCTGGGGCTCGGGCTCATGTTTGCGGTGCCCGCGTTTTCCACGTCGCTCTGGCTTATTTTAGGAAGCCGCATTTTGGGCGGGATGCTCTCCGCCAATATGACGGTCGCGCAGGCCTATATCGCCGACGTCACGGTGGGCGTTCAGCGCTTTTCAGGCTTTGGGAAAATCGGTGCGGTTTTCGGTATCGGCTTTGTGCTGGGGCCCGCTCTCGGGGGCGTACTCGGACAGTTTGATGTGCGCTTTCCCTTTATGTGCGCGGCCGTGATTTGCCTTGCCAACTTCCTTTACGGCGCCTTTGTCCTGCCGGAATCCCTTAAAACCCGCGACACGGCGCCTCTCTCCCTTAAACGCAACAACCCCTTTGCGGCGGTCTGGGCCTTAATCCGGATGCCGCAAAACCGGCTTCTTGTCACCGTTCTCACGCTTTCAAGCCTTGCGACCGGCGTCTTGCAGTGCACGTGGGCGCTTTACACCGAGTACCGCTACGGCTTTACGCCGTTATTAATCGGCCTTTCGGTCTTTGCTCTTGGGTTGAGCATCTCCTTTGTGCAGGGGTGGCTCCTGCCGCGCCTTGTGATCCGGCTCACACCCCGCAAAATCGTTTTTACGGCGCTTGCCGCAGGGACCGCAGCCTTAGCCGTGGTGGCACTCACCGGTAACGGCTTTGTGGCGGCGATTTTTTGCTGCCTGTACGCGGTCTCAGGCGCCGCAGGCCCCATGATCACCGGGGATATCAGCCGCAGAACCGCGCCGGAACATCAGGGCACAACGATCGGCGCCGTGAGTTCACTCAATTCCCTCACGGGGGCCGTGGCGCCCGCAATCGGCACGCCGTTACTGATGTTTCCCGCAAACGCCCCCGCTGCTTTTACGGCGGGCATGCCCTACTTTGCCTGTGCGCTTTTTATGGGCCTTTCGCTCATTGCTGCGGCGGCTGTGAAAGACACCGAAGAAATACCCCCGTACGCCGGTGACGATACGGGGGAAACCGATTAAGACGCGGCGTCTTTTTTCGCCGGTTCTTCGGTCTTTTCAGCCTTCTCGGGCTTTTCGTCTTTCTCCGGTTTTTCCGCCTTCTCTTCCTCTCCCGGCAAGGGCACGGCCTGGTTTGCTTTGAGTTCGGCAAGATTTTCCTGCAGCTCTTTATTCTGCACCAGGCCCTCTTCACAGAATATCCCGCAGGAAGCCCGGGGCTTGAGCCCCGGGAGGAATGCGGGCTTTCCGGAGACAGCATGGTTTGGCAAAGGGATCACCAAATTTGAGCAGC
>ENA-OROZ01002977-OROZ01002977.1-human-gut-metagenome-genome-assembly--contig:-NODE-2977-length-11671-cov-2.417011_pt1 | contig 11671 bp, 10 predicted proteins | sample MGYA00242138_ERZ509066 | MGnify/ENA primary metagenome ERZ509066 (study PRJEB26280, sample SAMEA2338691) | human gut metagenome | biome: human gut; feature: human-associated habitat; material: faeces... | reverse complement strand
CACGGCAGCGGGGCTGAAGCAGGAGGAAGTCTTTAACCAGAACGGGCTGGGGTACTTCCGCACGCTCATCATGACGCAGGTGAAGGCGAATCTGGCGAAAATCATCAAGAGCAACCACATTTCCGTCCTGGAGCTGGACGAGCATCTCGACACCATCAGCCGCGGTCTGCGCGACGCCATCAACGCGGAACTGGCATCGTACGGGCTGGAAGTGCCGGAATTTTACGTCAGCAACATCGTCACGCCGGACGATGACCCGAATTTCCGCCGCATGAAGCAGCAGCACGCGGATTTGTACCTGAAAACGCGCGACGAGGAAATCCGCAAAGCCGAGGCGGAAGCCGCGTTCGAGCGCAAGGCGGTGGAGGCGCAGACGGAAGCCCGCCTGAAAACCATCACTGCGCAGGGTGGTGCCGACGCAGCGCGAATCGCGGGTCAGGCGCAGGCAGACATCTACCGGATGCAGGCGGAAGCCGAGGCGCAGGAGATGCGCATGAAGGGCTACACCTACCAGCAGGAGACGAGCCGTCAGGTGGGTCTGGAAGCCATGCGCAACGGCGGCGCGGCGGGCGGCATCAGCGGCATGGCGAGCGACGCGATGCAGTTAGGCGTTGGGCTGGGCGCGGTCGGCAGCGTCATCGGCATGACGAAGGACGCGATTCAGCCGGTGATGCAGAGCGCCTTGACCCCAGAAGCTCCCGCAGTCGAGGGCTGGACGTGCACCTGCGGCAAGGCGGGCATCACGAGCAAATTCTGCCCGGAATGCGGCGCGAAGAAGCCCGAAGTGTGGGACTGCGCGTGCGGGCAGACGGGCATCACGAGCAAATTCTGCCCGAATTGCGGTGCGAAAAAGCCCGAAACGTGGAACTGCGCCTGCGGACAGGCGAACATCAGCAGCAAATTCTGCCCGAACTGCGGCAAGAAGCGGGAGGACTAAGCAATGAAACTGAGCAAGCACGCATGGACAATCTGGGGGATTCTTCTGGTGGTGGCACTTGTGCTGATGGTGCTGATTCCGTTCAGCCGGACGGCATCGTGGTGGATTGCGGCGGGATGCACCGTGCTGATGTTCCTGCTGGCGGCGTGGACGTTCTATGCCGCGTTCCGCAAGGATGGCTTGGAAAGCAAGATCCTGGGCTGGCCGATTTTCAAGGTGGGCGCGGTGGCGCTGGCTGTACAGGTCGTTCTCGGCTTTGCGCTGATGGGGCTGGCGGCGCTCTGTCCCGCGTGGGTGACGGTGCTGGCGGAGGTGCTGATTTTCGCTGTGACGGGCATCTGCCTGACGGTGAAGGATGCCGCGCGCGTGGTGGTATCGCAGAGCGAAGCGCACATGGCGGACAGCACCGCCGCGTGGAAGGTCATCCGGCAGAAGGCGAACGCGCTGGCCGCATCGGGGGATGCGGACATGAAGCGCCTTGCGGAGGAAATTCGCTTCGCCGACCCGATGCCCACGAGCATCGACGGGGAGATTGCGGCGCAGGTGGATGCGCTGGCGGCAGGGGCGAACGGGAAAAACGTTCAAAATTTGCTTAAACAATTAGAGCAACGAAAATTACTTTCAAAGCATGAAAAATAAGATTTTTATAATTGACGTAAGTAGGTGATTGAAGTGATACCACCAGACAATTACATCATATTTTTAAAATTTTCGGAACAAAGGTGGATAGATTCTCTTGTAAATGGAAACTTTAGTTTTTCATGCGTGGGGAAATTTATCCAACAAGCACAAGCAACTGGCGATACAGTGCAGGGAGATAGTTTTGAAGGTTATTTTGCTCGATTGAAAAAAGATGATAAACGTTTGACTATAATGCGTTCCAGATTAAAGGACGATTTGGAGGAAAGTAATGATGGAAATTATGTTCTATTAAGAAGAAAAAGTGCCTTAACTGTTCCGATTTTTTGCATTTATGGATACCAGTGCATTGATGCAGTAAATGAAGCACCTTCTTCAGGAAAAACAAGAATAAGGCATAACTTTGATGCGCGTTTGTTTGATGCGTTTGCAAACAAGTGGAATTCATCTATAGTGGCAGATGACAGAAGAGCAACATACGTTATTTTTCAAGCCAGAGCATTTGCTAATCGCATCGCGGAAATGCGAGATAAAGAATTGAAGAATATGTTAAAAAAGCAAAGAAGGGAGAGAAAAGCTCTTGCTAATCGTGTCCTTGCAGATAGAATACAGTATGATATTGATGAACGAGGTGAGTTCTTTATCAATCCGACAGACAACTACCCGGAATTGCTACACAAACGTTGTGAGTATGCATATCAGTACGAGACAAGAATTTATTTTCCTGACATACATCTTTCCCATATTTTTGATAGAAAATCGGTTGCGGTTAGCGCATTTGATAAATCAGAGTATAGAATTGATCATATGCAAATGAGGATGAATATACCAGCCGATGTTGTTAGATGGAAGAAAAAGGATGAATAAACCCATGTTCATCAAGTGCAAAATGTGCGGCGGCGACCTTTATCCCGCCGAAAATGCAACTACCTGCGAGTGCACGAAATCCAAAACAAAAGTCTCCTAACCGTCACCACAACGCCACCCTTTTGTGCTACAATACCCCCTGTCCGCTCTTCATCGGACACAAACTACTTCATGCGACAATCAGGAGCACATTCCCCCTGCTCCCCACTATCATCATCCGCAGCACGAAAGTTCACCACCTCAAAAGCACCGCCATTCCCCGTCCCCTCAATTGTATACAACCAAGCAAGCCCGCCGACCGCCTGTACAAATCACAGGCAGCCGACGGGCTTGCTTTCTTGCTTTATACTATTTCCGGATTCACCTGCGCCATCTGCTTGCGCATTTTCATCCGGAAATAGTATTATTTCGCTTGATACACCATTTCCGCCTGCTTCTGCGCAATCAGGCACAGTTCCGCCGCCTTGAAGGCGTGCGCCTGCGTCATCGCGTTTTCCGTGCGGTTCAGGCTGTCCAGAATCAAATCACCGAAGAACGGGTAGCCCGTCAAGCCAGTTGCGTTGATGTACTGCTCGCCTTGGTCGTTGACGAGGAACACATGGTTGCCGCCGTCGCGCTCCGTACCGACATCCACATACTTGCGGATTTCAATGTACCCCTTCGTGCCGATGATGATGGTGCGCCCGTCGCCCCACGTCCGCAGGCCGTCCGGCGTGAACCAGTCCACGCGGAAGTAGAACGTCGTGCCGTTTGCACCGTTGATGGCGCAGTCGCCGAAGTCATCCAGCTCCGGGTACTGCGGATGCGCGTAGTTGGCAATGCGGCTGCGGGAGACTGTGCCGTCCTCCTCGCCCGCATAGAACAGGTACTGCTCGATTTGGTGGCTGCCGATATCGCAGAGGATGCCGCCGTACTTCTCCTTCTCGAAGAACCACTGCGGCCGCCCTGCCGCGCCCAGCCGATGCGGCCCGAAGCCCTCCACATGGATGACCTTGCCGATAGCGCCCTGCTCAATCAGGTTGCCCGCCAGCACCGCGCCTTCCACATGCAGCCGTTCGCCGTAATAGACCATGTACTTCTTGCCCGTCTGCGCCACCATCTTCTTGGCGCTGTCCAGCTGCTCCAAGGTGGTGAAGGGCGCTTTGTCGGTGAAGTAGTCCTTGCCCGCCTCCATGGCGCGCAGCCCCAGCGCACAGCGCTCGTTTGTAATCGCCGCGCCGCAGACCATGTTCGTTTCTTTGTCGTTAAGCAGTTCTTCCTCGCTCCGGGCGACTTTCACCTGCGGGTACGCCTTCACGAACGCCTCCACCTTCTTCGGGTCGGGGTCGTAGACGTACTTCAGCGTGCCGCCCGCCTCCAGCAGGCCGTTCGTCATGCCGTAGATGTGCCCGTGGTCAAGGTGTGCGGCGGAAAAGATAAATTCACCCGGCTTCACGACGGGCTGCGCCTTGCCTTTGGGCGCATAATTCATGCCGTCTGATACTTTCATCGTAATGACCTCCCATTATTTCTGCTGATAATCGCTGCCGAGCGTAATCGTGCCGTCAAGCGACGCGGCAGACGTGGTTTTCTCGTAGAAATGCGGCACGGCGCGCATCATGCCTTCCACCGTGTAGAACGGATCGTCCTTTTGCAGCGGCAGCGTAACCGTCTGCTTCGTCGCGCCTGATTTATAGACGGCTGTAATAAGCTCAATCGTCCGGCGGCCATCCTCGCCGCCAATCGCGGGCAGGGTGTCGTTCTCCAGCGCGGAGAGGACGTTTTCCAATTCGCCCGCGTGCCCCTCGTAGGGAAGCTGCGGCTGCGCATCCACAAAATCGCGGATTTTCTGCTCTAACTCCGTATTTTCAATCGGGAAGCCGTTCGGTTTGGAGATGGACGCGTACACGCTGAACGGCGCGGCGACTTTCGCCTTTTCGCATTGGAAGACCAGCTCCTGCTCTTCGCCGTGATGCACGACGGAGGCTGTCAGCTGCGCCAGCGCGCCCGGATATTGCAGCACGGACAGCGACAAATCCTCCACCTCAGCGTTGTCGTGCGCGACGTTCGCCATCACGCTCGTCACGGCCTGCGGAAGACCCATCATCCAGCACAGCATGTCAATATGGTGGACGGCGTGGTTCAGCGTGCAGCCGCCGCCCTCCTTCTCCCATGTGCCGCGCCACCACAGGTCGTAGTAGCAGTGACCGCGCCACCATGCCGATGTGACGGATGCGCACAGCACTTTGCCCGCAAGTCCGCTGTCCAGCAGTTTCTTCAGGTTGCTGATGGGTTGGCGGAAGCGGTTCTGGGCGATAATCGCGAGTTTCTTGCCGCTTTCATCGCGGGCGCGGAGCATTTCGTCGCACTCTTCCAGCGATGCCGCCATCGGCTTTTCGCAGACGACGTTCTTGCCCGAACGCAAGCTGTTGATGGAAATGCTTGCGTGGACGTACGGCGGCGTGCAGACATCCACCAAGTCAATATCCTTGCGTGAAAGGATTTTCTGGTGGTCGTCGTAGACCTCCGCTTCGGTCAGGTGATAATCCTCCTTCATTTTCTGCGCCTTTTCCGGCACAATATCCACCAGCGCCACAATCTTGCAGCGCTCCGGGAAGCGCAGGTAGGCTTCCACATGGGCGTGGGAAATGTTGCCCGTACCCACGATGGCAATCCGAATCATGGCATTCGCTCCTTCCTCAATACTCAACGCTGCGTGATGCGTTATCTGCATGATAGCACATTGACATCAAGATTTCTATGCGAATCTTGTTTTCAATTCGGCGGATTTGGCAGATTGTCGTCCTAATCAGACAAAACAGCAATTAGTGTCCGCCGCTGCGCTGCTTGCGGTAGGCGTTCGGAGCCATGCCCGTCATCCGCCGGAAGCTGCGCAGAAAGCCGGAATAATCGCCGAATCCGCTGCGATCGGCTACTTCACTCAGGCTCATGTCCGTCAGCAGATTCTCCTTCGCCAGCTGCACGCGGCGGTAGAGAATGTATTCGTAGACGCTGCGCCCGGCGTAGCTTGTAAACTCGTGCGAAAGGTACGATACGCTGATGGCGAAGCGGCGCGCAATGTCTTCCAATTTTAGCGGTTCGGTGAAGTGGTCGTTGATGTATTGCAGCACATCGAAAATCACATCGTTGACAACGCTTGGCTGAATAGGAGCGGTTGTTCCCTGCACGGCTTGGCAGACCATGACCATGAAGTCGATGATGCGCCCGTAATTGCGGAACTGCACCATCTCGTCCGGCATGTCCTGCTGCGCGGAGATGTCTATCAGCAGCTGTTTGCACGCCAGCGCATCCGCCTGCGGCAGTTCATAGTAGAATTTCCCGGACTGCAGGCGGCTGTCGAAGTAACGCTGGAGGTCAATCTGCCCGAAGCCAAGCTTTCGCAGCGTTTCCGGGCGCAGATACAGGAAGCCGCGCTCGTAGTTCTGCAGCGAACTGCCGCCCACCAGCCCGTGCATCCGAAACGGCGGCATGATAATCAGCTGATTGTTTTGCAGCGGAAACACGCTGCCGTCCACATAGTAGACCTTGCCACCCTGATAGTGGATGTAAAATTCGTAGAAATCGTGGCAATGCAGCCCGCCGACGGTGTGGTGTTCCGCTATGGCATAGCACGCTTCGTACTCCGCGTCTTCGCGTCCCATCGCGTTGTAGCCGTTGATGGTCTCCGCAAATTTCATCGTTCCAGCTCCTTTCTGGGTTCAGATGTTTTGATTATACAGCAGGATTCACATATTTTCAAGCAGGATTTACATTGATTGTGCAACTTACGTCGGCTATAATCAAATTAACGATACGGAAACGGAGCGTGACGTTCCCGTAACAGGCTGCCTCGTGCAGCGTCTCCCGTGGTTTCCCGTTGGCAGTGTCGGTCAGATGTTGGCTGATGCTGCTGGAAAAAACAGCAGGTTCTTTGCATGGATTCTATTTTGCATCCCGCAAAAAAGAGCTGTTTTTGTACACTTTTGCGGAAACCATAATTCGTTAGAAATGGAGGTTTTTGCTTATGACAAATTCCGCGAAAACCGCTGCATCGGTGCGTCCGCGCCGCAAGCGCGGGAAGCATTGGCTTCAGCGCGACTGGCGGCTGTACCTGATGCTGCTGATTCCAATTGTCTGGTACATTCTGTTCTGCTACAAGCCGATGGCGGGGCTTCAAATTGCTTTCCAGAAGTACAACATGTTCAATCCCGCCAAGAGCAAGTGGATTTGCCTGGACAACTTCAAGTTCGTTTTCGGCATGAGCGACTTTGGCATCGCGCTGAAGAACACACTGATTCTCAACGGGCTGGACTTGCTCTTCGGCTTCCCCGTCCCGATTATCCTCGCCATCCTGCTCAACGAAATGCGAACGCCCATGCTCAAGAAGTTTTCGCAGACGATGCTGTACCTGCCGCATTTTCTCTCGTGGGTCATCATCGGCGGCATGGTGCTGCAGATTTTTGCGCCGACGTCGGGCGTCATCAACTCCACGCTTCTGCGCTGGGGCTGGATTTCCGAGAACATTCCTTTCCTGACGGATGGCCCGACGTGGACGTTCACCTATGTGCTGGTCGGCGTGTGGCAGTCGATGGGCTGGGGCACGATTCTCTACCTTGCGGCGATTACCGGCCTGGACATGAACCTCTTTGAAGCGGCGCGCATTGACGGCGCGAACAAGCTCCAGCAGATTTGGCATGTCACCTTGCCCGGCATCCGTTCCACCATCGTCGTTCTGCTGATTATGAACATCGGGCGTATGATGTCCATCGGCTTTGACCGCCCGTTTATCATCGGCAATACCAAGGTCAAGGACTACTGCGACGTCATTTCCACCTTCGTTTACCGCGCCGGCATTACCAACAGCCAGTTCGCCCGCGCAACCGCCATTGGTCTGTTCCAGTCCATCGTGGGCTTGGTGCTGATTACGGGCGCAAACACCGTTTCCCGCCTGTTCGATGAACAGAGTATTTGGTAAGAGGGGAGGATTTGTCATGACTGCGATTTTCACACAGGCGCATATTTGCCCTGAGAAGAAGAAGAAACTCGGTGTAGGGCAGATTATCCTCATTATCGTGATGATGCTCTTCGTGCTGATCTGCACGCTGCCGTTCATCAACGTCATTGCCATGTCAATGTCCTCCAAGTCTGCGATTCTGCGCGGCGCAGTGTCGTTCTGGCCGGTGGAATTCAACGTCGATGCCTACAAGCTCATCGTCAGCGACAATTCGATGTGGCACAGTCTGCTCTATACCATCGAACTGACGGTAATTTACACCGTGCTGGCGATGGTAATGACGATTCTGGTGGCGTTTCCGCTGTCCATGCGTCGCCTCAAGGGGCAGCGCGTCATCATGTTCTTCATCGTCTTTACCATGTACTTCTCCGGCGGCACGATTCCGATTTACCTGAACGTGAAGGAATTCGGAATGCTTGACAGCATGTGGTCGCTGATTATTCCGGGGCTGATTTCCACGTTCAACGTCATCATCCTGAAGAATTTCTTTTCTTCCCTGCCGTATGAGCTGGTGGAGGCGGCGTCGATTGACGGTGCGACGGATTTCCAAGTCCTCACCCGCATCTTCCTGCCGCTGAGCTTCTCCTCGCTGGCGACGCTTTCCCTGTTTTACGCAGTCGGCAAATGGAACAGCTTCAACGATGCGCTGTACTACATCACCTCGCGTGAACTGCAGCCCTTGCAGCTCAAGCTGTACAACCTCATCAAGGGCAGCCAGTCGGTGGAAGTCGCCGTCGCGGAGGGCAGCTCGAATGACCTGAGCACCAACGTGTCCGAATCCATTCAGTCCGCAACCATCATTTTCGCGACGCTCCCCATCCTGATTGTGTACCCGTTTGTGCAGCGCTACTTCGTGGCGGGTGTTACGATGGGCGCAGTCAAGGGCTAATACTAATTCTCATCTAAACCATGACATTCGCACAGCATCTTTTTCGCCCGGCTTTGCTTCGTTCCGCTCGCGCGTACCTCCAGTACGCCTCGCTTCACTCAGCTTTGCCGGAACGAAAAATCTGCTATGCTCGATGCCATGTTTTAGAATCGAATTAGTATCATCATCCCACATTCCCATTGGAACGGGCGGCAAAAGCCGTTCAAGATAGAAAGGAGTACCCCTATGAAAAAGTTTCTGGCTCTGGTTTGCACGCTGTGCCTGCTGCTGACGGCGCTTCCGCTGACGGCACTGGCGGCGGATGACGATTGGGTAACGCTCAACGTCGAAATGTATGACCGCTCCATCGCAGGCTTCAACGTGGAGGACTGCTGGCAGCTGCACTACATTCAGGAGAACTTTGGTGATCCGAACCACATCAAGGTTAACTGGATTCCCGTTTCCCGCTGGGAGGAAGGCACGATTCTTTCCACCCGTCTGGCGGGCGGCACCGCGCCGGATATCTGCATGACTTACGGCACGGATTTGGTGCAGCAGTACATCGACATGGGCGGCATTATGCCGCTGGATGACCTGCTGGCGGAATACGGTCAGGAACTGACGGCATTCCTCGGCGACGAAGTGCTGCAGTACGGTCAGTACGACGTGGGCGACGGCAAAGAGCAGTATTACCTGCCTGCGCGCCGCATCGTCGTCGCGACGCAGAGCATGTTCATCCGCAAGGACTGGCTGGAAAAGCTGAACATGGAAGTTCCCACGAACGTGGAAGAGCTGTATGCCTACCTGAAGGCAGCGAAGGAGCAGAAGCTGGGCGGCGACAACACCATTCCGTATTCCTCCGACCTGTACGCGGCTGACCCCTTCTACGGCTGGATTTACCAGATGGATGCGTTCCTTGATTACAGCCAGATTACCGAAGAAGACTGGGTGGCGAACTTCAAGTTCCATTACATGCTGCCCGGCGCGAAGGAAGCGCTGCGCTGGATGAACAAGTTCTTCAATGAGGGTCTGGTTTCCGATTACTTCGGCATTGAGAACTCCAAGCAGACCGACAGCGACCGCGTGAACGGCTATGACGGCTTCTGGGTCGGCAACTGGGACGCGCCGTGGCGCATGGAAAAGTCCTACGCGCAGGATCTGGCGAAGAATGTCCCCGGCGCAAGCTGGATTGCGTGCGACCCCTTCAAGCCCGAAGACGGCACGACCCCGCACGAAACCTACACCGCCGCTGGTCAGGCGATTTTCATCCCCGCGTCTGTGGATGAAAAGGTTGCGGTTGCCGCGATTAAGTACCTGAACTGGATGTGCAAGCCGGAATCCCTGTACGCGCTCCAGAACGGCGAAAAGGGCTACAACTACACCACCGTCAACGAAAACAACATTCCGACCGACCTGAAGAACATCAACGACACCGACGACGCGCACAAGATGCACGCGACCGACGGCGCGCCGATCTGCAACGGCTTCTACTACGGTTCTGACGAACTGAACTACGCCGCGACCGCTATGGGCTTCCCCGGCTACGAAGATGTTGTGGCGGACAGCCTTGTGATTTCCAATGACGGTGCTTACGAACCCGTCAGCTTCACCCGCACCATCCAGTCCCGCATTGACTACGGCACGACCATCGTTTCCAAGGAAGCGGAACTGCTGGTTCAGGTTGTGACCTGCAAGCCGGAAGATTTCGACGCAACGTGGGATAAGTACATCAACGAAATTCTTTCCGCCGGCGGTCAGCAGATTATCGACGAACAGCGCGAAGCGTATCAGGAAGGCGCATACCGCGGCTTCTATCCGATGGCGCAGAAGTAATAAGCGCACGCAAACTTCACAAAAAGGGGGCTGCGTCTTGGACGCAGTCCCTTTTTTCGGAATAACCCCCCTGATATTTCTGTTTTTCCCTGATTGAAATTGACAAAGAGTCTGCTTGGCTCTATGATGGGAGTGTTTCGGTATGCTTCGACTTGGAATCATCGGTGCGGGCGGCATTGCCAGCCTGCACACACACAACATCCTGAGCGGCAAATGCCCGGAAGTGCAGCTGACCGCCATGGCAGACCGCAAGGAAAGCCGCCGAGAGTGGATTCGCGCAACCGTGCCGGACGCCGCGGTTTTCTGCGAGGGCAGCGATTTGATTGCGTCCGATACCTGCGACGCAGTGCTGATTGCAACGCCGCACTATCAGCATCCGACGCTGGCGATTGAGGCGTTCCGCCATGGAAAGCATGTCCTGTGCGAAAAGCCGGCGGGCGTGTACACCTTGCAGGTGCGGGACATGATCGCGGAGGCGGATAAGCATCCCGAACTGACCTTCGGCATGATGTTCAACCAGCGCACGAATTGCACCTACCGCAAGATGCACGAGCTGATTCACAGCGGCGCAATCGGTGACTTAAAGCGTGTCAATTGGATTATCACCGACTGGTACCGCACGCAGTTCTACTACGATTCCGGCGCATGGCGCGCGACGTGGGCGGGTGAAGGCGGCGGTGTGCTGCTGAACCAGTGCCCGCATCAGCTGGATTTGGTGCAGTGGCTGGTGGGACTGCCGTGCAAGGTGCAGGGTTTCTGTCACGAGGGCAAGTGGCACAGCATCGAGGTCGAGGATGACGTAACCGCCTATTTCGAGTACCCGAACGGCGCAACGGGCGTTTTCATCACCACGACCGCCGACGCCCCCGGCACGAACCGTTTGGAGATTACAGGCACGAAGGCGACGCTCATCTGTCAGGACGGCAAGCTCATCATGAAGAAGCTGGAAATGGACGAGCGTGAATGGTGCGCGACGTGTCAGGAAGGCTTCCGTGCGCCGTCCTACGAAACGATCGAGGTCGAGACGGACGGGCAGAACGGGCAGCATCCGGCGGTGCTGAACGCGTTTGCGGCGCATATCCTGCGCGGCGAACCGCTGGTCGCGGACGGACGTGAGGGCATCAACGGACTGATGCTGTCCAATGCGATTCATCTGTCCTCGTGGCTGGGGCATCCGGTGACTTTGCCGATTGACGAGAAGCTGTTTTTGGAGAAGCTCAATGAACGTCGGGCAACGTCGCGGGTAAAGACAGGGGAAAGCGTTTTCAGTGATACAAATGGGACATATGGGTCAAAGTAAAGAGGAGCTCCAAACACGAGGATAAACACGCAGGCAAAGCAAGATAACGCGACCAACTCAATTGCGCCAGACAGGCGCGAACGGGTTGTATGCTTTCCTCCACAAAACCACATAAAGATGCGCCCTGCCCCGGCAAACTCATCCGCCGGAGCAGGGCGCTTTTCGATGCAGTTGTTCTGTTATACTATTTCCAGATAAAAATGCACCAAGATGCGCCGCGAATTTTTCATTCTG
>ENA-OROZ01002976-OROZ01002976.1-human-gut-metagenome-genome-assembly--contig:-NODE-2976-length-11674-cov-2.854290_pt1 | contig 11674 bp, 8 predicted proteins | sample MGYA00242138_ERZ509066 | MGnify/ENA primary metagenome ERZ509066 (study PRJEB26280, sample SAMEA2338691) | human gut metagenome | biome: human gut; feature: human-associated habitat; material: faeces... | reverse complement strand
TATTGTGCCCGATGGCGAGCCTATCGTGCCGTACTGCGGCGTAGCGTAGCCCAGAACGGAGTCGTCGCGCGGTCTTTCGCGGCGCTCGACCATGTCGTTTATACTGTTGCCCTCGATGGTGTATATCGTCGTGTCGCTTGCACGCTCGACAATTGCTACATGCTCGGCAAGGCCGTCGCGCTTACCGTTATCTTCAAGCGCGTCGATAAACAGCAGGTCGCCTGCCTGCGGAGTGTACTCCTTCGTGCGCCACAGGCCACGCTCCTTGAACCATTTCACGCCGCCGAAGCAGCCGGAAAAGTTCGGTATAACGCTCTCGGGTACGCCCGAATAGCGTGCACACCAGCTTACGAACATCGCGCACCACGGCTGTCCGGGCAGACCGTACCACGAGCCGTACTTTGTGCCGTTCTGGAATTTTTCACGGTAGCCGAGCTGCGACTCGGCAACGCTCATGAAGCTTTCGCGCCGGCTGCGCCCGGAGTCGGCAAGCGCCGCCGGGGCAAGTCCGAGCAGCATCACCGCCGCAAGGACAAGGCTCATCACTCTCTTTCTCATATCTTCTCTCCCAGTTTCTAAAAAACCGCCGATCGGCATCGGCGGTTTTCATTTTTACTTCTCCAGATTGTTTGTGCGATAAAGGAAGGTCACGACCTGCGCACGGGTAGCCGTAGTGCCGGGTGCAAAGGTGGTGGCCGTAGTGCCGGAGGTCACGCCGTTTTCATATGCCCAGAGTATCGCCGGGGCAAAGACGCTGCTTGACGAAACGTCGGTAAACGGATTGAAGGTGCCGTAAACCGGCCTGTCGAGATAGCGCCAGAGGAAGGTCACAAACTGCGCGCGCGTGACGGTGGCATCGGGCGCAAAATGAGTGTCGTCAACGCCTGTCGTTATGCCGCGCTCTGCAGCCCATGTGACGGCCTTCGTGTAATATGCGTTATCCATGACGTCGGCAAAGCCGCTCTCGGAGTTCGTCGGCTCGGGCTGACCGGCAAGCCGCCAGAGGAAGGTGACTACCTGGCCGCGCGTACACTGCCCGTCGGGCAGGAAGCTCGTTGCCGTGTAGCCGCTCGTGATATTATTTTCCGCCGCCCAGATGATGGCGTCGGTGTAGTAAACGTGTTTACCCTGCGCGTCAATATCGGTGAACGGGTTTTTTATGCCGCAGACCGAGCACACGCCGTTTACAAAGCTGTGGCCGAGCTGGCGCACATAGCTTGATTCAAACTTTTCGGTGCAGCTTTTGCACTCGTATATCGTGTAGCCGCGCTCGGAGCAGGTCGGCGCAACGACGGTGGTCTTATAATCGTGGACATGGTTATCGTAGCTTTCCCAAACAAGGGAGCCGCCGTAGCTTTCGCCCTTGTGATCGCCCCACTTCGTGCCGTTTGCCGGGTAGACGAGGCTGGTCGAAACGCCCTGGAATGCGTTCGGCGCAACATAGCCGTATTCGCCGGAGATGTTTATATAGTCGATCTGCGCGGCCGAGGGGAACGCGTTGTCGTCAAGGATAAGACTGCGGCAGTCGATGGACACGGACTTGAGGCCCTTGCAGCCGGAGAACGCGTTTTTTGCTATGCGCAGGCTGTCGGCGCGGCTGTATATGCCGACCTCGCGCAGGGCGGTGCAGCCGTAAAATGCGTTCGTTTCGATCGTCGTGCCGCTGCCGCCGTAGCTGGAGTCGTCCTTAACGAAGAACGCCTCGAGAGCCGTGCAGCCGGAAAACAGCGAGCCGGACACGGACGAAATGCCGGAGGGCAGCTCGGCATAGCTGAGCTTTTTGCAGCCGGAGAATGCGCCCTCGCCGATGTTCGAAACACTTTTGGGAACGGATATGCTCTTTATCGCCGTGCCTGCAAAGGCATAGCTTCCGACGCTTGTGCAGCCGGAGGGGATACCTATTGTCGAAAGAGCGGAGCAGCCGCGGAAGCACTCGTTGCCGATGATCCTGACGCCCTCGATGCCCTCGATATCGCTCAGCGCGGTGCAGCCGTAGAACGCACCGTCGCCAAGGCGCTTTAGCTCGGCGTTTATCTCAATGGAGCTAAGGTTTTTGAGGTTTGCAAAGGCATAGTTGCCGACGGTTTTAACGCCCGAGCCGATGATAACGGACTTTATAGACGCAGCATAGTCATGCCAGGGCGACTCAAGGCCGTCGGCCGAGTGATAGTCGCTCATCTCGCCGCTGCCGCTTATGCGCAGAACTCCGGTGTCCTCGTTGAGGCTCCATTTGAGGTTGCTGCCGCATTCGCCGCGGATGGTAGTATCCTTCCACTGAGCGTAGAGCGTGATATCCTTCAAAACGGGAGTGCTCGTTGTTACCTTGTTGCCGCCCTCGGGAGCGTCATACCAGCCAAGGAAGCGGAAGCCGTCCATGGTCGGCGTGGGCAGGGAGCTTATCTTGCCGTCTATCGTTGCATAGACATACAGCGTGTCGCACTCGCCGCCGCAGGGGTCGAGCATTATGCACGGAACGCGCTGCCACTGAGCGTAGATGGTGGTGTCCTTTGTGAATTTATACGAGCTTGTGATCTTCGTTCCGCCGGAGGCGGCGTCAAACCAGCCGGTGAAGGCGTAGCCGTTGCGCGTGGGCGTCGGCAGCGATTTCACGGTACCCTCGGCTGTGACATAGGCGTTTGCCTCCGAGCAGGCGCCGCCGTTGGGGTCGAGCTTCACCGTCAAAAGGCCGGGGCCGCCGCCGGATTTGTTGGTTATGTACCAGATCTGCGTGATGTTTGCAATGACGTTATCCTGCGAGCCGCGGTTTGTTGCGTTCCAGCTCTGCGAAAGCTTGATGCGCTTTGCGGCCGTGCCGGGATCGGCGCAGTAGAAGGTGTCGGTATCGGCGTCGTAATCGGTCAAAAGCACCGCGTGGGGGATGCTGCCGTCATAGATCTCGATGCCCTCGGGGTGCTTGTCCAGCAGGGCGAGCAGCGCGGATCTTTTCTCCGCGGCGCTCATGCCGGAATAGCTTTTAACGTCAACGGACATGCCCATGTATGAGTAGTTATATCTCATGCCCGTGCCGCTTATCCACGCGACCGAGCCGAGCGTTGACTCTGTTATCGTTTCCCAGTCGGCGTTTCCGTCGATTATGGCGCGGCGGCGCAGCATCATGACCGCCGAGGTCAGCGTACATTTTCCGCTGCCGCTCTGCATGAGGAAAACGTTGTCGTCGTTTATGGTTTCGGCCAGCGCGCTTGCCGGTATCATCGTCAGCACCAGCGCAAGCACCAGCAGCATGCTAAGTATACGTTTTTTCATTCTTTCCTCCCGTGAATTTGCTGAGAATATTTTATAATTATATCTCACGGGAGCGGTTCAATCAAGGAATTTCAGAGATTGTTTACATTACAGCCGCCTACGCTTGGCATATTACAGCGCCGCTGCATCAAATCAGCAACGGCGCAAGTGTCAATATGCCCAAATTATCCTCGAAAATTTCGTCAAATTGCCCGATCGGCAGAGGGTTTGCTCCCCGCCCGGACTCGATCGTGTAGCCGGGGCGGTCGAAGTTTTGGATAAACCAGTCCTTATACCCGGCAAAGCCCGAGGCAAAGGGCGTTTCCTCGGCGGCATAGCCCGAAACGGCGGAAAATGTTTCGGCTATCTCGCGTGAGCGCGGCGGCAGAAGGTCGAGATAGCGCCAGTAGATCACCTCGCCCTGGGTGTGGTAGGCCAAAGTGAGCTGCGGCGAGAGCGCGAGCGTGAAATCATACATCGCGCGGCTCTCCGGCGCGGACAGCGGAGACGAGCCGACATAGTCGGCAGGCGCCGGGCCGACAACGCCGAGGGCGAATTTATTCTCCCTCGCCTGCTCCCACCCGGCCGGATATTGCAGATTTAGATCCGTGCCGCGGATATTTGCCTTCCAGCCCGACGGGAACGGCACGTTGGGGTAGCTTTGCGCGATGCGCTTAGCGCCGTTGTAAAATTCGCCGCTTGTAAGCTCGCCGGTGACGAGGTCAACGCCGTCCGGGTCAACACAGGGCGCTATGTAGATTGCCGCGCTTTGGTATATCTCTTTCGCGCTGCGCCCGAAAATTTTTCCGCCTTCGGCATATGCACGCGCTAATTTTTCGGCAAATGAAAGCAGCAGCGGAACGGTTATCCACTCGTTTGCGTGGTGCGCGGCGTTGTAGAAAACGCTTTTTTCGCCCTCGCCGATCGAAAGATACCACAGCGGCCGGCCCATGACCGATTTTCCGAACTGCCCGGTTTTCACAAACGGATACCGCGCCGCGATGCCGCGCACGCAATAGGAAACGAGCGCGGATGTAAAACTGATATTTGTGGGCACAATATCAAACGGGAGCGGAATGACGACCGAGCTTCCGACGGCGAGCTTTTCCGGAGCGATGCCGGGATTTGCCGTCAAGATCGCCGACAGAGGCACATTATAAAGCTGCGAGAGCGCAAACAGCGTATCGCCCCGATGGATGCGGTGCGAGGCAAAGCCCGTGTAATACGGCATGAGCGCGCGATGCGTCGCAGGGCCTGCAACGCCGTCGGCGGCAAGACCGTTATCGGACTGAAAGGTGCGCAGCGCGGCTTTTGTTGCGTTGCCGAAAATGCCGTCCGGCGCAAGCGAGCGAGCGCCTGCACGCCCCAGCGCAAGCTGCAAAAGCTCCACCGACGGCCCGACAGAGCCAAGCTTCAAAACCTTCATATTATAAAACCCCCTTTTTTAATAGCGCTTTTAGGCTGCTACGGATACGCATATCTCTGGTGTCACGGTATCGAGACATTGGTGTAAACCGTATTCGTCTCGCGCTACGTTAGTGCGGCATAGCGTTTTGTTGCCCGGTGTCGAAGTTACCGACAAAACCGTAAAACTGCCGCCACACATTAGTGAAGTGTTAAATTCTGCACCGCACCCCATTGGCTCACCTGTCAAGGGGAGCAGGCAGCTTTGCTGCCGAAGGGTTGAATTAAAACCTATTAACTATCAGCTATTAGCTCTCCGCTGCGCCCACCGGTCGCTTGTAGGGAACGGATTTATCCGTTCCGCTCGCTATGGTTTTGCCAGTAGCTTCCGGTCGGGCTGACGCAAAAAATGTATTGGCAGGAGTGTAAAAGCGCCTCTAAAAAGGTAAAAGTTAAAGATTAAAAGCTAAAAGTTGGGGAACTCACTTTTAGCTTTTTTTAATTAAAAAGGAAAAATAGGCGTAGTTCTTTAGGATAAAATGCGGGGCATAGCCGTTGTTGTTCTGGTGAAGATAGGAGACTCCTTCGCTTCTTTTTCGGAACACCTTCGGTGGAAGTTCGCTCACGGGACGTAAGTGGGGCGAGCGTGTCCCCAGGGTATGCCAGACAAAAATGCTTAGTTGAATACGATATCAGGGCTTCTACTTGCTTATTCGTTATCAATATGGATGTGACCATGATTATATTTGTGATCCAACGACTTATGCAATTGGAAGGTAAAGGTCATGGATGATCGAAAATATTAAAAGAGGCTTTCGAAATCGAATCGTTGAATGTCCCGGTTCTCTGAAATAGAGGCCGGGATATTTTTGTGATAAGATTTGTTTGGAAAAAAGATATTTCTTGGCATGGATGATGGGTTGTTGGCTCTTTTTTTATATTTTAGCCGCACTAATTTGAAAATGTGATGGATATGTATACCGTAGATGAACTTAGAGCAATTATAAAGGAAGAGTTAGAGAAAAAAGAGTATATACAAGAGCCGTATTCGTTGTTCGAGCCGATTCTCTATATTTTGGAGGATGGAGGGAAACGCTTGCGACCGCTTTTGACATTAATGGCTTATAATCTTTACCGGGAGGATATAGAGCGGGTACTGAAATCTGCTATCGGGATCGAGATATTCCACAATTACACGCTGCTGCATGATGATGTGATGGATGACGCGGAGTTGCGGAGAGGCAGGCCGACGGTTCATAAAAAGTGGAATAGCAACGTGGCCATTTTGAGTGGCGATGCGGCAGCTATCACGGCTTATCAGTGCATTGAGCATTGCGAGGACAAGTATTTGCGCCGGGCGATTGATTTCTTTAACCAGGTGGCGATGGATGTGTGTCGGGGACAACAGTATGATATGTTGTTCGAGACCCGGAATGATGTTTCGGAGGAGGAATATATCGAGATGATTTATTTGAAGACTTCGGTGTTGATTGCCGGAAGTTTGAGACATGGAGCTTTGCTGGCGGATGCACCGGAGCATGAATATAACGCTTTGTATGAATTCGGGGGCTATCTGGGGTTGGCTTTCCAATTGCAGGATGATTACCTGGACGTGTATGGTGACGTGGCGGAGTTCGGGAAAAACATCGGTGGTGATATTGTGGCTAATAAAAAGACTTATATGCTGATCAAGGCGTTGGAGTTGGCCGATCCGGAGACAAAAGAGGAGTTGTGGGGATGGATCGAACGGAAAGAGTTTGATCACGAGGAGAAGATCAAGGCGGTAACCAGGATATACGATCGTTTGGGGATTAAAGAGATTGCTTTCGCGGCAATTGATAAATATTTGAAGATGAGTCGGGATATTCTGGATAAGATTGACGTGCCGAGAGAAAGAAAGGTCGATTTCTACGAAACGTTGGATGCGATCGGGAATCGGAAAAAATAAAATAAAAGATAGATGAGTAAATCGAAGCAACAGTTACTGGATGAACGTTATTTGAGGATGGCTCGGATATGGGCGGAGAATTCGTATTGCGAACGTCGGCAGGTGGGTGCGTTGATTGTGAGGGGGGATGCTATTATATCTGACGGGTATAACGGAACGCCTTCCGGGTTTGAAAATGTTTGCGAGGACGAGAATAACAAGACGAAACCTTACGTGTTGCATGCCGAAGCGAACGCGATCACGAAGGTGGCGAAGTCGAATAACAGCAGTTTGGGGGCAACGTTGTACGTGACGGCCTCGCCTTGTATCGAATGTGCCAAATTGATCATACAGGCCGGGATTCGGCGAGTGGTGTATTCCGAGAATTACCGGAGTGCCGATGGGATCGAGTTATTGCAGAAGGCGGGGATTGATGTGGCGTTTATCGAGTTGAACGGGAATCAGGAAAATAAAGATTAAACAGAAAAATAATGAATAAGAGTAATTTGAGGGCATTGTTGACCCCGATCGTGTTGGCGTTGGCTATCGTGTTCGGGATGATGTTGAACCGATTTCTACCGAATCGGAATCGGGTATCGGCATCCTCGGAAATGTTTTTGCCCGTGACGGGGAGTAAGTTGGATTTGATTATCAGTATGATCCAAAATTCGTACGTGGATACCGTGGACACGAGGAAGATCGTGGAGAACACGATTCCGGTTCTGTTGAAGGATCTGGACCCGCACACGGTGTATATTCCCGCGAAGGATATGCAACGGGCGAATGAGGGAATCGTGGGAAACTTCGGGGGAGTCGGAATCCAGTTCTACAAGTATTTGGACACGGTGACCGTCGTGAAGGTAGTTCCGGGTGGTCCCTCGGAGAAAGCCGGAATAAAGGATGGGGACCGGATTGTGCGGGTGAATGATTCTTTGGTTGCCGGGGTGAAAATGAGCCAAGATAAGATTCAAGAGTTGATGAGGGGGGAACTGGGCACGAAGGTGGAGTTGACGATTGCAAGAAGGGGCGAGCCGAAGTTGATCAAGAAAGAGGTGGTGCGCGGAAGTATTCCGGTGAAGAGTGTGGACGTGGCGTATATGCTGAATGACACGACGGGGTATTTGAAAACAAACACGTTTGGTATGCACACGTATGTCGAGTTCATGCAGGCGTTGGCGAAGTTGAAGGAGGAAGGGATGAAGAAAATTATTATCGATTTGCGGGAGAATGAAGGCGGCGTGTTACCGATAGCGATACAGATGATTAACGAGTTCTTGGATGCCGACCGTTTGATTCTTTACACGCAAGGGCAGGCACAACCTCGTACGGATTACAAGTCTAACGGCAAGGGCCAATTCAAGGATTTGCGAGTGGATGTGTTGATCAGCGAGTTTAGTGCATCAGCCAGTGAGATTTTTGCCGGGGCGATACAGGATAACGACCGCGGGTTGATCATCGGGCGTCGTTCATTTGGTAAAGGTTTGGTTCAAGAGCAGCGGATGTTACCTGACGGTTCCGCGTTGCGTCTGACGGTGGCCCGTTATTACACGCCTTCGGGACGTTCTATCCAGAAACCGTATGTCAACGGCAACCAGGAGCAATACAACCATGACTTGATCGACCGCTACAACCGGGGCGAACTGATGAGTGCGGATAGCATCCATTTCCCCGATTCGATGAAGTACAATACGCTGGAGACGAAACGCATCGTGTATGGCGGCGGCGGTATCATGCCGGATGTCTTTGTTCCGGCGGACACGACCGGAGTTTCTCGTTATCTGAGCGACGTGACGAGAACCCAGTTCTTGTACGAGTACACGTTTGATTTCATGGATCGGCATCGAGCAGAAATGGTGAATCTGAAGGATTATAAGCAGATTCAGAATTACCTGAAATCATTTGATCTAGTGAACGAGATGGCAAATTATGCTGCCCGTCGCGGATTGAAACGGGACGAGAAGGGAATCAAGGAATCCTACCAGATTTTACGTACCCGAATCGAGGCGTATATTGCCCGTCATGCGATAGATGACGAGGGTTTCTACCCGATTCTCGGTCAGATTGACAACACGTTGCAGGAAGCGATTAAACAATAATTGATGAAGAGAATATTACACGGGAGGCTGATTCTTGGCCTCCTGTTTCTGTTTCTTGCCTTAGGTAGTTTTGCCGACGGGCGCTATATCCCGGTTTATGAGGACGGGATACGGGTGGAGCATAAATATTATTGCCTGGGATTCAACAAGGAGCATAAACAGGCAAACTGGGTGTACTACGAGCTGGGTGCTGCGAACTTGACAGGGAAAGCGAGCCGGAAGAATGATTTCCGGGTGGACCCGAAGATCAGCTGTTGGAGCGCCACTCCCGATGATTACAAGCGAAGCGGTTACGATCGGGGACATTTGTGTCCCGCGGCGGATATGTCGTTTAACGCGCAGGCGATGAGCGAGACGTTCTATATGTCGAATATGTCTCCCCAAGTACCGATGTTTAACCGGGGGATCTGGAAAGAGTTGGAGGAACACGTGCGCAATCGGGCCGGGAAGGAGAAACTTTACGTGGTGACGGGACCGATTTTCAAGAGTAATAAAGGTACGATTGGCAAGGGGAAGGTGACAGTTCCGGGATATTATTACAAATTATTTTACTCCCCTTCCAAGCAGCAAATGATCGCTTACGTGTTGCCCAACGAGGAGAGCAAGCGCCCCTTGAATAGTTTTGCCGTTCCCGTGGATAAGGTGGAGAAGATGACGGGGATTGATTTTTTTTCCCAGTTGCCCGATGATTTGGAACGGGTGCTGGAGGCGGACACGCTTTCGCACGTCTCTCGGGATGGAGGACAAGCATCGGAAAGTTCGTATCGCCCGACAAGAAATCAACAGATTATAGCGGTTGTTGCCGTGGTTGTGATCTTCCTTGTGGTGCATTTCTTGATAAAACGCAGAGGAGGGGGTAAGAAGAAGAAAAAGAAGCCGGCTCGCAAAAAGTTGAAGAGCAAATGATCTGTTCGGCATATTCTGATTTTGTCACATATGCGAAAATATAAAATAATGGTGTATTCTTATTACACCAATCACTACTCATTCCGTTTTACAGAAGTAAGCTTGTAAGATAGCAATTCCCGTATAAAGAAATAATATTTCAGATGCGGTATTAATGCTAGTTAGTATTTTTGAGTTGAACTAATGTAATTTTAATGTAATGTGGAAAGTATGTACATTTTCAGTGATCGTAATGTTGTTTTTTTGTAGCTATACAACAGTTACCTTTTATGGGGGACGAGGTTGGGAAAAGAATGCTGTAGTGCAAGGAGCTACTGGTTGGTGTTTATATGCAGTCATTGCAATGATGAAAGGAGCGGAGCAAGGAATGTATGCGAATGCTTATAGAGCAAATATGTTAAAGCAGGATGAGTGGTGGATTGCACGAACAGATTGTGTGAATGAAATTAATCGTGAGGCATTTTGTCCTGGTGTTAAATTGAAAGATTTATTTGAATTTTGGAATGGATCTGTTCCAAATGAGTATTATCGAGGAGGCTGGAGTGACGTGACGAATGTTTTTGATCCGATGAGTGTAAATCAAAATAGAAACGTTCCTAGATTAGGATTATTAGATCTTCGAGAATCTGGTGGGCAATATCATGCATGCTTTTTGTATTATGTTGAGCATCGTAAAGAAAGTTCATCAATGATTACGCCTCGTGTTACGTATTATATTGAATATATAGATCCTTGGTGGGGGAGTAAAGTTTCTAAAGAAGGAACTTTTTTTGAAGTTTATGTGGCCATGTGAAATTTAAATAAATCGAATTATGAAGAGTTATTTAGTATTTGTTTTAATCATATTATTGCAGGCTTGTGCGAATCGGAATGTGGTAAAAATGTCTTGTACGTTTAAAGACATCGGTACCGATATTGTAGAAAGTGAACAAGCTCGTCTTGCTGTTTTACAAGAACGATATATGGCTTGGGTAAATGGAGAAACCCGTTCGGATATGGGATATACTCCCCCGGAGCCATTATTGAATCTAAGTAGGTTGAATGAGTATACGTTAACGACGATTCCTTTGTATAAGTTTGATATAAAAAAATTCTATGCTGATCCAAGCCCAAAGAAATTACAGGAAAGTATCGTTTCTTCACGAGAAAATTATATTTTGGCCATGGATGATTCGGGGCATGTGAAATTTCTTTTTAAAGTAAAGGAAAAGAATAATATTCCTGTTCTTGATTTTTATGTAGATAATGAAAATGACGTAATCTCTTGGATCCCGGATTCATTGTCGAAGGCTAAAACAAAAGATTTGAAAATATTTCGATGCGGGAGTCGTGAGCTTGTTACTTATATGAAGGGAGGAAAGCCAGTATATCATAAAATAACGGGAGAATTGTTCCCTGTTGAGCAATTATGTGAATTTTTTGTAAATGGATATAATTGTTGGCTTGAAGATTTCGAATATATGAAAAAGAATTTTCCTGCATTGTTGAGAAGCCGGGAAAAGGAAGGAGAGGAAATTTTGGGCGAATATCTCTTCAACTTCCTCTCATACAAGGGGGAGCTGAAGAGATATTCCTATTTAGGAAGAAGGGAAAACACGGATAAATTTTTGAACAGTTTATTTCTCTTTTAAAAGTTTATCAATGACTTTCACCATTTCCTCGAATTCTTTCGGGTCGTAGAGACGGGTGAGGAAAGCGATGTTACCTTTCTTGTCGATGATAATGTTACGGGTAACACCGGCTTCTTGTGCGGCGTAGGTGTAGAATGCTTTGCCTTCCGGGTCAAGGAGTAAAGGATAGGTGATCTTGATGTCTTTGGCGAACTTTTCGGTGGTTTCTTTACTCTCTTTGAAGTCGATACCGAAAAGGGCGAATCCCGGATTATTCTTGTATTTCAGCCAGATGTCCTTTTCGATAAAAGGCATTTCCTTACGGCATACTCCGCACCAGCTGGCGGTAAATTGTATCATGATGACTTTCCCTTTCAGGTCTTTTAGTTGTTTCTTGGTGCCGTCGGGAAACAATAACTCGATGTTCGGGGCTTTCTCGCCTACTTTCACGATGTACCCTCGATCGTCTTGCCGGGCCTTTGCCAGCG
>ENA-OROZ01002956-OROZ01002956.1-human-gut-metagenome-genome-assembly--contig:-NODE-2956-length-11745-cov-4.173738_pt1 | contig 11745 bp, 10 predicted proteins | sample MGYA00242138_ERZ509066 | MGnify/ENA primary metagenome ERZ509066 (study PRJEB26280, sample SAMEA2338691) | human gut metagenome | biome: human gut; feature: human-associated habitat; material: faeces... | reverse complement strand
CCAGCCGTGAGTGGTTCTAAAGAGAAGCACAGCTCTCCGGAACGGAAGAACAGAGCGCTTGCTGCGGACCAATTTACAAGAATTTACCCCGATCCCCGGTTGAGAAGGACAGAGATCCGCTGCCCCTGTCAACTGCGGATGTGAGAAAACGATCAAGGAGGAGACCATATGGGCCTGTTCAAGAAAAAAGACCCCATTGTTGAAGTGGAAAAGGCACTCGACCACGAGGTGCACGAGATGGAGCATGATATCCAGGCGGACGTGGATGCGGTCATGAAGAAGTATGACCGGGAATCCAACACCCGTATCTGGGAGGGGGCTCCGAAAATCGCCTTGCAGGTGCTGATGTCGGCCTTCTCAATCTATTGTATCCTGATGACCCTGTTCAGCAAGGCGCTTCCGGAGCGGCGGCTGTCCCTGTTCCTGGGCTTTATCATCATTATCGGCTATCTGGTGTATCCCGCCAGAAAGGGTGCTGCCCGGGTGAACCATGTGCCCTGGTATGACTGGCTCCTGATGGTTCTGGGCGCTGGCAGCTTCTTCTATTTTGCCATCAACGCATTTTCCATCATTCAGCTGGCCACCAAGCTCCAGCCCGTCCACATCATTGTCGGTGCCATCGGTATTGTGGTGCTGATCGAGCTGTGCCGCCGGTGCGTGGGCCTGCCTATTCTGGTGGTGCTGGGCCTGCTGTTGATCTACACGTTTTATAACCAGCTCAGCTGGGACCCCAGCTTTTACAAGGCGCTGAAGAACATCGTCTATAAGCTGTTCTACACCACCAGCGGCGTCATCGGTACGCCGGTGAGCGTCTGCTACACCTACATCGTGCTGTTCATCATCTTTGGCGCATTTCTGGAGCGCACCGGCATCGCCAACTTCTTCATCAGCTTCGCCAACCGTCTGGCGGGCTGGTCTTCCGGCGGCCCCGCCAAGGTGGCGGTCATTTCCTCCGCCCTGTGCGGCATGGTGTCCGGCTCCTCCGTGGGCAACACCGTGACCACCGGCTCCGTCACCATCCCCATGATGAAGAAAACCGGCTACAAGCCGGAGTTCGCCGGCGCGGTGGAGGCCGCCGCCTCTACCGGCGGTCAGATCATGCCCCCCATCATGGGCGCAGCGGCGTTCCTGATGGCAGAGTACATGAATATCCCCTATGCGAAGGTGGCTGTAAAGGCCATTCTTCCCGCCGTGCTGTACTTCACCGGCATTTTCATCGCCGTCCATCTGGAAGCCAAGAAGCTGGGACTGAAGGGTATGCCCAAGTCCGAGATGGTCTCCTGGGGCGAGCTTGCCAAGCGTGCCTATCTCATCATACCTCTGGCCCTGCTGATCTTCCTGGTTTCCTCCGGCAGCCGCACCATGCAGTTCTCCGCGGCGGTGTCCATCCTGGCCGCCATCGTGGTGGGCTTCCTGAACAAGGAGGAGCGTCTGACCTTCGGTAAAATCGTGGAGGCACTGGAGGCCGGTGCCAAGGGCGCCATCACCGTGGCTGTGGCCTGCGCCATGGCCGGTATGATCGCCGGCTGCATCACCGTCACCGGTCTTGCTTCCATCCTCATCAACGCCATCGTGCAGATGGCAGGCGACGCTACCATGATCGGCCTGCTGCTGACGATGATCTGCTGCATCATTCTGGGTATGGGCGTTCCTACCACCGCAAACTACTGCATCATGGCTTCCACCTGCGCCCCCATTCTGGTGCAGATGGACTTCCCTCTGGTGGCGGCTCACTTCTTCGTGTTCTACTTCGGCATCGTGGCGGACATTACGCCTCCGGTGGCTCTGGCTGCCTACGCCGGCGCCGCCATTGCCAAGGCCAACCCTATGAAAACCGGCATCAACGCTACCAAGCTGGCCGTCGCGGCCTTTATCGTGCCCTACATTTTTGCGTACAGCCCCGCTATGCTGTTTGACAACGTGAGCAGCGCATTTGAAGTGGTGCAGATCGTGGTCAGCGCCCTCATCGGTCTGTTTGGCGTGGCTGCGGCTTTGAACGGCTTCGTCTATAAGAAAATCCCCATGCTGTTCCGTCTGGCGATGGCTGCCGGGGGTCTGTGCATGATGATCCCCGGCACCGCATCGGATGTGGTTGGCCTCGTGATGGTCGGCGGCATCGTGCTGATCCAGCGCATGAGCGCCCGGCGGCTGGCTGCCTGATCTCCTGAAAACAACAAAAGTGACCGCACTGCCCACGATCCCGGGCGGTGCGGTCTGCTGTTATCAAAAAGTTTTTGCAAAAAAGGAAACCTTTTCGCAGTTGAATCCGTCTATTACAAATGAAAGCGGTTTTGATGGAATTTGTTACTGTTTTGTTGTTGATTTACCCTATTGGCTATATTAACATCAGTGAGCGAAGGTGAATATGCCTGCCGGCAGCCCTGTTTGGGCGCTGACAGCACTGGATCGGAAACAAGCGGGCCTCAGCCCGGAGAATCGTAAAAGGAGAATATGTCATGGCAGAGATCATGGAAGAGAAAAAGGAGCTGACCCCGGCGGAGACAGCCGCTCCGGCGTCACCGGAGACCCCGGCGAAAAAGCCGGAAAAAAGTACGGCAGACAAGAAAAAGCGGCGGCGTACGATCCGGCGGATCGTTGCGCTGGTGATCGTGGCCGCCCTGATCGCAGGCGGCGTGAAATTCTTCAAAAAGAAGGACGGCAGCAGCGAGGTAGGCATGGCGACGGTGTCCTACGGCGCTATCAGCTCCGAGGTGGACGGCAGCGGTCTGGTAAAGGCCAAGAACAGCGAGACTATCAGCTTGACCACTGCGGGCACGGTGATGGATGTATTCGTGGAGGAGGGACAGAAAGTGGAGCAGGGGGACCCCCTGTTTACCATTGATTCCCCCAATGCTGCCACGGAGGTCCAGAAGGCCCGCGATGAGGTTGAGGGCTATCAGAAGCAGATCAATACGCTGCAAAAGGACATTGCGGGGCTGAATCTTTCTCCGTCCTACGCCGGAAAACTGATGGATGTTGTGACACTGAACCCCGGCGACGAGATTAGCAAGGGCACCAAGGTCGCCGTCCTTGCGGACGATACCCGGATGCGGCTGGAGCAGTATTACAGCTACGCCTACGCTGGGGAGCTGAAGGCGGGGCAGAAGGTGCAGGTCTCTATCCCTGCCCTGATGACCACCGTGGAAGGCACGGTGGAGGCTGTTCACATGGTCAGCCGCATCACGCCGGAGGGTTCTAAGCTGTTTTCCGCCGAGATCGTGATCCCCAACGAGGGTGTGCTGGCCAAGGATATGGTGGCTACTGCCACTACGATTGTGAACGGCGATACCGTGTATCCCTACGAAGCCGCTAAGCTGCAATATTACCGGGTGGGAGATTTGAACTCCACCGTCAGCGGCACGGTGATCTCCAGTAATCTGGTGGACTATCTCGCCGTAACGCCCGGTCAGGTTCTGGTGCGGATTGACGGCGAGGACAGCGAGACGGAGATCTTCACCGCCCAGCAGAACCTGGAAGAGGCCCAGAAGAAGCTGGAGGCCGCCCAGAAGAATCTGGACAACTGCAATGCGGTGGCTCCCATTTCCGGTCAGGTCATCGGCCTGTCCGTGACGCCGGGGCAGGAACTTCAGGCAAACACCACCCTGGTGACCATTTCCGACACCTCCACCGTGACCGTCAGCGCCACCGTGGACGAGCGGAACATCAGCTATATCAAGACCGGCATGCCCGTGAACCTGGACCAGTGGGGCACCAGCGCCTTCGGCACGGTGGAGACGGTGAGCCTTTCCAGCACTGTGAATAACGGCGTGGCCTCCTATCCCATCACCATCTCCGCGGACAACACGGACGGCAACCTGCAAGTCAACAGCTATGTGAACTATCAGATCCAGGCCAGCCAGAATGACAACTGCCTGATGGTGCCCATCCAGGCGGTGCGTACCGTGGGGCTGGAGGATGGTTCTTCCGCCACCGTGGTCTATGTGCAGGCAGACAGCCGGCCGGACAACGCGCTGGAGCTGCCCTATCAGGACGAGGAGATCCCCAGCGGCTTCTATCCCGTTCAGGTGGAGATCGGTATTCAGGATACATATAACGTGGAGATCAAGTCCGGCGTAAATGACGGCGACACCGTCTTTACCCAGATGATAACCGATCAGGCGTGGGGTTAAGCCATGGCGAAACTGATCGAACTGCGGGACGTCTATAAGATCTACGGCGAGGGCCTTGAGAGCGAGGTCCGGGCCCTGGACGGCGTTTCGCTGGATATTGAAAAGGGCGAGTTCGTGGCGGTGGTGGGACAGTCCGGCTCCGGCAAGTCCACTATGATGAATGTGCTGGGCTGTCTGGACATCCCCACCCGGGGCACTTACCGTCTGGACGGCGTGGACGTCCGGGAGCTTTCCGACAAGGAGCTCTCCCGCATCCGCAACAAGCAGATCGGGTTCATTTTCCAGCAGTACAACCTGATCCAGAACCTGACGGTGCTGGAAAACGTGGAGTTGCCGCTGATCTATCAGGGCATCGATCCCATTGACCGGCGGGAGCTGGCGATACAGGCGCTGACCCGCGTGGGTCTCGCCGACCGGGCGCAGCATAAGCCTACCCAGATGTCCGGCGGCCAGCAGCAGCGTGTGGCCATCGCCCGGGCCATTTCCACCCATCCGCCCATCATCATGGCGGATGAGCCTACCGGCGCATTGGATTCCCGGACGGGCCACGAGGTGCTGGGCTTCCTCCAGCAGTTGAACAAGGAGGGCAGCACCGTCATTCTCATCACCCATGACAACGGGATCGCCGCCACGGCCCGGCGCATTGTGCGGATCGCGGACGGAAAGATTATCGAGGATCACCCACAGGAGGTGGATTGGTATTGAACATCGGGCAGGCATTTAAGATGGCCTGGCGGTCCATCTGCGGGAAAAAAGGCCGCAGCGCCTTGACCATTCTCTCTATTTTCATCGGTATTGCCGCCGTTATGACCATCGTCTCCACCATGGAGGGTATGAAGGCCAAAACCATGGAGCAGTTTGCCGCCATGGGCGCCAACCGCATTGAAGTGAGCGTGTATGCGTATACGTATGACGAGGACGGCAACTCTATCAGCAAGGACTATTTTACCGGATTGTACCGCTTTTGCTCCGGACTGAAGGAGTCCATTATTGGCATTACCCCCAAGGGCTCATCCAACGCTACGGTGGTATACGGTACGAAAAACAGCTCCACAATGGAGTGGAAATATGACCAGCAGTACAACGTGGTCAGCGGTCCCCCGCAGATCTACTACGGCTCCGACCAGTACAGCGCCTGCAACAATCTGGCAATCGCAAAGGGCAGAGACCTTGCGTGGCTGGACTGCGAGAAATACAATCAGATCTGCGTGCTGGGCGCGCAGGCGGCGCGGGTCTTTTTCGGCAGCGCCAACCCTGTGGGACAGATCATGAAGGTCAACGGCAACAACTTTGAAGTGGTGGGCGTGTATGGCGCCCGCGTGGAGCCAGATACCCCTTCCGCTTACCAGACGGATAACTTTATGATCCTTCCCTACACCTATCAGACGGACAATATGATCGTCTATCCCTATACCGCTACCCGGCTGCTGGGGGATACGGCCCCCACAGAATTTTTGGTAAAGGCCAAGGATGACGCCAGCATGAAAACCGCCATCACCGAGATCGGCGGGTACCTCTCCGGCGTGGTAGATCAGAGTATGGGTGGCTATCAGGTGCAGAAGGAAGGCTACTGGCAGGATTATCAGAACCAGCAGCTGACTATGATCTCTCTGGTGCTGGGCGGCATCGCCGCCATCTCCCTGCTGGTGGGCGGCATCGGTATCATGAACATCATGCTGGTGACGGTGACGGAGCGGACCCGGGAGATCGGTATCCGCCGGAGCCTTGGCGCACAGCGGAGCAGCATCGTGGCCCAGTTCCTCATTGAATCCGGTATGCTCTGCGGCATGGGCGGCATTGTGGGCATTATCTTCGGCACCATCGGCAGTCTGGCTTTGGGCAAGATTTTGTTCCAGATGACCATTTTCCCCGCCACTTGGGTGACGCTGGCGGCCTTTGGCCTGTCGGTAGCTCTGGGCGTGCTGTTTGGCAGCTATCCGGCGGCAAAAGCATCGAAACTCCAGCCTGTGGAAGCCCTGCGGGCGGATTAAAGGAGAGAGACTTATGAAAAAACGAATTTTGACCTGGCTGCTGGCGATCAGCATGCTGGGCTCCCTGCTGACGGTGCCTGCCGGGGCGGCGGCTGTCACCAAATTTTCCGATGTCAGCGACAGCTACACCGCCACCGCCGTGGAATCTCTGCGGCTCATGGGCGTGCTGGACGGCTACGGCGACGGCACCTTCCGCCCGGACACCGTTCTGAACCGGGCGCAGTTCTGCAAGATGGCAGTTTACGCCATGGACGGCAGCGGCGAGTTGGGACGGTATTCCACCGTTACCATCTTCCCGGACGTGAAGCCCTCCCACTGGGCGTCCGCCTACATCAATATGGCGGCGAGGAAGGGGATCATCTCCGGCTTTGCCGACGGTAAGTTCAAGCCCGGCCAGACTGTGACCGCCGGACAGGCGGTGACGATCCTCATGCGGGGCCTGGGCTACAAGGACGAGGACATGGGCGGCGTGTGGCCCCGGAGCTACATGGCGGAGGCCCAGACCAACGGCCTTTTGAAGTCCACTGGTATCACCTCCGCCTACGCGGGCCTGACCCGCGCACAGGCGGCCAAGCTGTTCCTGAACCTCTTTGAGGCTAAGCGCGGCAAGAGCGAAACGCTCCTGTTCAACTACAACGTAGGTAAGGATGAGGTCTATCTCACTGCCGTGGACGGCGGCAAGGGCACGATGACTGCCGGCGGTAAGACGTATACCATGGCGCATCCCGTTGCCTCCACCAGCCTCATCGGCTCCAAGGGCAAGGCGGTCCTCAACAGCGCCGGCGAGATCCTGACCTTCCTGCCCATCACCGGCAGCAATGGCGTTTCCAATGCGGCGGTCATCATCGGTGCCAACGGCTCTGTTGCCGGACTGGATTCTCTGGCGGGCAGCACCAGCTACAACATTTACAAGAACGGTTCTCCTGCCACGGCAGCAGACCTCAAACGGTATGATGTTGCGACCTACGCCTCCGCTACCAATTCCATCATTGTCAGCGATACCCGGGTGTCCGTCTACTACGAGGACTGCAAACCCTCTCCCAGCAGCCCCGCCACCATTACGGTGCTGGGCGGCAAGGAACTGAATGTTCTGCCTACGGCAGTGGATTCCCTGTCCAAGCTGAAGCCTGGCAAGCAGATCGTCCTTCTGCTGACGGCGGACGGTCAGGTGGCCGGTGCCGAGGATGCCAACAACACCGGTGCCCGGGGCAATGCCATGGCGGTGGTGTCCGAAAAGGGTGATGTGCAGTTGGTCTGCGGCGGTGCGCTGCTGAACATCGGCACAGCGAGCGAATACGCCGGTCAGGTGGTGTCGGTGTATGCCGACAAGAGCGGCCTGAAGCTCAACAAGATCTCCGGCGGTGTCGGCGGTGACCTGCTTCCCAAGGAAGGTACGCTGGGCGGCAGAAAGCTGGCGGACAACGTTATGCTCTTTGACGGCGGCAGACAGATCGCCCTCAGCGAGCTGAGCCAGACCGGCGTCAACTCCGGCCGTATCTCTTACGCCCGGACAAACTGGGCCGGTCAGGTGGACTTGATCGTGCTGAATAACGGCCTTGCAGGCGATATGATTTTTGGCCGTGCGATTGTGGACAGCAAGTATGATCCGACAACCGGCAAGGAGACTGACCGCAAGATCACGATCGTTTGCAGTGATACAGAAAAATATACGGTTTATAGCGGTAACAGTGTCAGCACTGGTGCTTTTGTGGCTGCAAGTATCAAAAAGAGCGTGAATGGCAACCTTATGTTCACCAGCTTTGCTGCCATGAGCAAGCTGAGCAACGTCTCTTCCGGTGCCTGGATCGGCAAGACGGCAGTGAACTTCGGCAGCCGGACCTACGAGGTCCCCTCCAATGTTCAGTGCTACAACGATGACACCGGCAAGTGGATGACGCTGGATGATGCCAAAGCCTACGGCGGCACCATGAACCTCTATGTTTATGACGGCGTGGTCCGCATCGTAGAGGTCAAGGCGTAAAAAAACCTGTGGCCTGACGGCTCAGCCGTCAGGCCACAGAATCACCTGAAAAGTAAATGATTGAGGAATGCAGGAGGAATGGATATGAAAAAACTTTTGGCTGTTTCCCTGACGATCATGATTTTAGGCACTCTGGGCGGATGCGGCAAGCAGGACACCCAGGAGCCGCCCAAGGTGAAAATTGACTACGGCAATTCCGAACTCTACACCCAGGAGGACATGGACGCTGCCATCCAGGTAATTGAAGCGGAGTTTGCCACCTGGGAAGGCTGTGAACTCCACAGCCTGGCCTACGGCGGCGACGCGGCCTGCAGCGACGAAAACATTGAGTGGCTCAACGGGCTGGAAATGAAAGAGCAGACTGAGCCTTTTACTCAGTACATCCTGTTTTCCAGCAGCTTTCACTCCCCCGTGGAGCAGCGGGACGCCTGGGATGCCGATACGGAGTATGAGGGCTTGCAGTGGTGGCTGGGCCGCAGCGACGGCGGCGCCTGGGAACTGGTGACCTGCGGATACGGCTGATCTCCGTTTGTGCGCCCAATAAAAACCAATTGAAAAAGCAGCGCCCCGGTGCCCTTTGGCACCGGGGCACTATTTTAGGGGCAGAGAAAAAGGACTCGGATGCATCAGTATCCGAGTCCTTTTCACAATATTCGACAGAATTTATACGACCTGGAATAGATAAAACTTCAAATAGTCCGTCTCGTCCACGCCCCAGAGGATGGGATGGTCGCAGCTCTGCTGGCGGGATTCGATCTGCCGCAGCTGTACCCCGGCATCGTGAGCGGCGGAGCGGAGCATGGCCTCAAATTTCTCCGCTGTGGCGAAGTGGGAGCAGGAGCAGGTGGCCAGATACCCGCCCCGGGGCAGCAGCTTCATGGCGCGGTAGTTGATCTCCTTGTAGCCGCGCATGGCGTTCTCCACCGTGCGGCGCGCCTTGGTAAAGGCAGGGGGATCCAGAATGATAAAGTCGTAGGGGTGGCCCTCCTTTTCCAGCCGGGGCAGCAGCTCAAAGGTGTCTTCGCAGAGAAAATCCATGTTGGTCAGGCCGTTGCGCTGGGCGTTCCGCTGGGCCATGGCAATGGCCTCGGCGCTGATGTCAGCGGCAGTGACCCGGGCAGCCCCGCCCTTGGCGGCGTTCAGCGCAAAGCTGCCGGTGTGGGTAAAGCAGTCCAGCACGGTGTGCCCGGCGGCAAGGCGTGCCACAGCCCGGCGGTTGTATTTCTGGTCAAGGAAAAAGCCGGTCTTTTGCCCGTTTTCAAAGTCTACATGGTAGTAGACGCCGTTTTCGCAGATCTCGGTCTGGGTGGTGTTCGGGTGGCTCTCGCCGGGCAGGGCAAACCAGCCCTTGTTCTGTTCCAGCCCTTCCTTGGCGCGCAGGGCTTCATCGTTGCGTTCGTAGATGCCGTCAATGGTCTGTCCGTCTGCCCGCAGTACCTCGGCCAGCAGGGGGAAGAGCACCGGCTTCAGCTTTTCCATGCCCACGCTCAAAGTCTGGGTGACCAGAACGTTGTTGAACCGGTCCACCGTCAGCCCGGGGAACTGGTCCGCCTCGCCAAAGATGAAGCGGCAGGCAGAAAGGTCGGCAGGCTCCAGTACCGTTTTGCGGTACGCCCATGCGTACTCTACCCGGCGGCGCCAGAAGGTGGCGTCAAAGGTATCGTTGGCGTTGCGGGAGATCAGCCGCACCCGGATCTTGCTTTTCAGCGAGAGAAAGCCGGTGCCGAGATAAGCGCCCTTGGGGCTGACCACATCCACCAGCGTGCCGTTTTCCGGCGCGGTGCCGGGGGCTTCCAGAATATCGTTCTCGTACACCCAGGGGTGCCCGCCCACCAAAAGACCCTCGGCGTGCTTGTTGACTTTATATACAGGATAAGTGCGTTCGCTTTTCATAAAATGCTCCTTCAACTAAGAATGCGCAAAATGATGTTCCATGGAAATCAATTTTTGCAGCTTGCCCTGGGACAAAAGCCTTCACCCCTTGGGGGGAAGGTGGCGCATAGCGCCGGATGAGGGGTAACTACCCGTAAGCTGCTGCTTGCCTGCGCCCTCATCAGTCACCTGTGGTGACAGCTTCCCCCGACCGGGGGAAGCCTTCAGAGGAAAATTGATTTTCATGACTATGTTCGTTCTGCTCTTTATCATAACATAAAAATATGGTAGAATAAATACAAAATTTTGCGGAAGGAAGAAAACGCTATGGAGATCGAACGCAAATGGATGGTGACCGGCTGGCCGGAGGGGCTGCCCCTTGAGGAAGAATTCACCATGCGGCAGGGCTATATCAGCGTGCAGCCCACGGTGCGCATCCGGGAGGAAGCACTGACCGGCGGCAGTACCGACTATATCCTCTGCTTCAAGTCCGCAGGGGGGTTGGCGCGGGAGGAGATCGAGCGCAGCATCGATAAAGACCTGTTTGTGCAGCTGGAAGAGAAGATCATCGGCAAACCCCTGATCAAAAAGGTACGCCGGAGCTACCGCTTGCCGGACGGCGCGGTGCTGGAGGTGAACCATGTGGACGAGGGCTTGCCCACAGCGTTCTGGTACGCCGAGGTGGAGTACCCCACGGTGGAAGCCGCGCTCCGCTGGCAGCCGGATGCCTGCGGCCTTGCGGCATACCTCAACGACGAGGTAACGAACCAGCCCGGCCAGAGCATGGGCGCATACTGGGCACAAACCAGAGGGTAGCGCCAACAATACTGTGAAGGGAATGACTGTTTACGAAAAAGATCAAGCTGAAACTGGAACTCCAGTATAACTCGCCGGTGATCCTTACCTTTTTTCTGCTGTCCATGCTGGTGCTGCTGGCAGACGGCTGGACGAACGGCTGGAGCACCATGAACCTTTTCTGCGTGTACCGCTCTTCGTGGCGGGACCCGCTGGGCTACATCCGGCTGTTCGGTCATGTGCTGGGCCATGCAAACTGGGAGCATTTTCTCAATAATATGCTGCTGCTGTTGGTAGTGGGCCCGCCCATGGAGGAAAAATACGGCAGCATCCCGCTGCTCAAGGGCATTTTGTTCACCGCGCTGGTCACCGGCGTGCTGCAATGCATCCTGTTCCCCCACACGGGGCTGCTGGGTGCGTCCGGCATCGTGTTCATGCTCATCATGCTGTCCTCACTGGCAGGCTTTTCTGGCGGCATCCCGGTCACCATGCTGCTGGTGGCGGCGCTCTATCTGGGCCAGCAGATCTATGACATCATCTTTGTGCGGGACAACGTGGCCAACTTCATGCATCTGGTGGGCGGCGTCACCGGCACGGTATTCGGCGTGGTGCTGGCAAAAAGGCGGTGAAGAAAAAAGAGGCGGGCATTTTGGATGCCTGCCTCTTTTTTCGGTTTACTTCCGTCCCACGATCACCTTGCGGAGGATGTCCACGGGGATCATGGTGAACGCCAGCAGAATGGCGGCAGCCCACCCGGCGGGCGGGAAGGGCACACAGCTGAACATATTGCTGATCCAGCCGAATACCGGCACGGGGATCAGGGCAGCGTTGACGATGAACGCCTGCACCAGGACGATGATAACGAACACCCGCATGAAACCGGGGTTCAGCTTCAGATCCTTAAAGATGTCAAAGCTGTCGCTGCGCACGTTGAAGGCGTTGAACAGGGCGCTCCAGATGAACAGCACGAAATAGG
>ENA-OROZ01002950-OROZ01002950.1-human-gut-metagenome-genome-assembly--contig:-NODE-2950-length-11761-cov-14.793610_pt1 | contig 11761 bp, 10 predicted proteins | sample MGYA00242138_ERZ509066 | MGnify/ENA primary metagenome ERZ509066 (study PRJEB26280, sample SAMEA2338691) | human gut metagenome | biome: human gut; feature: human-associated habitat; material: faeces... | reverse complement strand
GCCGATAAACAGCGAATATTATGAAACTTCGTACGATAGTGAAAATAGCGATCACATCTTCTGTTGTACTTTTGTGCTCAGGTTTCGCATTGTACTCTTTTTTTAGACTGTCAGCAGCTGAAGGGCAGAAAGACTTTAATCTTTATGAACTGGTGCCATCCACAACTTCAGCCGTATTCGTTACTGATGACGTGCTCGAATTTGTAGCAGAAGTCGATGAGCTGACTTGCAGTAAAAATCAGCAATATCTTTATGTATCCAAACTCTTTTCTTATCTGAAACAGAGCCTTTACGCCCTTTCAGAAGATACTCCCCACGGTTTAAGCCGGCAAATGAATCAAATGTTGATTAGTTTCCACGAGCCGGATAACGAACGTAATCAAGTGCTCTATTGCAGATTGGGAAATGGGGATAAGGAGTTGGTAAACAGATTTGTACGCAAATATATATCCTCACTTTATCCGCCGAAAACATTTATTTACAAAGGAGAAGAGATAATTATTTATCCAATGGCGGACGGTGATTTTCTTGCCTGCTATCTGACATCCGATTTTATGGCATTGAGCTTTCAGAAAAAACTGATTGAAAACGTTATTGATGCGTATAAAAGTGGAAAATCGTTGGCTGATGATTCTACCTTTACAGGAATACGTGCTCCGAAAAAAAGTGCGGCGGCCGCTACCATCTATACCCGTATGCAAGGGATGATGGGATGGACGGAATTTGACATGAAAATGAAAGATGATTTCATCTATTTCTCCGGCATCACTCACGATGCAGACACTTGCTTTGCGTTTATAAACCAGCTTCGCCAGCAACAATCCGTCAAGGGATTTCCGGGAGAAGTGTTGCCGTCTACTGCTTTCTATTTTAGCAGGCAAGGGATTACGGACTGGGTGTCTCTACTTTCTTATGGAAATGCCCAGGGACAGAGCGTGCCTGCCCGCACGAGTGAAGTTCAAAATAGGGATAAAGAGTTTTCACGCTATCTGATGGAAAATGCCGGGCAGGATTTGGTTGCCTGTCTCTTCCAGCGTGAAGATACTTTGCAGGATGCAGCAGCAGTCTTGAGCCTGTCGGTGGCAGATGTAACGGAAGCCGAACGAATGCTTCGTGCCCTTGTTAATGCAGCTCCGGCGGACGAAGGAAGAAGGAATCCACGTATAACTTTTTGTTATACTGTAAATAAAGCGTATCCTATCTATCGGTTGCCTCAAACAACATTGTTTGAACAACTAACCAGTTTTGCGGAACCAACCTTGGATGTATATGCAGCCTTCTATGGCGGGCGCTTGTTGCTCGCTCCTGATGCGGATGCTCTCGCGCATTATATTCGCCAACTGGATAAAGGTGAGGTGCTCAATGGAGCGATGGCCTATCAGACAGGCATGGATCATTTGTCCGATTCCTACCATTTTATGCTGATGGCGGATTTCGACCACATATTCCAACAATCAGAAAATCACGTTCGTTTTGTACCGGATTTCTTTCTGCGCAACGCCGACTTCTTCCGTCATTTCACCTTCTTTGTTCAGTTTGCCTGTGCAGATGGAGTGGTATATCCTAATATTGTTTTGAAATATAAATCAGAATAAAAAATCATCGTTTGTCTGCGATCATTTTTCTGAAAACCTCCATAGCTTTTGGCTGGATTATCCATAAACTTTGCCTGCTTCCTCCATACATTTTCAAGATGCTGTTTATCGTTTTTTTGCTCCATTGACCCATACTTTTTTGTGTGCGTTCTGCTTTTGGAGAAACGCCTTTTTGTTTTTTTTTCTTTTTGCATTTTTGCCGTTTTTATATGTGTGCTTATAATAGTCCTATGGTCAGCTTATTATGAGTGATTTTAACATTTGAATCTGTAAAATATACAGAAAAATTCACAGAAAATACGTAAAATATACAGAAAAATTCATCCCCCATTATAAACAAAGAAATAAATAAAAAAACTTCTTCTTCTGAAGATGAAAAAGAAGAAGAAAAAGATTTGTTTTTTTTCGGGAGAAAAGGAGATAAAAAAACTCCTGATGGAGTTTAATCCTATCGGGAGTTTTTTATGCTTATTCATCGAACGAATGACTTTCGGTTTAGAATGGCAGATCGTCTTTGGCATCGCCCGGAGTAAATTCCGGCATAGCCGACGGAGCTGGAGGAGGAACGGGAGAACCGGAAGCCATTGGAGCACCTGTGCTAACACGCTCTACTTTCCATGCGCGGATACTATTGAACCAGCGATCATTCCACTGACGGGCGTCAACGTCGAATGATACGGTCAATTCTTCGCCCATTTGAATGTTGAACTGCTCGATTTTGTCTGCGCCAAATACGTCGAAGCACATTTTACGTGGATATTGGTCGTGGTTTTCGATAACGTACTCTTGTGATTTCCACTCGTTGCCGCTAGTTTTTGAAACTCCGCCTCTCGGGGGGAGGATAGCGATGATTTTTCCTGTAAATTCCATTGCGATAATTTTAAATTCTGCGGCGAAGTTACAATTTTTTAGTAATATCCCTCGCACAATACCTGTTTTTTTCTTTTGTTTTTATTGGGCAGCCCAAATCTTTTTTCGTAACTTTGTGCGATAGAACATTTAAAACTTAAATACACGAAAATATATGAAATTTATCGTTTCAAGTACTGCTCTTTCCAGCCATTTACAGGCCATCAGCCGTGTTATTAATTCAAAAAATGCGCTGCCAATTCTCGATTGTTTCCTCTTCGAACTGGAAGACGGAACTTTGTCTGTGACTGTATCCGACAGTGAAACAACGATGGTGACTACCGTAGAAGTGAATGAAAGCGATACGAACGGGCGTTTTGCCGTAGTAGCGAAAACATTGCTTGACGCACTGAAAGAAATTCCGGAACAACCACTCACATTCGATATCAATCCGGATAATTATGAAATAACGGTGCAGTACCAGAACGGAAAATACAGCCTGATGGGGCAGAATGCGGATGAATTCCCGCAATCGGCTACACTGGGGGATAATGCTGTCCGCGTGGAAATGGAAGCAAGCGTACTTCTGGGAGGTATCAACCGTTCGGTGTTTGCTACTGCCGATGATGAACTTCGTCCGGTGATGAACGGTATTTATTTCGATATTACAACAGAAGACATTACAATGGTTGCTTCGGACGGTCATAAACTGGTACGTTGCAAAACGTTGGCAGCCAAAGGCAACGAGCGTGCAGCCTTCATCCTTCCGAAGAAACCGGCTACATTGCTAAAGAATCTTTTGCCGAAAGAACAAGGCGCAGTGACCATCGAATTTGACGAACGCAACGCTGTATTCATGCTTGAAAGCTACCGGATGGTTTGCCGCCTGATTGAAGGACGTTACCCGAACTACAACTCGGTAATTCCACAAAACAACCCGCACAAAGTGACCGTAGACCGCCAACAATTGGTAGGAGCTTTGCGCCGTGTGTCTATCTTCTCGTCACAAGCCAGCAGTTTGATTAAACTTCGTATGCAGGAAAACCAGATTGTGATTTCCGCACAAGATATTGATTTCTCTACTTCTGCCGAAGAAACACAAGTTTGCCAGTATGCAGGTGCTGCAATGAGTATCGGTTTTAAATCGACGTTCCTTATCGACATACTGAACAATATTTCGGCAGATGAAGTAGTCATCGAACTTGCAGATCCTTCACGTGCCGGAGTAATCATCCCGGTAGAGCAGGAAGAAAACGAAGACTTGCTGATGCTGCTGATGCCGATGATGCTAAATGATTAATACGTTTCACCACAGATTAACACAGATTCACACAGATGTTTTTTCTTTAGAAGAAGTAAAATCTGTGTGAATCTGTGTTAATCTGTGGTGACTCAATAAAATAAACAGAAATGAAATTAAACCTGAAAAACCCTATTGTTTTCTTTGATTTAGAAACAACAGGAACCAATATCAACACAGACCGAATTGTTGAAATTTGCTATCTGAAAGTATATCCGAATGGAAATGAAGAAGCAAAGACATTACGTATCAATCCCGAAATGCATATTCCGGAAGCATCCTCTGCTATACATGGCATTTATGATGCCGACGTAGCAGATTGTCCTACTTTTAAAGAAGTAGCGAAAAACATAGCCAGGGACATTGAAGGTTGCGATTTGGCAGGATTTAATTCCAACCGTTTTGATATTCCTGTCCTTGCCGAAGAATTTCTTCGTGCCGGAGTAGATATTGATATGACAAAACGTAAATTTGTAGACGTACAGGTCATCTTCCACAAAATGGAACAACGCACCCTGTCTGCTGCCTACAAGTTCTATTGCGACAAGAATTTGGAAGATGCGCACACTGCCGAGGCAGATACGCGGGCTACTTACGAAGTGTTGAAAGCGCAGCTCGACCGTTACTCCGATCTTCAGAATGATATTGCGTTTCTGGCAGATTATTCAAGTTTCAGCAAGAATGTCGATTTTGCCGGACGCATGGTGTACGATGATAACGGAGTAGAAGTGTTCAACTTCGGAAAATATAAGGGAATGTCTGTAGCCGAGGTTTTGAAGAAAGATCCCGGATATTACAGTTGGATTTTGAATAGTGATTTCACGCTGAACACCAAGGCGGCATTGACAAAAATCCGCTTGCGTGAAATGAGTAATTTGATTACAAAATAATGCTAAAAGGAAAGAAAATAATTCTTGGAATTACCGGCAGTATTGCCGCGTATAAGGCGTGTTATATCATTCGCGGACTGATAAAACAAGGAGCGGAAGTGCAGGTCGTAATTACTCCGGCGGGAAAAGAATTTATTACTCCGATCACTCTTTCGGCTTTGACCAGCAAACCGGTCATCAGTGAGTTTTTTGCCCAACGTGACGGAACGTGGAACAGCCACGTTGATCTCGGTTTATGGGCGGATGCCGTATTGATTGCGCCGGCCACTGCCTCTACCATCGGTAAAATGGCCAACGGAATAGCCGACAATATGCTGATAACCACTTATCTTTCGGCAAAAGCTCCCGTGTTTGTTGCTCCGGCAATGGACCTCGATATGTTTGCCCATCCTGCCACCCAGAAAAATCTGGATATTCTGCGTTCCTATGGTAATCATATTATCGAGCCGGGGACAGGAGAACTAGCCAGCCATCTGGTAGGGAAGGGGCGAATGGAAGAGCCGGAGAATATCATCCGGGTATTGGATGAATTCTTTGCTTCGAGTGACGAACTGTCCGGAAAGAAAGTGATGATTACTGCCGGACCGACTTACGAAAAGATAGACCCGGTGCGTTTCATCGGCAATTATTCGTCCGGAAAGATGGGATTCGCGTTGGCAGAAGAATGTGCCCGTCGCGGAGCACAAGTGACCTTGATAACAGGTCCTGTGCAACTCAAAACGCAACATTCTGGTATCATCCGTGTCGATGTCGAATCTGCTGAAGAAATGTACAAAGCAGCGCAGGCTCATTTCCCGGATGCTGATGCTGGTATTCTTTGTGCGGCAGTAGCCGACTATCGTCCGGCAACGGTAGCCGATAAGAAGATTAAGCGGGAAAAAGAAGAAGAACTGACCCTGCATCTTCAGGCAACACAAGATATTGCTGCCTCTTTAGGAGCCATAAAAAGAAAACAACAATGCCTGGTTGGCTTTGCGCTCGAAACCAATAATGAGCAGCAGAATGCCGAAGGAAAGCTCGAACGCAAGAACTTCGATTTTATCGTGCTCAACTCGTTGAATGATGCAGGAGCCGGTTTCCGCCATGATACCAATAAGATAAGTATAATCGACAGGAAAGGTCGTACAGACTATCCTCTGAAGTCGAAAACAGAAGTAGCTCAAGACATCATTGATCGTCTGGTAGCCACCCTGTCTCCCAATTTTTAATTTTCAAATTTTAATTTTTAATTAGTTTGTTACGTTCACTATACATTCAGAATTACGCATTGATAGAAAAACTGGATATCAGTTTTGAAACAGGCTTTTCCGTTATAACAGGTGAAACGGGAGCCGGGAAATCAATTATTCTGGGAGCTATTGGGCTCCTGCTGGGGCAGCGTGCCGATGTGAAAGCGATTCGTCGCGGAGCTTCCAAATGTATTATAGAGGCACGGTTCGATATTGCTGCCTACGGTATGCGTCCGTTTTTTGAAGAAAACGAATTGGAATATGATGAAGAGTGTATTTTGCGTCGTGAGGTACAGGCTTCCGGCAAAAGCAGAGCATTCATCAATGATACTCCCGCTTCACTGGCACAAATGAAAGAGCTGGGCGAACAATTGATAGATGTACATTCTCAACATCAGAATCTGTTACTTAATAAAGAAGGATTCCAGTTGAACGTGCTTGATATTCTGGCACATAATGATGCAGCATTGGAGAAATACCATCTGCGTTATGGCGAATGGAAGCAGACAGAACGCGAACTGGCTGAATTAATGTCACTGGCAGAGAAAAGCCGTTCTGATGAAGATTATATCCGTTTCCAACTTGAACAGCTCGAAGAAGCCCATCTTGTGGAAGGCGAGCAGGAGGAACTGGAGCAGGAAGCCGAAACACTAAGTCATGCGGAGGAGATTAAAGCCGGACTTTACCGGGTAGAACAGTCATTTGTTTCGGATGAAGGCGGATTGCTTTCTTATCTGAAAGATAGTTTGAATACGCTGAATAGCCTGCAAAGAGTCTATCAGCCCGCTAAGGAACTTACCGAACGTATGGAGAGCGCCTATATCGAATTGAAAGATATTTCGCACGAAGTCTCTTCGCAAAGTGATTCCGTTGAATTTAATCCGGTCCGCCTGGAAGAAGTGAACGAACGGCTGAATCTGATTTATTCCCTGCAACAGAAACACCGGGCGCAGACTCTTGACGAGTTGATAGCGTTGACGGATGAATATCGTAGCAAATTGTCAGACATCACTTCATACGATGAACGTATTGCCGAGCTGACCGTTCGTAAAGAGGAACAATATAAGCAAGTGAAACAACAAGCAGAACTGCTCACCAAAGCCCGTACGAAAGCTGCGCGTGAAGTGGAAAAGCAATTGGCTGCCCGCTTGATTCCGTTGGGAATGCCGAATGTTCGTTTCCAGATCGAAATGGGACTGAAGAAAGAGCCGGGATTGCAAGGAGAAGATACAGTCAACTTCCTGTTTTCTGCCAATAAGAATGGTACCTTGCAGAATATCTCTTCCGTAGCTTCGGGAGGTGAAATTGCCCGTGTCATGCTTTCTATCAAAGCATTGATTGCCGGAGCCGTGAAACTGCCGACTATCGTATTTGATGAAATAGATACCGGCGTCTCCGGTGAGATAGCCGACCGCATGGCGGACATGATGCAGGAAATGGGCGACCGGAACCGTCAGGTAATCAGCATCACCCACTTGCCGCAGATTGCTGCCCGCGGACGTGCACATTATAAAGTATATAAGAAAGACAGCGATACGGAAACAAACAGTCATATCCGCCGTCTCACCGATGAAGAACGAGTAGAGGAAATAGCTCACATGCTTAGTGGCGCCACTCTGACCGAGGCCGCCCTTAGCAATGCCAAATCCCTGCTTGATGCTAAGTGATTAATGGCTAAATTGATTCATTCAAAGTAGTTGAGGTAGTGAATTGTTAAGCGGTAACTGATAAGTAGTAAATTGTAAATAGTAAAATAGTAAATCAAATAGATGTTGGATAAAAGTGAAATGATTTTCGGTGTTCGTGCCGTGATAGAAGCCATTCAGGCAGGTAAAGAGATTGATAAAATTCTGGTAAAGAAAGACATTCAGAGTGATCTTTCCAAAGAACTGTTTGCTGCTTTGAAAGGGCTGATGATACCGGTTCAGCGTGTTCCGGTAGAACGTATTAACCGCATTACCCGGAAAAATCATCAGGGAGTGATTGCTTTCATTTCTTCTGTGACTTATCAGAAAACGGAAGATCTTGTTCCTTTCTTGTTCGAACAAGGGAAGAATCCATTTTTTGTTATGCTGGACGGAGTGACCGATGTACGTAATTTCGGAGCCATTGCCCGTACCTGCGAATGTGCAGCTGTCGATGCAGTGATTATTCCTGTCCGCGGGAGTGCGTCTGTCAATGCTGATGCCGTGAAAACATCGGCAGGAGCGCTGCACACGCTGCCTGTGTGTCGTGAGCAGAACCTCCGTTCAACGCTGCAATATCTGAAAGACAGTGGTTTCCGTATTGTAGCTGCTACCGAGAAGGGAGATTACGACTATACAAAAGCCGATTATACAGGACCGCTGTGCATCATTATGGGAGCGGAGGATACGGGAGTTTCTTATGAAAACCTTGCGCTCTGCGACGAATGGGTGAAAATCCCGATGCTGGGCACCATCGAATCTCTGAATGTTTCCGTGGCTGCCGGTATCCTGGTTTACGAAGCTGTGAAACAAAGAAATAATGACTGATATGAAGAAGATTTTAATTCTACCTTTGCTGTTTTTCTTCCTGATACAGGGAAGCATGGCGCAAACTCCCAAATGGGTAGAGAAGGCAAAACGGGCAGTCTTCTCTGTGGTGACTTATGACAAGAATGATAAAATGCTGAATACCGGAAACGGATTTTTTGTATCCGAAGATGGATTGGCTTTATCAGATTATACTCTTTTTAAAGGAGCCGAACGTGCAGTGGTTATCACTTCCGAAGGCAAGCAGATGCCGGTTAGCCTGATACTTGGAGCGAATGATATGTATGATGTCATTAAGTTCCGTGTGGCTATCACCGAGAAGAAAGTGCCTGCGCTCATTGTGGCTAAAACAGCTCCGGCAGTGGGAGCCGATGCGTGGATGCTTCCTTATTCTACACAGAAAAGTATCGCTTGCGTTACTGGTAAAGTGAAAGAAGTTTCCAAAGTAGCCGGAGAATATCATTACTATACATTGGGCATGCAGATGAAAGATAAGATGGTGAGCTGTCCGGTGATGAATGCCGAAGGTCAAGTATTTGGCATTGCGCAGAAGTCATCCGGCATCGATACGGTGACCACTTGCTATGCGGCAGGAGCAGCTTTTGCCATGGCGCAGAAAATCAGTGCTCTTTCTTTGGGAGACGCTGCTTTGAAAAAGATTGGCATCCGGAAAGGCCTGCCCGAAACGGAAGACCAGGCATTAGTGTACTTGTTTATGGCATCTTCGAGCCTGTCGGGCGACGATTACGAAAAGCTGTTGGATGATTTCATCCGTCAGTTCCCTGCTAATGCGGATGGTTATCTTCGTCGTGCCAATTATTATGCAGCTAAAGGCAAAGACGACCAGACTTGGTATGATAAAGCAGTTGCCGACTTTAATCAGGCTTTGAAAGTAGCCCAGAAAAAAGATGATGTATATTATAATATAGGTAAGCTGATGTATGCTTATCAATTGTCGAAGCCGGAAAAAACGTATAAAGACTGGACGTATGACACTGCTTTGCAGAATGTTCGTCAGGCAATCGCCATTGATCCGCTGCCTATTTATATTCAAATGGAAGGCGATATACTGTTTGCCCAGCAAGATTATGCTGGTGCTTTGGCAGCTTATGAAAAGGTAAATGCCAGCAACATTGCTTCTCCGGCCACTTTCTTTAGTGCTGCCAAGACGAAGGAACTGGCGAAAGGTGACCCGAAAGAAGTCGTAGCTTTAATGGATAGCTGTATTGCCCGTTGCCCGCAACCGATCACAGCAGATTTTGCTCCATATTTGTTGGAACGTGCACAGATGAACATGAATGCCGGCCAGCCACGGAATGCGATGCTCGATTATGATGCTTATCATACAGCAGTCAAAGGAGAAGTGAACGACGTATTCTATTACTATCGCGAACAGGCCGCTTTGAAAGCACGCCAGTTCCAACGCGCCTTGGATGATATAGTTAAAGCAATCGAAATGAATCCGACAGACCTGACCTATCAGGCGGAACATGCCGTTGTAAACCTGCGTGTAGGACGTTATGAAGAAGCTATTCAGATTTTGAATAATATACTGAAGGCTGATCCTAAATATGCCGAAGCTTACCGCTTATTGGGGCTTTGCCAGATACAGTTGAAGAAGACAGATGAAGCTTGCGGCAACTTTAAGAAAGCGAAAGAACTGGGTGATCCGAATGTAGATGAGCTGATTACAAAATACTGCAAGTAAGAGATTGCCTCTTCGAAAAACAACATAAGTAAAAATGAATCCCTGCCAACTCGAAAATTGGCAGGGATTCCTCGTTTTTGGGGACGTTGTATAAAAAACTCTCTCTTTTTTTTTTATTTTTCCCCACTTCACTTGTTAAGCTCAGGTTGTAGGTTTTAATGATATATGGTTTGATTTCCCTTTTTCCCCTCTTTTATAAGTTAAATGCACGCTTATTGAAAATACTGCATGGCTTCACTTATTTTTTTTAGAAATTATTCGATTTTCGATCTAAAACAGCGACTAAATTTAAAAATGTGCTTCATTTTATCTATAATCTTACTATATTCCGCACGTTTTTTAATAACACTTATGAGATAAGTTATAATTTATGGAAAAAAATCGATTTACTATTTGTGCAAACAATTACATCGATTGTTTGCGACAAGAGGGTCGTTATTCTACGGCCCACGTGTATAAACACGCTATTCGTTCTTTTTCGCAGTTTTGTGGGACCCAATCCATTACCTTTAGTAGGATAAACCGCGAAACTCTAAAGAGGTATAGCAACTATCTGTTGGCTTCCCGTTTGAAGCCTAATACGATTTCTACGTATATGCGTATGCTTCGTAGTATCTACAATCGCGGAGTCGATGCGCATCAGGCTCCTTATGTACATGGCTTGTTCCGGGATGTATTTACTGGGGTGGACACACGTCAGAAGAAAGCCATCCCGATCGGTGAACTTCACATATTACTAAACAAAGATCCTCAATCGGAAAAGCTTCGCCGGACACAGGCCATTGCCAATCTGTTATTTCAGTTTTGTGGAATGCCTTTTTCTGATTTGGCCCATTTGGAAAAATCCAATTTGAAACAAGGTCTTTTAAAGTACAACCGTCTCAAGACCGGTACTCCTATGAGTATAGAAGTGTTGGAGTCAGCGCACAATGCAATCGGGGGATTATACAATAAAACCGATGCGCGAAGTCCCGATTATCCTGATTATCTTTTTCGGATATTAAGCGGAGCATATAAGAGAGATGAGGAGGAAGCATATCGTGAATATCAGTCAGCCTTGAGACGTTTCAATAATGACTTGAAAAGCCTGTCCAGAAAATTAAGGATATCTTCATCCGTCACATCTTACACGCTTCGTCATTCTTGGGCTACGACTGCCAAGTACAGAGGTGTTCCTATCGAGATGATTAGCGAATCATTAGGGCACAAATCTATTAAAACAACACAGATATATTTAAAGGGTTTCGAATTGGAAGAAAGAACAAAGGTTAATAAATTGAATTATTCTTACGTATGTAGTTTTAAAATGTTCTGATTAATATTATTAAAGCATTATGGATTAGGGACTTAATGCTGGTGTTACTTCTTAGGTAACGGAAATATATTCGCTACAAAGATAGGTAAAAATATTAATAGCAAACAAGCAAAAAACTTCTTTTTTTCCTTTTTCTCTCAAATATGCAACATGAATCTATCTGAACATGAAAGATAACGTCTTCATGCTCAAGGGATTTTTATTACCTAAATTCAAAAAAGTCTTATATTGAATGTTAGGTACCCGCTTTTATATTCCCTCATAATCGATTTTTTTCCTTTTTTCACTGCTATGTGTATCCTATATGTGTGTTATCCGTTACCTAAGAAGTAACGGAATCACATGGGGTAAAAAAATATGAT
>ENA-OROZ01002949-OROZ01002949.1-human-gut-metagenome-genome-assembly--contig:-NODE-2949-length-11766-cov-2.489881_pt1 | contig 11766 bp, 9 predicted proteins | sample MGYA00242138_ERZ509066 | MGnify/ENA primary metagenome ERZ509066 (study PRJEB26280, sample SAMEA2338691) | human gut metagenome | biome: human gut; feature: human-associated habitat; material: faeces... | reverse complement strand
TGGTGACGATCCAAACCGTAACTACCGAAACGCACTCAATGGAGGACAACCCGTTTGTGGGCTGCACGATGGTTGTGACCGGAAAGGTCGAGCCCTATACCCGCAGCGGCATCAACGCGAAGATCGAATCGTTGGGTGCTGTGGCCGGCAGTTCTGTAACAAAAAAGACCGACTATCTGATCTGTGGCGAAAACGCCGGCAGTAAGCTGGACAAGGCACGTGCCTTGGGCATCCGTGTACTGTCGCCGGGCGAGTTTTTCCAGATGATCGGAGAATGAGGCGCGGCCGTTAGTCGCAAAAGGGGTAGAGAGCGCAGTGCTCTCTACCCCTCCACTCTAAAATGCAAGAAAGGTGTGAATGAAGTGAAAGAGCTCACAGAGCTGAAAAACGAGTTTTATGAGGTTATGTACAAATACGAAAAGAGTTTTTCGGAAGAGGGTGTTATGGCTAATCTGACAGCCTGGCAGACAGCGAAAGCGGATCTGCTTTCACTGCTGCGGCGTCATCCCAATTGGAACGAGGATGAACAGGCTATCATCTTCGACTGTAATCAGGCCCTCTCTATTCATCCTGATATGGTAGATGAAACGGCCTTCACGCTGCTGGACATCGCCTCTGAGATGCTCAGCGGTGAGCATCTGGAGGATTTCCGCACAGCACTGCATGCGGCCGTGTCAGGCTATAGCTGCACCGTTTCTGAAGAAAATCTGGAGATCCTACGCCAGCGCGGCGGGATACGCTGTGCTAAAGATCAGAAGGCCAGCCGCATTATTGGAAAACTTTGCAAGAAATACGGCGTCGATAGACACACCCGGTACAACGCCGTTTTTGCACAGCTTGCCGACGCTCTGAACCCGTTGACCATGCAGGAGATTGGAGTTCTCTCCGTACATCCCTGTGACTTTTTGGAGATGTCCAGCAAATCCAACACATGGATGTCCTGTCACCGGCTTAACGGCGGAGGATACCAGGCGGGGTGGCTCTCCTACATGAACGATAGAGTCAGCATGGTATTTTATGCCGTAGATGCCGACGTTTCTGGGGAATACCGCAAAGCCATACGCCGATACCGGCAGATGTTTTTCTATGAAAACGGCAGTCAGGCGACCGTTGAGGGGGAGAAAGTCTCCGGAAAACTGGCGGAGGATATCCGCGCCGGAAGGGTCAGAAAAATGGAGGTTGCCGTGGACTAAAAAAATGATACCTTTTTAAAATTTGGATCATTTTTTGAGGAAATGAAAGCATCTATAATGCAAGTATCAAAACAACAGAGATGTTGAAATAAAAGGAGGATATTTTTATGAATTGGAAAAAAGCAGTATCCGTCATGCTCGTTGGCATTATGGCATTATCAATGACCGCATGCGGCGATTCGGGAGAAACAAGCACAGATGCAGCTTCTGGTGGGGGGAGTACCGCAGAATCTACGGAGGGTGCAGGCACGTCCGCTTCCGGCGATGATAAGCTGGTGGTATGGACACTCTCAAACGACCTGATCGACTTTGGTGAGCGCTTTGAAGAGCAGACCGGAGTTGCCGTTGACACGGTTGTCATTGAGCCTGCAAACTATCCGACCAAGGTGCAGACAGCGCTTTTGGGCGGCGAGAGCGAACCGGATATTATCGTAGGCGAGCCGAAGATGCTGGAGGATTTTTACGACGCAGGATTTTTTGAGGATCTGAATCAGGCACCGTACAACGCACAGGACTATGCAGATCAGATCGTTGATTATGTATGGAAAGTCGGACAGGATTCCGAGGGCATCCAGAGAGCCATTTCCTATCAGATCACCCCGGCAGGTATCTATTACAGAAGAGATATTGCCAAGGAAGTATTCGGAACGGATGATCCGGATGAGGTCGGCAAATTATTTAAGGATTACCCGACTATTCTGGATACCGCGCAGAAGTTGAAGGACGCGGGATACCGTATTTTCTCCTCAGACGCAGAGATGGGCGTATTTTCCGGTGATTCCGCATGGGTGGTTGACGGTGTCTTAAATGTAGACCAGGCAAGATTTGATTACATGGATCTTTGCGTGGATCTGTATCAGAAGGATCTCACCGCATATGCCAACCAGTGGTCCACGCCGTGGTATCAGGCAATGGCGGGAGAGGTTCCGATCTTAACCGCAGATATCCAGAATTACGCAGATGATTCCGTCAATGTATGGGATGCAACAGAATTTGCAGAGGCAACCAAGGGCATGGACACCACGACAGTCTTCGCATTCGGACTGCCGTCCTGGGGCGTGCTTACCATGAGAGATAATGTCGGCGACACCTCCGGTTTGTGGGGCGTGTGCCAGGGACCTTCCTCCGGATTTGACGGCGGTACCTATATCGGTATTTCCTCCCAGTCCAACCGCAAGGATACCGCATGGGAGTTTGTAAAATTCTGTACATTAAATGAAGACACGGCAGACTGGTGGATCGATTTCTCCCAGGGTGACACCGTTTCCCTGAAATCCGCGCTTGAAAAGCACAAAGATGATGAAAACGCGATCTACGGCGGCGAGAAACTGTACCAGTTCTGGTTAGACCAGGCGAAGGAGATTGATACCTCCAAGGTAACCCGTTACGATCAGGCAATCGGCGATGCATGGGGCAATGCGATCTCTGCGGTCAAGACAGGACAGATGACCAAGGAAGAGGCAGTGAATGATTTCTATGACACGATTGAATCTACATATCCTGATATCACAGTAAACAGATAAGAGCAGGGTGACTTGGTATCCTCCCGGACGGCAGACCATAATATTCCAAATGGGATATTATGGCGGTGCCGGAGGGGGAATACAAAATGAGATAGAGGGGATTTCCTATGGCAAAAACAAATCCGAAAAAAAAGACATCAAACCTCACAAAGTATAACCGGGCAGGCTACTTTTTCGTGGCTCCCTTTGTGATCGTTTTCCTGATTTTCAGTGTGTACCCGGTATTCCGCACACTCGTTTTAAGCTTTACCGACAGCAAGCTGGCAGGAATGCCGTACCATTTTGTCGGTCTGAAAAATTATACACGCGTATTTACCGATAAGTTTTTCTGGAGAGCGCTCTGGAATACAATCAGGATCTGGGGCGTTAATATCGTACTACAGTTAGGACTCGCATTTTTGCTGACCGTTGTGTTCAGTGATATTAAATATAAATTTAAGGGGCTGCCGGTGTTTCGGGCACTGTATTATCTGCCGAACCTGATCGCAGCCACCTCTGTCGCTTTTCTCTTTAAGACACTGTTAGACTGGAGATACGGTACGTTTAACCAGATCTTAAATTCCGTCTATCAGTTCTTCGGAGTGAACAAGGCGCCGGTAGACTGGCTTGGAAATTCCGGCACCGCAGGAAGCGTCATCGCAGTCATCAGTGCATGGATGTGGTTTGGCAACTCCTTCATTATGCTGATGGCAGGCGTGCAGGGAATCAACAAAGATTACTTTGAAGCCGCAGCGATTGACGGGGCAGGGCGCTGGACGACATTTGGAAAAATCACGCTGCCGCTGTTAAAGCCGATCATGCTTTACGTGGCAATCACTTCCTTGATCGGAGGACTGCAGATGTTTGACCTGCCGTTCCTTATGTCGGAGAAGACGGCGGCATCCTATAACTCGATTGAGACCGTGGTAATGTATCTGTATAAATTTGGTTTCTCGACAGGCACAACACAGACCGGATATGCATCTGCCATTGCATATGCATTGTTCTTAATCATTCTGATTGTATCTGTGCTGCAGTTAAAATTAGTCAACAAGGAGGATTAGTTATGACGACGGGTGATAAGATAAAAAAGAGCGTTATTTATATTCTGCTTGTCCTGCTTGCGGCGGCGTGCCTGTTCCCGTTTCTTCTGATGATGGTCAACGCGACCAGGGACGGTGTGGAGATTACACATTTCTTTACGCTGATACCGAGCACGCATCTGAAAGAAAACTGGGAGACCGTATTTAGTTTCTTTAATCTGTTCCGCGGAATGGCAAACAGCTTACTGGTTGCAGTTCCTGCCACACTGCTGACGGCGTATTTCTCGGCGATGACGGCATATGGACTGGCAATGTATCGATTCCGCGGCAACAAGCTGATCTTTACGGCGATCCTTGTGTTTATGATGATTCCGGGACAGCTCAGCCTGATCGGTTTTTACAATTTATGTACCAAATTAAAACTGGTAAATTCCTATATCCCGCTGATTGTGCCGGCGGTTGCGGCACCCGGAACGGTGTTTTTCTTAAGACAGTACATTTTATCGGTGATGCCGCCAGCACTGGTGGAGGCAGCCAGAATCGACGGTGCAAGCGAATTATATTCCTTCCACAGGATTGCGCTTCCGATCATGTCTCCAGGTATTGCGACGATGGCGATCATGGCATTTATCGGAAACTGGAACAATTATCTGCTTCCGATGATTATCTTAAACAAAAATGAGAAGTTTACATTGCCGGTCATGATGGCGACGTTAAAAGCATCGACGGACATTCAGAGAAATCAGGGCGCTATTTATCTGGCGGTGGCAATCTCTGTCATACCGATCCTGATTGTGTTCTGTTTCTGCTCGAAATACATTATCAGCAGTATTTCGGCGGGCAGCGTCAAAGAATAAACTGCCAGCAGGTTTCAAAACTTTATTTTCATAGTTCTCCTCTTAAAAAGAGGCACTTTCCGGAAACGGAAAGTGCTTCTTTGCGTGCTTTACGCTAGTACAGGGGAGATGGGAAAACGGCTTTTCCTGCTGGAAATATGCCGGAAAATATTATATGATAGAGACAGGAAAATCTTTGATTTTACGGAGAAAAACGGGGGATTGGAATGGGTGGCAAATATAAAAAACAATGGGCGTGTGTGACGCTTTTTTCTCTTATAACAGCGGCGCTGTGCGGTGCCTGCGGGAATGTTATGACCGGCGCTTCCGGAAATGTGCCGGAAACGGAAGCAGCCGGACAAGTGCAGCCGGACGGGGATCTTCCGGCATGGCAGACGTACGCAGACGATCCGGTGACGCTGGACTGGTATATCAACTACTCCTGGTTTTCGACGCCGTGGGGCGAGAATCTGGTGTCGCAGACGATCACGGAGGAGACGGGCGTGGATATTCATTTTATCACGCCGCTCGGAAATGAATCCGAAAAACTGAACGCCCTGATTGCGTCCGACTCGCTGCCGGATTTAATCACGCTCGGATGGTGGGAACCGCAGGTGAGCGAGATGACAGAAAACGGCATGGTCTATGCGCTCAATGAGCTTGCGGACAGCTATGATCCGTATTTCTGGGAGGTCTCGGACCCGGTGGCCGTGAACTGGTATACCACGGACGACGGCAATATTTACGCCTACCCGAACTCCTCCATCACGCCGCAGGATGTAGAGCAGTGCGAGGATTTAAGCAGCAATCAGACCTTTCTGGTGCGCAAGGATATCTACGAGGCGATCGGAAGCCCGGATATGACAACACCGGAAGGCTTTTGCGCAGCGGTAAAGAAGGCAGCGGAGATGTTTCCGGAAGTAGACGGGGAGCCTCTGATCCCGATCGGTGCGCACGTGTTCGACAACGAGGGAAATGTCTCCTTTGACAAATACCTGATGAATTTTCTTGCCATTCCGTGGGAGAAAGACGGCGTCTACTATGACCGCTATACCGATCCGGAATATTTTCGCTGGCTGAAAGTATTCAGACAGCTGGGGGAGGAAGGTTATCTTGCGAATGATATTTTTGTGGACACCCGGACACAGATGGAGGAAAAAGTGGCGCAGGGCCGCTACTTCTGCATGCTGTATCAATATTCGGATATGCTGACACAGCAGAAAATTTTATATACCAATGATCCGGACAGCATTTATATGGCGGTGGAAGGTCCGAGAAATGCAAATGGGGACGATCCGCTGCGCCCGACAACCACGATCAACGGGTGGACGGTGACGCTGATTTCCAAGAACTGCAAACACCCGGAGCGCGCGATTGCGTTTCTGGATTATCTGATGAGCGAGCACGGGCAGCTTCTCACCTATCTGGGCGTCGAGGGTGTGACTTACGATATAAAGGACGGAAAGCCGGTGCTCCGCGATAACATCAAGCAGATTCTGGACACGGACCGCGCAGCTTACGACAGGGAATACGGGGCGGACGATGCCTACTGGATGCTGCAGGACAATGTGATGCAGCTTCAGTGGAAACAGGAACCATCGCCTGCAACGGCACAGTTGGAGGAATGGGGAAGAAAATATGTCGTATACAACGGTCAGTATGATGTGGTATTTGACTCCGGCTCCAAGGAGGCATCGGAGGAGGACAAGATTACAAAGCTCTGGAGCCAGACGCTTCCGGCGCTTCTTATGGCACCATCGGAGGAGGAGTTTGACACCCTTTTTGAAGAATTTATTGAGAAGCGGGATGAGCTGGGCTATACGGATGTCATGGAGAAGAAGACGGCATATATGAACAGCGCCAAAGAGAAGCTTGGCATCCAGTAAAGAGACGGAGAGTGTTACATGAATTGGAAAAAACGGTTTGTCAGCCAGAAACTGAATGTAAAGTTTACCCTTGTGATTATTCTGTTTATGGTGATTCCCATCGGCATTCTTGCCGGCATCCTTTTTTACAATATGGAGAAAAACGTCGTATCGGAGAATACCGGATATATGGAGTACACCATGGAGCGCAACAAAGATGCCGTTGCAACCAAGATCAATTCCATCAACATGTCCACACAGTTTTTCCTGAGCGATGAGCCGCTTTTGGAAATGCTCAAAAGAACGAAGGACGGGGAGACTTTTTCGGCGGAGGAATGGTACAGCTTTAAGAACAGCGATATTGTGTCCCTCGAGCGTCTGGTAAACAACAACCCGCTTCTCTACGGCGTGCGTGTGTATGCGTCAAACGACCGGGTACAGGAGATGATGCCGATTCTCTATGCAGCCTCCCGCATGGAAAAGCAGCCCTGGCAGTCGGAGGAGACTGTTACCGGCTGGCATTACGACTTTAACGATCAGATTTTTAATTCTTACACGATGAGACAGAACCGCAAGATCTTATCGCTCGTGACGGAGATAAAGGACAGCGATTCCGGGACGCTCGGAATGATCGAGGCGGCTATGACGATGGAAAACATGTTTCCCAGTCTCTACGAGAACATTGAGGACGAGTGGAGCTGTTTTCTGACAGAGGACGGCGGGTGTTATTTTGGAGAAGGTGACGGGGAGGACGAAAACACAGGACGGCAGGAACTGCTCGCCGAGATCATGGCACAGTATACGGCGGACGAGGAAATACAGACCTGCTATCTGAAGCTGCAGGGACAGCATCTGATTGTATCCTACCTTCCCTTGCAGGAATTAAACGGGACCCTGCTCTGCGTGAAAAATATTACGTCCAACATTCATCACGTATACCGCATGCGCAACACGTTTGTGGCGGTCATGCTCGTGTTTTTGGTTGTTCTGACATTTTTTATCAATGCGATCGTAAAACATCTGTTAAAACAGTTGTACGAGATTCTGCGCGCCATCCGCCGCGTGCAGGGCGGAGATCTGGACGTGGTGATCGAGCACTGCGGACCGGATGAGATGGGAGAGCTGGGAACACAGATCAACAAGATGTTAACGAGGATCAAGCAGCTCATGGACGACAATCTAAAGCGCGAAATGCTGGTAAAAAATTCAGAGATCCGTGCGCTGCAGAATCAGATTAACGCGCATTTTATCTATAATGTCTTGGAGTCCATCAAGATGATGGCGGAGATCGACGAGGAGTACGATATTTCGGATGCGGTCACATCCCTCGGGAAGCTCTTACGCTACAGCATGAAGTGGGTATCAGGCAATGTCCTGGTGGAGCAGGAACTGGAATATATCAAGAATTATATGGCGTTAATCAATCTGCGGTTTGATTACGAGATCTATTTATCACTCAATCTGCCGGAGATTATTTTACAGCAGGAGATTCCCAAAATGTCGCTGCAGCCGATCGTGGAAAATGCCATCTATCACGGAATCGAGCAGATGGCGGAAGATACCAACATCTACATCAAGGGGCGCGTGGAAGGAAACGACTGCGTGATTGAAATTACGGATGCCGGGCGCGGCATGACAGAGGAAGAGATGGCACAGCTTCGTCAGAAGATTGCAGGGGAACTGGATTCGAGCGGGGGTTCCGGAAACGGAATCGGCTTAAAAAACGTGCAGGACCGGATCCAGATTGCATTTGGCGGGGCGTATGGCATAGAAGTGGCGTCGCAGATCGGATGCTATACCAAAATTATCGTCCGTATTCCGATGACGCACAGAGGAGAAGCAGAATGAAGACTGTATTGATTGTTGAGGATGAAAAACTGATCCGGCAGGGACTCCGCAAGATGATTCAGCGGAGCGGTGTCCCGGTGGAAGTGATTATGGAATGTAACAACGGTGAGACGGCGCTTGAGATTTTAAAAGAGCAGTCCATCGATGTCATGTTTACGGATATCCGTATGCCAAAGATGGACGGAATCGAGCTGGTGGAGCGCATGCAGGAATGTGAACACATACCGCTCACCATTGCGATCAGCGGTTACGATGACTTTAACTATGCGGTGGCGATGATGCACAACGGGGTGCGGGAATATCTGTTAAAACCGATCGAGCGCGAAAAAATCTGCGACATACTTGCCAGGCTGAATCAGGAGATTGAGGAGGGCAGGGAGCAGGAGAAAACGCGCCAGAAGCTCGGACAGCAGCAGATCCGTCATCTGATGCTTCTGGCAGAGATGCCGGAAGAGGAGCTTACCATGTTGGAGACCCAGTATGACCAGCATTTTATTTTAGATCTGAGCGGAAAGCCGTATGTGGTCTGCTGCAGGAACCGGAAAAAAGAGGAGGAATCCTGCCCGAAGGACTGCCTGTTCCTGGGCGATGTCGAGGGAAATGATCTCTTTTTAATCGAGGCGGAAGCACTTTCGGACCGTCCGGGGGAATATCCTTTTTTGCAGGAATATACCGGAATCAGCCGGCCGCATCAGGGAATCCGCGAATTGCGCGAGGCATATCTGGAGGCGCGGGAAATGCGCAGGTGCGCGTTTTGCACGAACCGCAGTCAGATGCGCTATGGGCAGGAGATGCCGCGTGTCCCACAGAAGCTGGTGCAGGAGGCGTCAAAGCTGGTTGCAGACGAGATGAAACTGCAGCGGGTGCAGTTACTTGGAACCGACCGCACCGAGGAACTGCAGCACGTCTGGACGCAATTTTTTTATGAGGTAAAGCATGGCCGCATCGGTGTCCGGGACTTTGAGGAGTGCATGACGGATTTCCTTACGGAGACGTCAAAAACGTACCGGAATGTGCTGGAGGGAAAAGAAAACTGCGGGGAGATCAAAGAGATTACAGACCCATTCGGGGAGGACGCAATCGACCGCTACGAACAGAAGGTGCTGGCATTTGTGACCGGTCTGCAGGCGCGGATTTTAAGCCAGTTTGACACAAACGGGAATCAGCAGAAAATGAAGCAGGCGGTCGCCTATATCGAAGAACACTATGCCAGTGATCTGAATATGGCGGTTGTCTCCAATTATCTGTCCATGAATTATTCCCTGTTTTCTTATTCGTTTAAGCAGTATACCGGAAGCAATTTTGTCAATTATTTAAGGGATATCCGCATGAAGGAGGCAAAGCGGCTGCTCGCAGGAACCGATATGCGCATCGCGGAGATCTCCCAGGCCGTCGGCTATGAGAACGAGAAGCATTTTATGAAGTTGTTTAAGAGCAGCTGCGGCGTTTCACCAAGCGAATACCGGAGAAATATGGGGCTTACCGGGTAAAAAGATCGAACTGGACTGGTCAAAAATAGCAAAACTGGACATATTCATTCGTCCAGAAATGGGGTATCATGGCTCTAACAAAAAAGAAAGAGAGATAGAGCCATGTCAGAGACTAAAACTATGAGCAGCACAAAAACAACCAGCACAGAGCAGGTGCGTTTTCTTACCGTCACAGCGATCGGAATCGCACTGGTATATGTATTTACTTGGCTGATTAACATTCGCCTGCCGTTTGCGCCGCAGGGCGGACTGATTCATCTGGGAAATGTCCCACTGTTTATTTTCGCAATCGTGTTCGGCAAAAAGACGGGAGCCATTGCCGGCGGAGTCGGCATGGGACTGTTTGATCTGCTGTCCGGCTGGACGGCATGGGCGCCGTTTACCTTTGTGATCGTCGGATGCATGGGATTTGTGATGGGATGGATTACAGAGAAGAAGCAGGGCTTTCAGTGGTACGTCGTGGCAATGCTTGCTGCCTGCGCGATCAAGATCGGCGGATATTATATCGCAGAGGGAATTATTTACGGTAACTGGATCACACCGGTGACATCGATTCCGGGCAACCTGCTTCAGATCGGAACTGCAGCTGTGATCGTACTTATCATCATTGCACCGTTAAAGAAAGTAGCGGCAAAATTGTGGAACTAAGGAGGCACTTCCATGTATAAGATTATGACACCGGGGCCCACGCAGGTCAAAGAGAATGTCCGCATGGCGCGCAGTTTTCCCTGCACCAACCCGGATCTGGATGAAACTTTCGTAGACTTTTATAAGGAAACCTGTGAGCTGATCAGCCGCCTGCTGCACACCGGAAACGAGACCCTGATTTTAGGCGGAGAGGGAATTCTGGGGCTTGAGGCTGCCTGTGCCTCCCTGACGGAACCGGGCGATCCGGTACTGGTGCTGGATAACGGCGTATACGGCAGAGGGTTTGCTGATTTCGTTTCCATGTATGGCGGAAAGCCGGTTCTGTATTCCGTGGATGAGAAAAATCCGATTGATCCGGCCGCCCTGGAAGAATATTTAAAGGAACATCACGATTACAAATATGCAACGCTCGTGCACTGCGATACCCCGAGCGGCATGTTAAATGACATCTCTGCGCTTTGTCCGCTTCTGAAAAAATACGGGATACTCACGGTGGTGGATTCCGTCTCCGGCATGTTCGGCGAGGATGTGCGCGTGGATGATTTTCAGATTGATGTCCTCTGCGGCGGTTCCCAGAAAGCTGTTTCGGCGCCTCCGGGACTGACGTTTGTCACGGTGAGTGATGCGGCATGGGCAGCCATCGATGGCAGAAATGTACCGATTGCCTCTTTTTATGCAAACCTTAAGGTGTTTGAGGGATATTACGAGAAAAAATGGTTCCCGTACACCATGCCGATCAGTGATATCTACGGACTGCGCGCCGCGTTCGACAATATCGCGGGCGATCCGGATATGCTGGCGCGTCATGCACGGATCGGTGAGGCATGCAGGGCGGCAGTCCGCGCAGTGGGACTGAACTTACACCTTGCGTCCGGTTTCTCCAATACCGTCACGGTGTTTGACGTCCCGAAAGAGACGACCGCGGATGCCATTTTACAGACCATGCGTCAGAAGCACGGTATCATGCTGGCAGGATCGTTTGACTCCCTTGCGGGGCAGGTGATCCGCATCGGACACATGGGAAGCAATGCGAACGTGGTGGACATGATCGAGACGTTAGATGCATTGGATGACACCCTGAGGGAACTGAATGTTCCGCTGAAAGGGCAGCTTCGCATGATCTTTCAGGAGGAAGTGTCCAAAAAGGGGCTGGTACTTTAGAGGGCAGTGAATTTTGAAGTGATAAGTAATATGATAGACAGCTTATCTGTTGATTTCAGCTGGAATGCATAGGATACATTCTGTTCAAAAAATGCGGCATTTCTAACCAGCCGGGATTTGCATCTGCGATGATCCGTGTCTTTCCAAGTTTGGAACACTCCACGGACTGTGTCCGCAAGC
>ENA-OROZ01002943-OROZ01002943.1-human-gut-metagenome-genome-assembly--contig:-NODE-2943-length-11776-cov-7.725365_pt1 | contig 11776 bp, 10 predicted proteins | sample MGYA00242138_ERZ509066 | MGnify/ENA primary metagenome ERZ509066 (study PRJEB26280, sample SAMEA2338691) | human gut metagenome | biome: human gut; feature: human-associated habitat; material: faeces... | reverse complement strand
GCCCTCTGCCCCGCCTTTGACTGTCTGGACGAGTACCGCGCCCGCTGCTTTGTGCCTGGACACTGGGTCACCGTGTGCACCGGCACCGAGACCTATGCCGCCAAAGCCCTTGCCATCGACGAGGAAGGGCGGCTGGTGGTGCAGCGGGAGAACGGCCGCCCGCAGGCATTACACTGCGGCGAGGTGACCACCCGCCCGGCCCGGACCGAATAAGACGCAAAAAAGCAGCCTTGCCGGAATGGTTCCGGTAAGGCTGCTTTTGCCTTTTGTTTATGCTTCGTCCAGTGCCTGGGCCTCCAGCACCGGGATGCCCTCGGCTTCCAGCACACGGCGCAGGATGCCGGGCAGGCCGGCCTTGGGCACCTTGTTCTCGATGCACAGGGTGATGATGCCGTTCAGGGTGGAGGCTTCCACGCACAGGGAGCCGCCCTCCGGCGGCACCCACACCCCAAAATCGGTGGTGTAGGCCTCCAATTCCGGGGTAGCCGGCACCAGGGGGTTGCCCAGATAGCTGAACCAGAAATCTGCCGGGATGCCGCTGATGTACTCGCCCATCTGGAACACACGCTGCTTGATCCGCAGAGGGGCCTTCTGCTGGTCCACCTTGTAGACCCAGCCCATCTGGTCAGCCATCCGGCGGCGTTTCCGCTCCGGGGTCAGGCTGGCCTTGACGGCGGCGTCCATCTGCTGCACGAACTCTTCCAGCCGGACGCCCTCGTGCAGGGTCACTCCGTCCTGGAAGGAACACACGCAGTTGTACCGTGCGTTGGGGGCACCCATGGCGTCCCGCGTGTCGGCAGAGTAAGAATACTGGATGGTGTCCTTGCCCAGATACTCTCCCAGCGCGATGCACAGCAGGCCCATGAGGGCGCAGAAGGGCTTGACGCCGTTCTGCACGCCTTTGGCCACCAGATCCTTTTTGGCGAACCGGATTCGGATGCGGTGCATGGGCTCCTCGCAGGTGTCCACCACCTCCCGCTGCATCGTAGTCTCGTCCATGACCTGCAGCGGGTACTGCTCCACCAGCTTTGCGATGTCGTAGGCCGGGCTGCAGGGGATGGGCGGGTTTGCAAAGGCGGTACCGTAGCGCAGGTTACAGTACAGCTCCAGGATGCGGGTGAGGAAGGGCGATACCCCGTGGCCGTCCGCGATGAAGTGGAACCAGTCAAAGTACACGGTATTCTGTGCGCAGTGCACGGCAAAGAAGTAGCCGTTCGTCTGCTCCGGCATCTCCCGCATCACGCTGTCCGGGTAGACAAGGCAGGGCTCCGAGTTCGGTTCCAGAAAGGCCCGGCGCTTCTCCCACACCAGCCGCACCCGGTAATAGGGGGCAGCTTCCAGCGCGGCATCCAGCGCTTGTTGCAGCAGGGCCGGATCCACCGGGTCCTTCAGGGTGAACTGATACCGGGGGCACACTTTTTCCCGGCGGAAATAGTACATGATGCCCTGAAAGACATATTCCGCCGAACGCTGTGCTGCTTCCATCGGCTCACCCGGCATTGGCTACCAGATAATCGGCCAGGTCACTGATGGTGACAAAGTTGCGCAGTTCCTTTTCCGGGATGCGCAGGCCAAAGGTCTCTTCCAGGTCGGCCACGATGGTCAGGATCTCCATCGAGGACAGATCCAGATCATCCATCAGGACGCTGTTCTCGTTGACATCCTCCGGCGAGATCTCTGCCACATCCTCCAGGATGGCCAGGATCTGGGACATGATTTCTGCTCGTTCCATAGAAATGTTCTTCCTTTCCGTGACGGATTTTGGGTGTGCCGATCAGGATCAGCACGGTTCTGCCCTCAGTATAGCACAACCCCTATGGGTTTGCCCAGTTTTTTTGCAGAGTATGCGGCACAAACCGCAAAATCAGGGCTGCAGGCCTCAGCGCATCAGCGCATCAGCTTGCCCATGGCGTTGCGGGGCAAGGACTGGGCGGAGAATTCCACTGCGCTCATGCGCTTGTACAGCGGCAGATTGCGGTTGGTCTCGGTGATGAAGTCCCGCACCGTCTGCTGGTCGGCTTCCTCGCAGCAGACCACAGCGCAGATCTTCTTGCCCTTTTCCTTCACCAGGCATTCCTTCACGGCAGGGCATTTTTCCAGCAGGCCCTCCAGCTCCTCGGGGCTCACGTTCTCGCCGCTGTCCAGAATGATCACGTTCTTTTTGCGTCCGGTGAGGAAGTAGTAGCCGTCCTCGTCCACCCGGGCCAGGTCTCCGGTGTGGAACCAGCCGTCGGCGTCGATGACTTCGGCGGTGCCCTCCGGGTCCTTATAGTAGCCCAGCATCACATCGCCGCCCCGCATACACAGCTCGCCGTTGTCCAGCTTGATCTCGCAGTGGCCGTCGTCCTTGCCGATGGAGCCGATGTGCTCAGCATCCTCCGCAAAGTTGATGAGACCGCCGCCGGTGGTCTCGGTGCTGCCGTAGAGCTGGGAGATCACCATGCCGTGGTCGTGGAGGTCCATCAGGGTCTGGGGGTCAAACATCGCAGACATACAGTTCAGAGCCCACAGATCCCCCAGCTTGTCCTGCTTGCCGGTCATCAGGTCGTGGTGGATGGACTGCACCAGCACCGGCACGGCAGCCATGGCCTGGCTGGGCATCCGCTTCAGGTCCTTATAGAAGGACCGCAGGCTGCCCAGGTTCTGGGCCCAGCCCATCCAGGCCCAGGTGAACAGGCAGCCAAAGGCACCCAGGTGGAACATGGGCAGCAGGGTCATGTGGCTGACCAGCAGGTCCGGGTCATTTTTCAGCTGGCAGAATCGCTGCCCCACCCGTACATGGTGGGGCATCACCGCAAAGAAGTTCCGCTCGCAGAGCATGACGCCCTTGCTGCGGCCAGTGGTGCCGGAGGTGAACATCAGCACCATCAGCTCCTCGGGCTGGATGCGGTTCACAAGCTCTGCAGGCTCGTAAGCCTTGTAGGCATCCATGGGGCGCAGCAGGCTGCCGTAAGCCGCCTGCATCTCCTCGTTGCAGCCGTAGTCATCGCCGTCGGTCAGGATGGCGGAAGGCTCCACCAGCTCCAGCTCCCGGTGCAGCTCATCCCAGCTCTTGCGCTGGTTCATGGGCACGATGACGCCGCCCGCCATCATGACACCGTAGCAGTTCACGGCGTAGTGGTAGCTGTTGTTGCTCCACACGCACACCCGCTTGCCCTGAATGTCCGGGATGGTGCTCAGGTAGTAGTTCACCGCGCGGCGGATGTCCTGCGCATACTCCCCGAAGTGCTTTTCCACCACCACATCCTGGTCGGCGTCGTACCAGCGGAAGGCCACCCGGTTCGCAAATCGCTGCTCCATGTTCAGCGTCAGCAGCTCATACAGATTTTTCGGTTTATGTAGTTCCATTATCATTTCCCTCTCTATTCTTTAAAAAGCCAGTCTCACGGCCATAACGCCTTGTGGGAACTTTCCCCACCATGAGACCGGCTTTTTCCGCTAAGATTTAGGACCGCAGCAGCTTGCCAGCAGCGTTGCGGGGCAGGGGCTGGGCCGAGAACTCCACCACCATGCGCTTGTACAGGGGCAGGGTGCGGTTCACCTCGGTAACAAAATCCCGTACAGCGTCCTGCTGGTCCGCCTCGCAGCAGACCACAGCGCAGATGCGCTGGTTCCGCTCGCAGACCCTGCACTCCCGGATGGCAGCGCAGGGAGCCAGCAGCTTTTCCAGCTCCTCGGGGCTCACATTCTCGCCGCTGCCCAGGATGATCACGTTCTTTTTGCGGCCGGTCAGGTACATATAGCCGTCCGGCTCCACCCGGGCAATGTCGCCGGTGTGGAACCAGCCCTCGGCGTCCAGCACCTCGGCGGTGGCCTCCGGGTCCTTGTAGTAGCCCAGCATCACCGGGTCGCCACGCATACACAGTTTCCCGTCCTCCAGCTTGTACTGGCAGCTGTCGTCCACATGGCCCACGCTGGTCAGGTACTTTTCCTCCTGGGAGGAGTTCCAGGCACCGTCCCCGCAGGTCTCGGTAAGGCCGTACATCTGGGCGATGAAGAAGCCCCGGTCCATCAGGTCCTGGAGCACGGCAGGGTCGAACATGGCTGCGCCGCAGGTCAGCATACGCAGGCCGTTCAGACGCTCCCGTTTGCCCTTCATCACATCATGATAAATGCTCTTCAGCAGCACCGGCACCACCGCCATCACGTCGCTCCGCATGGCCCCCAGGTCCCGGTAGAAATATTTCAGGTCGTTGCACAGGTTCACGCAGTGGCCGGTGATACTCCAGGATACCAGGCTGGTCATGGCCGAAATGTGGAACATAGGCAGGCAGGACAGAGAGCTGAACGCGTCGGTGTTCCAGCCGGTCTGGCTCCGCACATCCTCAAAGGGGGTCAGGAAGGCAGGCATGGCGGTGAACAGGTTCTTCTGAGACAGCATAACGCCCTTGCTGCGGCCGGTGGTGCCGGAGGTGAACATGATAAAGGCCAGTGCGCTGAGGTCCGGCACCTCGGTGATGTCCATGGCAGGCTCAAAGGCGGTAAAGGCGTCCATAGGCACCAGACGGTCCCCGTACGCCTGGCCCAGGGCCGGCTCCCGGCTCATGTACTCGCCGTCATGGAGCACGCACATCGGCTCCACCAGATCCAGCTCGTAGCGGATCTCGTCCCAGTTCTTGCCGGTGTTCAGGGGCACTGCCACAGCTCCGGCCAGCACTGCGCCGTACATACACATCACATAGTGGTAGCTGTTGCGGGCCAGGATGGCCACCCGCTTCCCCAGGGGGTTCGGGGTGCGGCTGCGTAAAAATGCCACGAACCGCCGCAGGTCTGCAGCGTACTGCCGGAAGGGCACCTCCACCACGCCGCCCTTGGCCTCATCATAATAGCGGATACCAATCCGGTCTGCGTAGATCGTTTCCAGATTGTTCAGAGACTGATACAGCGAATGAACCATGTTAGCCTCCACGTCACTGTTTTTTACATTCCTGCAGCCGGGCCCACCCGGGGCCGGGCCGCTTTTTCGATTGTGTTCAGTATACAATACCGCCATTGGCAATGCAATACTTTTGCAAGATTTAATTTCCATTTTTGGCAATTAAATCTTGCGCATCTTGTTTTTTCCATCCGGCAGCCTGTGCCGTCTGCCCAGAAATTCGGCCCTTCTGCCGGGCTTTTTTTATCGGTAAAGACAACAATTGCCACCCGGCGGTGGGCAATTCAAAATTGACAGTGTGCACAAAAAGCATTATACTAGCCTTATATCCTTATAAATGGATCATTTTTTACTGTATGCGCCTGTTGGTCACATGTTTCCGGACGGCGCAAGGAAGGACCCTTTTCATGGAAGGCACCAGACCCAGCACCGTCAACTCCATCGGCATGTTCGACATGCTCAAGGGCGTGGGCATGATCACCATCGTGCTGGCCCACACCGCCGAACTCTACCCCATGCAGATCTCCGGCGGGCTGTCGCTCACGGCGTTTTTCCCTTTTATCTATCGTGAGGCCCTGATGGCGGCCTTTTTCATTGCCAGCGGCTACGGTTTCCGCAAGCGCTCCATCGGCAAGTGCATCCAGCAGCAGCTCAGAGCGCTGCTCAAGCCCTACTGCATCACGGCGGCGTGCACTTCGCTCTTGCATCTGCTGTGCCACTACATGGCGTTCCATTACTTCCCCAGCAGCGTCACCGAGACCCTCAAGGTGGCCGGCGGCTTTCTGCTGGGGCTGCCCCACACCACTACTTATGCCGGGCAGCAGTTCTTTTCCACTGGCCCCATGTGGTATCTGCTCTCGCTGCTGATCGGCTGGGTGCTGCTGGACGCCATCCTGAATATCTTCCCGGAGAAATACACACACTGGGCTGTGCTCGGCATCATGCTGCTGGGCTGGGGCACCACACTGGTGTGGGAGCTGCCCTTCAGCCTTTCGCAGGGGGCCGTGATCGTGCCCTACCTTTACATCGGCTATCTGGCCAAGAAGAACCGCTGGCTGGACAAGCCCCTGCCCCGCCGCACCCTGTACATCCTGCTGGGCGGCACAGCTCTGACCGCTGTGGGAGCTCTGCTTGCCCAGAGCACCGACTGCATCTCCATGGGCGAGTGGACCCTCGGCCCGCTGAGCATCCTGCTGGATGCCGCCACCGGCTTTTTGTTCATCCGCCTGTTCATGCGGCTCAACCGCTTCACCGGCCCCATCGCACAGGGCCTGCAGGCCATCGGCCGCAACTCGCTGAACATCTTCTGCATCCACACGGTGGAGCTTATCGCCATTCCGTGGTATCTGTTCGCGGCTCACTTTACAGACCACCCGCTGCGGGGTATGCTGCTGCAGAACGTGATCGCGTTTGCCTCCATCGGGCTGGTGTGCGCCCTGCTGAACCTGCGGCGCAGCTGGATCGTCAAAGCCTCGGCCGCACGGCGGCAGGCCCAGCGGCGCACCCCCGCGCTTTCGCAGCATTGATTTCCCCGGCTGCTGCGGTGCAGCCGTATCCTATAAAACAAGAGGAGAATCCGGTTATGAACAACGATGCCCCCCAGACCCTGGACGCGGCAGGCAGCCGCGTGGCCGAACTGGAACAGCAGCTCCGGCTGTCGGACGAAGGCGTTTCCCGGCTGGCACAGCGGTGCCTGGAGCTGGAGCAGCAGGTGCTGAAATATGAGGCCGTACTGGCCTCACAGGGTGCCGACACCGAGCAGGGCGCTCTGCTTCTGCCCCAGCTGTTCTACGACTCCGGCTCCGGTTTTTCGCCCCATGAGTGCCTGACCGTTGCCCCCGACTCCTACGACGAGCTGACCCACGAAGTGTCGGCTGTGTTCGAGTTGCCCGTAGAGGCCAGGGCCCTGCGGCTGGACCCCGGTGAATTTGCCTGCTGCATCACCGATTTTTCCCTCTCAGACGAGCGGCTCAGCTACCACATCCTCAACGGCAACGCCCTGCAGGAGGGCACCATGCTATTCATGAACATCGACCCCAACCTGACAGTGGAAAGTGCCGTAGGCTTCCCCGCCGGGCTGCGGTTTGCGGTGAAATATCGCTACTATCCCCTGGGCCGCTACCTGCATGAGCAGCCCGGCAAGGCCCTGCTGCGGGCGCTGACCGTGCTCAAGGAAGAGACCGAGGCCGTGTCCCGTCAGGGCACCGAACAGCTGCTGGAGGCAAACGCTGAGATCCAGCAGCTGCGCAAGCAGCTGGCAGAACAGCAGCAGCATCTGGCCGACCTGCAGAACAGCCGGGCCGCCTACGAAGCCTCGCTGGAAAACGTGCTGGCCAGCAGCAGCTGGAAGCTCACGGCACCGCTGCGCAAGCTGCTGGGCCTGTTCCACCGACATTGAAGGGGGTTCGTACATGTACAGCAGTTACAGCCCCCTGCAGCGCCGCCAGCTGCGGGAACAGACCTATACCGACACCCAGAGCACCTATCTGCTGGTGTACGCCCCGGGCCGCCGCAATGCCCTGACCCTCTCGCTGGCCGAGCAGCTGCACCGCAAGTTCCGGCTGGTGGACCGGCTGGAAGGTGAGCTGACCCCCTCCGTGAACGGTGTGCTGCTGGTGAGCGAGGATGTGGAGTGCACCTCCACCGCCCTCACCTATTTTGCAGCCGCCTTGCAGCAGGGGGCTGACCTTGTGGTGTGCGATGCCGTGTTCGGCTACGACGGCGGCAGTGCCCTGTACCAGACCGACCAGCACCTGCCCGGCCAGCGCTGTGCCCTGCTCTCCCGCGCCCTGCTGGACCGCTGCCGCGCGACGGCCCGCGGCAAAGACGATGTGCTGGAACTGCTGCGGCTGGCAAACCAGCTGGCGCAGAACTGCCGCTGCGTCCCGCAGGCACTGCTGCACTTCCGCCGGGAGCTGTGCGCCGAGGACGTATTCTCCGCCAAGGGACGCCGCGCGCTGATCCTGAGCCACGAGCTGACTATGACCGGCGCGCCCATCGTGCTGGTAAGCGCCGTGCCGGTGCTGCGCAGCCTTGGCTTTGAGGTAGTAGTGCTGGGCCCTGCGGACGAGGGCCCGCTGCAGCTGTTTCTGGACGCCGGTGCCGCCGTGGTCACCCGCCCGGACTGCGTTACCTCCAGTGCCCTGTGGGGGCTGGCCACCAGCGCAGACCTTGTGCTGGCCAACACGGTGGTGGAAGCGCCGGTGGTGAACACCCTGAACGGCTCCTTTGTACCAGTGCTGTGGTGGTTGCACGATGCCTTTGCGGGCTATCCCTTCATCACCCACAAGATCCCCCGGGAGCTGGGCAAAAACGTGCACATCTGCGCCGTAGGCTCCCACGCCACCGCCGCCATGCACTCCGTCCGGCCGGATTTTGAAATCGAGCAGCTGATCTACGGTCTGCCGGACTACGCCGCCGAGCAGTTCCCCCGCTATGACATCAGCTTTGCCGGGGGACGCACCCTCTTTGTAACGGTCGGCTCGCTGGAGCCCCGCAAGGGCCCGGATATCTTCTGCAATGCCATCCGGCTGCTGCCCTCTGCGGTGCGGGAAAAAGCCGCCTTCCTCTTTGTGGGCAAAGCCGCCGACAAGGGGATGTACAACGCCGTGGACAGTCTGGTGCGGGATTACCCACAGACGGTGTTCTACCGCAAGCGGCTGGAGCGCCCGGAGGTGAAATCCCTGATGGAGCAGTGCAATTGCGTGGTGTGCGCTTCCCGCGATGATCCCATGCCTACCTTTGTCACCGAGGGTCTGATCTTCGGCAAGCCCTCCATCGTATCGGAGCACACCGGCACGGCGGGACTTGTGACCGAGGGCGTGGACGGCTTTTTGTACAAGGACGACGACCCGCAGCAGCTGGCCGACAAGCTGGCTTGGGCGATCGAGCACCCGGAGATGCTGGCTGCCATGCACGATGACTGCCGCCGGCTGTATGAGCAGCAGTTCTCCAACGAGTCCTATGTAGCCACCCTGACAAGGCTTGTAAAAGAGCTGACGGACGGCGAATGAGATAGCAAAAACAAAAGACCGGAGCTGTAAAGCCCTTTCAGGGCTTGATACAGCTCCGGTCTTTTTGCTGGGTCTTGCGCAGCCCCTTTGTGTTAAGGTGTATCTGAAAACAAAGAAAATGACGAATATTTCGCAAACACAAGCGGGATTTAAGGCAAATAGCCGCAGGAATCCTTTGTGGATTTCAAGGCTATTTAACGCAAAATCCAGCTGTGCTTGTAGAAATAGACTAAATTTTCGACTTTTCAGATACACCCTAAGCAGCGGGGGAGGTGCAGGCTCAGTTCTGCTTGCCGGTTTCGGCCTTCATGGCGTTGTAGCCGATGAGCACGGTCCAGACGTAGGCGCAGGTCTTGGGGATCATCAGCATCCCGATCAGGGGGTTGACGTCTGCCCACAGCACCACGGGGATATAGAAGCCGAAGCTCAGCACGATGGTCAGCCACATCCAGCGGAAAGCCTTATCGTTGTTCTGTTTGGCGCTGCGGTAGAACAGCACGATGATCAGCAGACCCAGCAGGGCAAAGGGCACATTGCGCAGGATGCCCCATGCCAGCGGGGTGTGGTTGGTGAGCCACTGGTTCTGCGGCATCATGCACAGCACGATGCGCACAGCGGACAGGGCGTACACAGCGGCGGTCACGTTCTTCTGCCCTTCGATCTGGTAGCGCTTGCGCCAGACGTAGTACAGCAGCACATAGAACACGGTCATAGTCACAGAGGTGATCCACTTGCCCAGACCCAGCGGCACGGCGTAGTTTTCCAGACCGGTGGTGCACAGCGCCAGTGCGCGGGGCACCAGATGGAAAGAGTCGCCCGCGCCCAGCACAACGGCCATCAGGCCGAACAGGCGGAACTGGGTTCCAGCCTTGCTGCCGCGGATCATGCGGATGCCCACCGTAAGCACGGTGACCAGATAGAAGATGTCGAAAACGGTCTCAATGATTGCTCTCATACGTTTGTCTCCTTTGTTTGTTTTAGATCGCAGGTTTTGTTTTTGATTTTTATAGCGAACCGGCGCGGCAGAGCCGTACCGGAGGCATCGTGGGGAAAAGGGCTTGCAGCAGTATGGTCTGCGGAGCGCTGAAACCAAAATGAACTATGTTCACATTCGGGCTTAAAAACATCCCACAAAGATTGTGGGATGTTTTTTGCTTAATAAATGGTTCTGCGCACGATCTCCAGCACCGCAGAAGGGTCGAAGCTCTGCTGCACCACCGCAGACAGCATCAGGGAGAACAGGATGCCCGCAAACTGCTCCGGGGTGAACTGCTCGGTAAAGGCGTCAGGACGGACGTTGGCATCGTGGCGCAGCACGCTGCACAAAGCGTCCAGAATGTGCTGCCATGTCTGCCGCATCTGCTGCTTGCCGCCGGCAGTGTCCTGCTGCACAAAGCCCAGCGCGTGGTGGGTGAAGAAGCCGGGATACTGCTGGCAGCCGTATTCCATCTGCCGGTACATCCACTGGATGCAGGACAGGGTGTCCTGAAACACGGCTTCGTCCTCCGGGTGGTGGAAGATGTCGTTCCAGATGCTTTCCACTGCCGCGCTTACCAGCTCGGTCTTGGAGCCGAAGTAGTTGTAGATGCAGCCCACAGAGACCCCGCAGGCTGCGGCGACCGCACGGATGTTGACCGCTGCCCAGCCGTTCTGCTGGATCAGCTCCCGGCTGGTTTTCAGGATGTCCGCTTTGGACGTTGCCATTGGATTCGTAAGCTCACCTCCCAACATGAACGCTGTTCACGATGCATAGTATACAGCGGCGGCTGGCGGCTGTCAAGGGGAAAATAAAATTATCTGCGCCGTTATCCCGCAGCCACATAGGGAAAAAACAGCCGGAATGTCAACGATATGATTCAAGTTTACATCTCCTAAAATGTGCCAAATTCATGTCAAAATAGTAACAATTCTTATTTTATCGTTGATTTTTGACGAAAAAAGCTTGCTTTTTTCGTCAACGTGCGTATAATGGAAGGACATCAGACAACCGATGCAGTTGGTATGCTGCCGGGGGCCTGACACCAACAAAAGAAGAAAAAGGAGATTTCCCTATGAAGCTCAAGACTGTTGCAATTGCCGCTGCCGCTCTGGCACTGGCTGTCGGCATGACCGCCTGCGGCGGCTCTGCCTCTACCGCTGCATCCTCCACCGCATCCTCTGCTGCTGCCTCTTCCGTGGCTGCTTCCTCCGAAGCTGCTTCCTCTGAGGCTGAGGCTGAGGCTGCTTCTGCCGAGTACACCGTGTACAACACCACCGGCAGCAAGGTGACCGAGCTGTACCTGTACGATGCAGGCTCTGAGGACAAGGGCGAGAACCTGGCAGGCGAGGGTCTGGCTGACGGCGAGAGCATCGTCATCACCCGCGATGTCGAGGCTGACAAGCAGGGCGATGTTGTTTACGTTCTGGAGTTCACCACCGAGGACGGCAATACCCAGAGCTTTGACACCCTGCACTACGAGGTGGCTCCCATCTCTCTGAAGAGCGTGGACGCCGCTGCCGGTGCTACCGCCATCGCTTTCGAAGCTCCCCAGAAGTAAGAGCAAACCCTTACATCCGCAAACAGAAAAAGGCTGCTGCACCGTGCGTGCAGCAGCCTTTTTTGGCAGAGTGGACGATTTGGAATGCGCTCCGCGATGCTCTGCGCATCAATAGCGGAATTTTATTTTTATTTGTAAATCGGGAAAATCTGCGGATTTTCCCGATTTACTTTTTCACGGGGAGGGACGCAGCGGCTGACAGGTAGTTTCCCTTTACGACCCCTCCTGTGAAAATGGGATAGCGGAACGCCCGCAGGCGTTCCGCTATCCCGAAATTTAAAATAATTTTTCCGCTGAAAATGGCTAGAGTGCAACGACGACGACCGCCGCCAGCGGCGGAAACAGGGAGG